>UMFM01000174.1_pt1 | contig 22923 bp, 23 predicted proteins | sample 1965011 | NCBI WGS metagenome assembly UMFM01 (sample SAMEA4836046, study PRJEB28245) | human gut metagenome | biome: gut microbiome; material: fecal sample | place: Denmark | collected 2008 | reverse complement strand
TCCCGTGCAGGTGTGTCGCGCTCATCAGGCCGTGACCAAAAATGTGCGCGGTCTTGTGGTGAACACGGGGATTGCAAACGCAGGGACGGGAGAAACGGGGCTTGCCGACGCCAAGGCAACGTGTGAGGCTTTGGCTCAACTTCTTGATTGCAAGCCCGAAGAGACACTTGTGTTTTCCACCGGAGTCATCATGGAGCCTTTGCCGATGGATCGACTTCTGGCAGGACTTCCCAAGGCGGTCGACAATCTTGCCCCGAACAATTGGATCGAGGCAGCGCAAGCCATCATGACCACCGACACCGTGCAAAAGGCGTTTTCCACGAAGGCGCTCATTGACGGTAAGCTCATTACGGTGACGGGCATCAGCAAGGGGTCGGGCATGATTGAGCCGCGCATGGCCACAATGCTGGGTTTTATTGCCACCGATGCGGGCGTGGCGCCGGACGTATTGGCCAAGGTCGCCAAGCGTGTAGCTGACGCGAGTTTTAACCGCATTACGGTTGACGGCGACACCAGCACAAACGACTCCTTCATCACGATTGCCACGGGTCAGAGCGCACTTTCGATTGAAAGTGAGGACGATCCGCGTCTGGAAGCACTCGTTGGTGCGCTCACGATCGTTGGACAACATTTAGCGCAATCCATGATCCGAGACGGTGAAGGCGCAAGCAAGTTCATCACGATTCAGGTGCAGGGCGCTCGCACGGAATCCGAAGCGTTGCAGGTCTGCTATGCCGTGGCTCACTCGCCGCTGGTCAAAACGGCGTTCTTTGCCTCCGACCCGAACCTCGGCCGCATTCTGGCGGCTGTCGGCAACGCCCGCGTGGAAGATCTGGATGCCAATAAAGTCAATCTGTGGCTCGATGAGGTGCAGGTAGCCCGCAACGGAGGTCGTGCAGCAGAGTACAAAGAAGAGGATGGCGTGCGCGTGATGGCCAAGCCGGAAATCACGGTGCGCATTGATTTGGGGCGCGGTTCGGCGCAAGAAACCGTGTGGACCACGGATCTTTCGCATGACTACGTGTCCATTAACGCCGATTACCGCAGCTAAAGCTATGTCTTCTGAAATTGATTTTGCCAAAGCCTTGGGACAGGGCGGCAACGAGGAGCTTGTGCGTCATCTTTTGATGCGCTTTTCGCAGTTGTTGCCTCCACTTGCCGAGGACTTCGATTGGACGGCGCCGGCATACCGTTGGGTCAAACGCGCGTATTTGGGCACAGAACTCGGACGTCTGGAGCCGGTGCACGCCTTTGCATCCGTCGATATTGACCGGTTGCTGTATGTTGAGCGCCAGAAAAATTTGCTTTTGGCCAACACAGAAGCTTTCGTAAAGGGGCTTCCCGCCAACAACGTCTTGTTGACGGGAGCTCGCGGTACCGGCAAAAGCTCTCTGATTCGCGGGTGCGCGTCGCGCTTTTTTGACCAAGGTCTTCGCCTGATTGAAGTCGGTAAAGAAGACTTACGTGATCTTTTTGAGATCGTGGAGGCACTAAGAGGCCGCAGCGAGCGATTTATTCTTTATTGCGACGATTTGTCCTTTGAATTGGGCGAAAGCGGCTATAAAGCGCTTAAAGCGGCACTTGACGGTTCGGTTGCGACCGGTGGCAGTCGGATTCTGGTCTATGCGACCAGCAACCGTCGTCATTTGATGCCGGAACCTGCAAGCGACAATCTCACTTCCAAACTGGACGAAAACGGGGATTTGCATCCGGGTGAGGTGCTGGAAGAGAAACTCTCTTTGGCCGAACGCTTCGGATTGTGGTTGTCCTTCTATCCCTTTACGCAAGCCGAGTACCTGCAGGTACTGGATCGGGCCTTTGAGGTCTATCCTGTGCCCGACAAGGTTCGAACATCTGAAGAATTGCGTCTTGAAGCGTTGCAGTGGGCAATCGAGCGAGGGGGCCGCAGCGGTCGTGTCGCGATGCAGTTTGCCAAGCTTGTCAGTGCTCGCGAAGCGCTCAAAGGCTAGAGAATCATGCGAGAAGTGACCGAAGTTGCCGTTGGCGTACTGATTGACAAAGAGGGGCGTTTTCTGATGGCGAGCCGCCCGCAGGGTAAACCTTATGCGGGCTGGTGGGAGTTTCCGGGCGGAAAACTTGAAGTCGGTGAAACGGTGCTTGAGGCGTTGCGGCGCGAGTATGCAGAGGAGCTTGGCATCACGGTAAAGAATGCCAGCCCGTGGTTTGTATTTGAGCGCGAGTATCCTCACACCTACGTGAGACTGCATTTCTGCCGTATCACCGATTGGGAAGGCGTACCGCAGTCTCGAGAAGGTCAAACTTTTTTGTGGTTTGAAAGTCTCAAGCAGGCACAAGCCGAAAAGTTGTTGCCGATGTGTTCGCTTGTGATCGAACGATTGATGCTGCCCGACCGAGTCGCACTAGTGAAGACGCCGTTGTCGGATGTGACGGAGACGGACTTCAAAGGAAGCGGAGCAAAAGCAATTTTGGCGTCTTCATTTATGCCGGAAAAAGAGGCTTTGGCAAAACGACTCGGTGTACCGATGATCGTGTGCCAACAATGGTTTGAGCGGCCAGAGGATGTCATGACAACGGAGTTGCAGGAGTGGTTGGTGGGAGCGTTGGAGCCGACAGCAGACGCCGAAGCGATTCTGAAGACCGCAGAACAACGGTTACCTTTGTATGTTGCAGCTCGAGAAACGGCAGAAGAAAACAAACGTTTGATGCAACTGGGCGCACAAGGCGTCTACGTTGTCATTTGAGTGAGAAAGGAAAGGGACAAGAAATGATGGTGAAGTGCCCGACGTGCAAGAAACTGCACGAGTACGACATGAACAGCCCCTGGCGTCCGTTCTGCTCAGAACGGTGCAAACTCATTGATCTGGGAGCATGGGCGAGCGGTGACTACGTGATTCGCGGCGAACCGGGATCTGCAGATCCGGACTTAATCGTCGAACAGCTCGAAAAGATGCAAAAAGAGCAGGAAGAAAACGAACGCAAGAAAAAGTAGAAAACTTGCTTGACGTTGCTAAAAACAGCACGGACCGCACTAGAAAAAGTCAACGGACCGTGCTGCTTTTGTTTACCACGGCTTAGGAGGAAAGCTCGCCTTCAGCCATCTTCAAGTAAAACTTGTGAAGGCCTTTCACTTTTTCTTCAAGGTCTTCAAGCGTGCCGCTGTTGTCGATTAGGTCATCGGCGGCCGCAATGCGCTTGTCGCGGGAAATCTGTGTCTCAATGATGGCACGAGCTTGTTCTTCACCGAGGTGGCGGTCATAGACAAGTCGGTTGATTTGTTCTTCTTCACTAACGTCAACCACCAGCACGCGCTTTACAGCGTCGGCCCAACGGCCGCTCTCAAGGAGCAACGGCACCGAAAGAATGACATAGGGGGCCTTGACGGCTTTGAGTTGCTCGAAGATTTCGCGCTTGATCATGGGGTGCAAGATTCCTTCGAGTTTTTCCTTTGCGTGCGGATCGGAGAAAACGATTTCGCGCATTAGATCTCGCTTCATCCCCTGAGTACCGATCATGTCGGCACCGAAGGCAACGGCAATTTCAGGAAGGGCTTTGCCGCTGGGGCCCGTGAGCTCGCGACTGATCTCGTCGGCGTCAATCACCGGTACGCCTAAGGAGCGAAAAACATCTGTCGCTGCTGTTTTACCGCAGGCGATGCCGCCTGTCATTCCAATGATCATTGTCATACCGGATCCTCTTTTGTTTTCGTCTCTTATCACTGTGGCTGACACGTTAAGGATAACGTATCTAGTCAAGTTACCTTACACCAATTTTAAACGGTGCAATGAGTAAGTGGAGATGACAAAAAGATATACTGATTCATAAAAGACACTCACTCTGAAATAGTTAGCAAGATATACTGAGGTTAAGTTGTGGAAGGGGACTTGACTATATTCAAGTAAAATTTTCATCGAAAATGATTTCGCCATGCATGGTTCCAACTCCTTCAGAAACTTCATCTGGATATTTATGCCAGTCTCCGTAAGAGATATCTAAGACTTCTTTATACATACGAGGAGCTTTGACTTCTATTCCCTCAAATTCTAAAAAGCAATAGTCTGAAAAATATTTTTCAGGCCAAACTAAACTGGGAATCCATCCTAAGGAAACATTGGCTACATACTGAGTATGTGCGTTTTTGTATTTGCCAAGGACATTTCGATTAAAGTTTGAGAAAAAGCGCTTGTATGAAATTATAGAAAATAACGTTGAAGATATTATGTTGGATAATCGAAAGTATTCACGGAATTTTTTCTTTTTTTTGCAATAACGCTCCATCAACTTTTTTTGTTTTTGAATTGTATTGAGCCAAACTTTTAGTTCATGGTGTGAGTCTGGAATTTTATCTAATGGAAAAATATCGATAAAAACCCCTTTATTGATATTTTTCTCTTCATCGCAGCGCGCATAACCGATAGTTTGAGAATTACGCAATTGGGCGTGAGGCCTGAAAAAACGATCTTTGTTTTCAGTCAAGGATGTCTGAAAAAAATAAGGCTCATTAAATTCGTTTGGAGCAATTTCCCACAAGCGATCGTAATCTTTCCTTGGCATCATGATATCTATGTCATTGTCCCAAGGAATGAATCCTTTGTGTCTTGCGGCACCTAACAATGTTCCTCCAATAATAAAGTAATTTAAATTGTTTGTTTGGCAAACTCTTATAAATTTCTTTAATAGGTCAAGTTCAATTTTCCAAAGTTTTTGTAAGGTTCTACTAGGTTGATATTGCTCAGGGTTCATAGTTTTTCGAGAATCTTAAATGGTGATATATTGCATATATAACAGTCGCAATATTAATTGAGGTCTAAATAATTTTTTTTTGGGGGGGGGTAAATAATCGTGCTAGGGTTAACTCTAAAGCATTGGGTAGGCTAGAATAATTCTTTTCTAATAGTTTCCTTTCTTGCACTTGTTGAAATGTTGGGAGTCCTAGGGAGATAAAGCACCTTGCATTTCTCTTTTAAGTAATCGAATTTACCATTCCAGTCATCGCCAATTACAAAAATGTCTATTGAATACTTGTTAATGTCGGTTGATTTCTGTTCCCAGTTTTTTTCTGGGACAACTAAATCAACATATCTTAGTGACTCTAGGATTAATTTTCTTTCATCATACGATTGAATGCATCGCTTTCCTTTCATATGCAGATTAAAGTCATCTGTAGATAGGCAGACAATTAATTTGTCTCCCAAGCCTTTTGCTCGTTTCAATAATTCTATGTGACCCATGTGTAGCAGATCGAAAGTTCCATATGTAATAACATTGATCATTTTTGAATGTGCCTTTTGTTTGTTTTCGTTGAGCGATGCAAAGAGTTGAGTTGCGATTTGCTTTCTTGTTTTGACTTTTTTTCTAAGTAGTAAATAAATAGTTTCGGAAAGTTAAGTAGTAGATATAGATATAGATAAAGCTTTTTTTTCATAAAGCCATATCCTAGCTGATGGAGTTTGAGCCATTCCGATCGCCAATATTGAATAAACTTTTCTCGTTCCGAAGGAGGAAGTCGAATGTAGTTCCACTTGTAGGTGTGAAACTCTTGTTCTAATAACCAAGATTTAAGAAGTTGTTCCCTTCCAACTTTTATCCCATATCGAGCACACTCTTCAAATTCGGTACAGACAGCGTAAGGATATTTTGGACTTTTGACGGAATTTGAATCGTGCGATCTATAGTGATAATACGCCTTACTGGTGCAGAAGTATCGATTAGCCATCAAGTTCGTTTTGAAGTGAAAAGACGTGTCTTGAAATGCAGCACCTGGTGTTGGTAGGAACCAAATGTCATTGGTTAATAAAAAGTCTTTTCTATATATTGCATTCCAAATTTTGGGAGATTGTAAAAATATGCACATATTGTCGCGCGGACATAAAATAGTATTTTTGGGGATTTTTGAATTTTCGTTATAGATATCCCCCGTTGATTCGTTAAAATCATAGTAGCAACATTTAACAATATCTAAGTTGTGGTTCTCAGCGATAGTGAAAAGATCATTGTACATTCCGGGTTCAACAAAGTCGTCCGGTTCAAAAATGGCAACATACTTTCCTTTAGAGTTAGAAATGCCAATGTTGACAGAATCCCCGTAACCTGTATTATGTTTATTTATGATTTTAAACCGGTTATCCTTTTGCTTGTAGTCTTGTAAAATGTCAAGCGTTCCATCGGTAGAACCGTCGTTGATACATATAAATTCAATATCTTGAAGACTTTGTACGCGAAGACTATCCAGCGCGGTGGTTAAAAAGAGAGAGCAGTTAAAACATGGAACGATAATACTCATATTCATTTTTAGACCTCAGACGTAGAACTAAAGATGAGTCATGTCGATTTATTTACTACTGTGAGTAAAATGATATTTACGATTCTAATTCGTTTTTCGCAAATGTAAGGGACTCCTCGATAACCTTATCCATGTCTAAGTATCTGTATTGGCCCAAACGACCTCCAAAATGAACGTTTTTAGTTTTTTTGGCTAATTCTTTATATCTGAAATAAAGCTGTTGATTGCGCAGGTTGTTAATGGGGTAATAAGGCTCTTTCCCAGACGACCACTCACAAGGAAATTCTTTTGTGATTATTGTAAATTTTTGTTCTCCGAATGAAAAATGTTTGTGTTCTATTATTCGGGTATAAGGAATCTTTTGTTCGGTATAGTTTACGACGGCTACACCTTGATAGTTTTCTTGATCAAGTGTTTCAGATTCGAATCTCAAACTGCGATATTCGAGGTGACCTAATGAATAGTCGAAATATTCGTCAATGGCGCCAGTAAATATAATTTTATTGGCAATGTTAGTTAACTCTGTTCGCTGTTGGAGGAAGTCTGTGTTGAGTTGTATATCAATGTCTTCAAGTAATTTTGAAATAATAGATGTGTACCCGTTAATTGGGATTCCTTGGTATTTGTCATTAAAGTAATTATTGTTGTAGGTGAAGCGAACGGGTAATCTTTTAATAATTGAAGCTGGAAGTTTGGAGCATTCTCGTCCCCATTGTTTTTCTGTGTAGCCTTTTATCAATGTTTTGTAGATGTCTTCCCCTACGAGACTAATGGCTTGCTCCTCCAAGTTTCTCGGAGATTTTATGTTGGCTTGCTGGATTTGTTCGATAATCTTTTTTTTAGCTTCATCAGGTGTTGTGACTCCCCACATCTGGTAGAATGTGTGCATATTAAATGGAAGATTGAAAATTTTGTTTTTATATTTGGCTATCGGCGTGTTTATAAAGTTGTTGAAAGAACAAAATTTACTTAAGTAGTCCCAGGTTTTTTTATTGTTAGTGTGAAATATGTGGGCGCCGTATTTGTGCACATGAATACCATGACTTTCTTCAGTAAATATATTCCCTCCAATGTGGTGTCGTTTGTCAATCACTAAGCAACGTTTATTTCTAAGATGAGCCTCGTGTGCAAATACCGCACCATATAATCCTGTGCCTACAATTAAATAATCGTATTTCATAATCTTTATGAGGGCTATTTAAATAATTTACCTAGCAATGTTACTTCATTAATTATGCTGTGCGCTCTCTCACGGGATTCTTCTTTTATTTCAAAATAATGATCAAATCTGTTTTTTGTTAAATTCGCTGTTTTGAAATGAGAATCCAAATATTGATTTTTTGATATTGAATTTATTTGCATTTTGGTGAAGGCTTATCAAAACTCTTGCTCCGCTTGAGGGAATAGCTTTTAGTTGTTGAGATAGGTTGCTTACCAAGTCCTGTGGAATGATATAAAATTCTTTATCCTTTGAAAGGATTTCATTTAAGAATTCTGAGCCGACAGGAATATTCAAAGGGTTGTCAGTTAGTATTGTGTGTTTTAAAGAATTTTTCAATATCAGTTCATTGCTACATTTGAGATCGCATATTCGACACCAGGCATCAGTTTTTGTCCCGACAAATTGTTCATAACCTTTTATCGAGAAATTATTGAAGCGTAAAACAAGATCCGCGTCATTTATTAAATGGCCATTATGCTGAAATGAGGGTGCGTTGCCCACTATAGCCACATTTGTATTTTTACAGATGTTTTCCCAAAAATAATTAATGCTTTTGCAGTGGTTTAGCTTTTGGATGACATCATAGGCTTTTGACATTTCATGGTTTGGCTCAATTTTTAGTATTTCAATTGCGAATTTGTTTAGCTCAAGTCTATATGGTAATATGTTTGCTTCTTTTAGGTATTCGATTTTTCTTTTGTGTCTGCAAATTTCATCTTCCCGGTTTAAATGAATGAGTGATGTATAGTAAATGCTGTCTAAGTCTAATCGGCGTATGGATTTAATAAATAAATCCCTGTAAAAGTTATTCGATTCATAATTGTTTGCGATCGATACATAATCACCGAGTGTCCATAGGTATCTACATTTGCTACGGCTGGGTAAATCAAAATTAAATATCATGTCTGCTAAGATGTTCTATTCGTGCTAGTGAAAAAGTCTTTTTCCTTGGTATATTTTAATTTGTCTGCCAAAAGATGTATTTTTAACCAAATGGAAAACGGGTGAAGGCGACAAAGAAATGGCTTATGACGATTTCTAGGTTGATTTAATATTGTTGAAGGGATATCTATTTGAAAACCAAGACCTGGAAAAATTTTGTGGAAGTTGATGTATTTGTGGAATGGTGATTTGGGTGAGAATAAGAATTCATCTATGGGAGCTCCTACAAGAGAACTCATGTCAAGAGCTATTTGAGCTGCTTTTCTAGAGATAATGTATGCGGGAGTTCCGTTTGCGGTGGGATGGACGATTTCATAAAGGGTACGCGGTGGATTGTTGTCTATTATTATTTCTGAATTTTTAATTTGAAATCGTTGGGGCTTCAATGGCGAGTGTAACTGAATAAGATGAACATTGTTAGGAATCCAAGAAGAATCTTTCAAATATACGGAGGATTCTGGTATAAATTTTATATCATCTTCCATGACAAGAGCGAACTCTTCTCCTGACTTTAAGAGACGATTCCAGCAACTTCGATGACTCAAAAAACATGCATACTCTGTATTTATAAGGTTGTACGGGAACCAGAGTTTTTCTTTTGAGTACAATTTTGGAGTCAATGCTTGCAATTGGGCAACAGTCAAGCTTTTACCGTCAACAGCAGGAATTCGTTCAAAAGTTAAATTTAAGTTGGAAAGTTCAGTCTTCATAAATTGAAGACGATCTGGAGACCTATCGAGATTGATAAGTAAGCGGAGCATATGAATTTAAAAATATATCGGGTATTGATAGTTTATCAGAAGTTTATATTTTCATATATACTTCTTAAAATTTGTCGAATGGTTATATCAAACAATTCTGGATTGATTTTATTGCTGTAAGTATCCTTGCTCAAGAATTGATTAATCATCTTTTTCCAATGGTTAGGATATTCACCTTCAACCCAATTCCCACGACCCCGACCGAAATGAGCAATGGCTAGATAAAGAAGTGTAGCTTCTACAAAGAATTGCTGAAGCGCTTCATTGGACCAGGTAACCATCGTTCCTTCAATAGCTTTTTTGTGGTTATAGGCAACTGCAAGTCCCGCACCTCCCAGTGCGCCGACAATAGTTCCAATCAATGTCCCAAGTCCGAGAGATAGACCTCCCGTTGCAATATCACTGGCGAGTCCTCCAACTGCCCCAGTTCCAATCGCTCCCGCTACCGCAGCTGGCGCGGGAGGAACGGAGCTTGTGACTTTCCAGTCCGTTTGCATACGGCGAAGAATCTCTTTTCGGACGCCTTTGCCTTTTAGCCCATTGACGGCAATAAGCTTGTCCGTTAAAGCACAGAATTCGTCTGCAGCACGAGCGGACAGTGCTGTTTGAGCAGCTCCTAACGGATCGTGGATTGTTTCGTTTTTAAAAAGTCCAAGACGTTTGCCGAGGAACTTAAGCTGATCCATAACCGAAGAGCTTTCCGCAACTTCGCGGTCGTTGGCGAGTTTCTCAAGGTAATGAGTTAAGGCCTGAATACTTGAGTTATAAGCAGCTCGACGCTGTCTTGACCATACTTCTCTGAGTGCTTCAAGAGTGCTTTGTAGCTCTTCCGGCAAAGCCTTGGCGATGGCATCAAAGAGTGCAAATTCTTGGACCCAACAGCGAGCAAAAGCATCCATAGAAAGAACAGAACTGACAATGGGGTAAGCGGCCATCGCCTGCTTCCAGCGATCCACGTCAGCTTGTTCTGCTTCCGGCTGTTTCGGCTGACCGATTTGATTGAGCAGCACAATGACCGGCTTCCCGATCCACTCGAGAATGCGCATTTCTGCACTCACATAAGGTGCAGAATCGGGCAGTTCAGTCGCATTCACAAGGTACAGCACGACGCTGGACGTTTCCTTGACGTGCTTAAGAGCTTTTTGATTCAACCAAAGCGACTTGTTGGCCATGCGGTCCCAAACTTCGGACAAGAACCAACCGACAGGATTGGTTCTGCCTTCGAGTCGTTTCGCAAGTGCCACAGAATTGCCAAAGCCCGGCGTATCCCACAAAACGAGTTCACAGCCTTCGGCATTGCGCGCCAGCACATAGTCGTCAGTCGTTTCCGTGACGTGAGCACGATCTGCGACTTCGCCGATATCTCGAGACAGCAGTGTACGAGCTAACGTCGTCTTACCGATATTGGTATGACTGACCAGGCTCAAATGGATTCGCAACGGATCATTGCTCATTGTTGTTTTCCTTTTTGTCAGTCACGATTATTTGGTTGGAAGAAACGCGCGGAGCGGCCCAAGCGCGGAGCGCTTTAATGGTTGTCAGTTGAGACTCCGAGGTACCGTCCAGATCAAACAGTTTGACCTGATGCAACTTGCTCATGGCGAGCCAACTATCCTTACGCTCTTGGATACGAGAAGGTGTTGAGGCAAACCTTTGGGCAAACTCTTTCATGTCGAGAAGTGCGGCAAAGACAGCGGAACCTTTTGCTTCATATGCTTCGCGCAAGCGTTCAATGACAGCGCCGTGGACGTCTTCCTCGGGTGTTTCAATGCCGTCCAACCAGAGAAGAACAATTGGCTTTCTGGGGCCTTCTGCGATTGCCGGAACTGTCGATTCTTCATCATCAAAGTCAATGTTCTTGACCGTCGAGTCTTCAGCATTGCCCCAATGCTTGCACAGAATAGAGGCTGTCTGATCTCTTAACGGGCGGTTGGCTGTTGATGTGACAATCATCAAGTTGCCAAGAACCGCATCCTGAGCACACTGAACGAGAATGTTCTCGTAGTAGGGCGAATCGATGGACAGCGCTGTCTGCGTTTTAAAGCGTCGCATACGCCATGTGTCAAACATGGCAAAAAACAGACGGGGAACGATGACGGTAACGCCCATCAGGATCATCATCCGAATGAGCCAGGGAGCAGCCGTGATCGGTGCTTCCAAATACGGCAGACGATCAGCCCTCATGTCTACGATTTGCGCGAGGTCAGGCATAGAAGACAAGGGGCCTACTGCAGGAATTAGTCCGTAGGTGTGATCAATGAACGCTTTGACACTCTCGGGGCTCTCGGCAAGCCATGTACTTTCCCATCCGGCCCAATAAGACGTGCCGAAGCCGCGTACAAGTAAACTCACGATGATGCCCAGGGCAAAGAAAACAGCTGCGAAATGCAGAGTTCGGGCAACATTCATGCGAATCAATGGAGCCACAAATGACGACCACTCACTGTAGAAGTGCGACTTGAATCCTGTGCGTCTTAGCGTGCCGTAACTTGTTTTTTGGACGAAGGCTCCGAGACTGCTGCGCAATGGCAAAGCGAAACGATTGGTTCCGGTTCCCACCAAACCGATAGCGCAACAAAAGAGGGCGAAATAGACAACCAGATTCCAGAGAATCACGCTCCAGTAAGGAGGAGAGAGCAAGTTGACGATGTGCTCGGGACTTGCGATACGATCCGTCAGAGCTCCGAGAATGAAAGCCAACAAAACGAAAAGCGGCGAGAAGAACTGGGGCAACCGGGCTTTGGTACTTGCAGTTGTGCTGATGCCTCTTTCAGAGACAGTTTTCAAAACAACCTTGGCTCGTTCGGTCAGGAGTTTGGCAGTGTCGGCCGATTCGCCCACGGTGTGAGCGGCGCGAAGACTCGCGGCTTCGGAATCGGCCGAGGACCAATGGATACGCGAGTCGTTGGACTCTTCTATAGCCTTGGCGAGCAAAACAAGCTTGGCTTGCTGTAGCGTCAGTCGAACCGACATTCGTTTGTTTTGGGCCATGGCAGTGCGAAATCCTGTGTGATCTGTTTAAACCCCTATTTTAGGTGAGAGTGCTTAGGTGCGCTTTAGGAGCGAGCCGATTGAACAGCTCGAGCCAATTCTTTTGTGGCTTCACCGGGATTTGCTTGTCCGCAAATAGCAGAGACAACGGCAACGCCGTCCGCACCGGAACGAATCAAGTCTCCGACAATCGGGACCTTGACACTGCCGATTGCAACAACAGGGCACGGTTTTCGTGAAGCTAATGCTGCAAAGCCGTCTAGTCCGAGAGCGGCACTGGCGTCTGGTTTCGTACTGGTCGAGAAAATCGGTCCGATACCAAGATGATCAACCAAGCGAATATCGACTGCGGAAAGTTCTTGTGCATTGGAAACGGATAGCCCCAATATTTTTTCGTTGCCGATGATGGCTCTGGCATCGAGAGGCGACAGATCGTCCTGTCCAACGTGCAATCCTTCTGCACCAACCGCCAGGCAGACATCTGCATGGTCGTTGATGATGAGAGGAACGTTAAAGTCGGCTAAGACTGACTTCAATGCTCGCCCGCATTCCACAAGAGCTCTTTTTTTCCAGTGTGGTGCCCGTAGCTGCACGCAGGTGGCGCCGTTTTGCACAGCAGCGCGTGTGGTCTCAATCATGCCTTGAGCACTACCGCACAAATCTGGATCGAGTACCAGATAAACGGAAAGATTGATGGGGTGTCGCATTAATAGAAGTCCTTGGCTTGGAGCAGATTCAACGCATCTATGTAAGCAACGGCAAAGCTGCCCGGGCCGCGGGCAACGCCGGCGGCTTGCTGAGCGGCACGCTTGGCGAGCGCACAGGCTGAAATAACGGCTTCAAGCGGATGTTCGGTTTGCGCAACGAAGGCAGCCACCATGGCCGAAAGGGAGCAACCGGTGCCGACCACAAGCGTTGCCTTAATCGAGCCGCCGGTGCAGGAAAGTATTTCTTTGCCGTCGGTTGCGTAGTCGGTTTTACCGGTGACGCAAACAATGGTGTTGTATTCGCGAGCAAGTTTGACGGCGGCTTCAAGAGCGGCGTCGCTTGAGTCGGTACTGTCAACACCCTTACCCCCCTTGCCTAATCCGGCAAGCGCCAGGATTTCAGAGGCGTTTCCACGAATAACGGTCGGCTGCAGGGCCAAAAGACCCATGATCATTTTGTCGCGCCAGGGAATGACACCGGCGGCTACCGGATCAAGAACCCAGGGAACGTTGTGACGGACCGCACTTTTAGCCGCCAGATGCATGGCTTCCAAAGATTCGGGACGAGGCGTTCCAACATTGACGAGCAGGGCAGAAGAAATCGCCGCAAAATGAGCGGCTTCTTCACAAGCAACCACCATGGCGGGCGAGGCCCCCATCGCAAGCAGTACGTTAGCGGTGATTTCCTGCACGACGTCGTTGGTAATGCAGTGCACAAGCGGAGCTACTTCCTTGACATGGAAAAGATGCGTGGCAATGGTTTCGGGCTCAACAGCACGGACAGGAGGCAAAGGAATTTCAGACATAAAGCGGAAAAAACGGTTAAAAGATCAAAGGGAATTAATGGCACGAGTGAGCATATAGCCAGCAAGAACCAGAAGCATGCAGGCAAAAATGCGCTTTAGCGGTTTTGTATCGATGCTATGGGCGACCTTGGCGCCGAAGGGGGCAGTGAAGATGCTTGCCGCCGCAACGGACAACAATGCAGGCAGATGAATGTATCCCAGCATCATGGGAAATTGAGGTAAGCCCGGTTCACTCCAACCCGTGATGATGTAACCGAGTGTCCCGGCTGCTGCAATGGGAAAGCCCAGTGCAGCCGATGTGCCTACGGCGTTATGCATCTTGACGTTGCACCAAACCATGAAGGGAACGGAAATAAAACCGCCTCCGGCGCCGACTAAGGCAGAGATGACGCCGATGCCGGTGCCGGCGCCAAACATTCCTGCCATGCCAGGTAGCGTTCGTTTGGGCTGCGGCTTGGAGTTGATGAACATTTTGATGGCAGAAAAACCAACAAAACAGACAAAGACAAGAGAAATCCAGAAAGTCGGCAGAAGGCTGGATATTTTTGCACCTAAGAGGGCGCCGACCAAAATGCCGGGAGCCACTGCCGCGACAACATTCCAGAGCACGGCTCCGCGTTTGTGGTGAGCCCGCACGGACGAAAGCGACGTAAACATGATGGTGGCCAGAGATGTGGCAATCGCAGTATGAACAATTGCTGTATCGGGCACGCCCACGTAAACCAACAGCATGGTCATGAACGGCGTAAGCACCATGCCACCACCGATACCCAGAAGACCTGCCAGAAAGCCCGTACAGGCGCCTAAACACAGCAGGGCTGCAACAATTTCCCAAGACATGAACACACTTCCCGCAGAATTGCCGATTTGCGGCTACATGATACCTGCGCAAAAGGTGGTTGAATGGGAGAGAAGGGAGAGAAAAAAAGAGAAGACCCTGTGGTTTCCGGCTACGTTACCTGAACCGAAAGGTCAGGGTGGCCGCGGCTGGAGCGGAAAACGGAACGGACAACGCGTGCCCGCTGCACTATCGGCTCTCGAGTTAAACGGCCTTGCACGAATGCATAGGTTAGGAACATTGGAGCCGTATGGTGAAACATCACAGGGTAAGGCAATTATAAGAAAGGCCACTTGTTTTCAGCGGCCTTTCGGAGAATCTTTACACAAAGACTGTACGGAATCAGCCTTCGAGTGCAGGATCCAGAGCTTCGTCGCACTTCATGCGAAGCGCAGCAACGCGAGAAACCGTTGCTTCATCAACAGGTACCTGACCGAGTCGGCCGGTAATGGAGTCAAAAGCAATCTGTAGCGACGCCATAACAGCCACGCGTTCAGGAGTGAGCGAACGGTTGGCTGAGCGCACTTGAGATGCACGTGTATTGAGGATTTCCGCAGCACTGCGAAGATTCTCCACGTCTTCATCGGAAACCTCAAAGGGATACTCGCGATCCAAGATGGTGAGTTTGATGCGTGGCATGCTTTATGACTCCGATTGACTACCCGAAAATAACCCGATTAAGCAGAGGGCTGTTCGGTCTGCTGGTCGGCCGTCAGGGAGACGATCAGCGACTCAATACGGCCACGCACAGCGGCGGCTTCTTCCTCGAGCAGTTCGACAGCGGCGGTTTTGTCAGCGAGCTGTGCTTTGAGGGCTGCATTTTCAGCCTTCATTTCGTTATAGGCCTGCACAAGGCGGGCGACGGAGGATTCAAGTTTGTCAAGCTGGTCGTTCATTTGTTACCTCGTTTGAGCATACGCAAAAAGCAGATTTGCGCACGTAAGAAAAGATTGCCTGCGAATTTTGCCACTCAAAACAGTTGTCTGCGTGGCTTTTTACGCGGAAAAACAAATTCAGTTGAAACCGAGCACGTCGGACATGGAAAAAAGCCCGTTGGACTTGTCCTTCAGAAAGCGCGCTGCGGTGACAGCACCTTGTGCATAGCCGGCTCGTGATCCCGATTTGTGACTGATCTCGATGCGTTCTCCAGGTCCGGCAAAAATGACGATGTGGTCTCCAACAACGTCACCTCCTCGAAGAGCTGCAAAGCCGATGGCTCCATCGGGGCGTTCGCCGGTATGACCTTCGCGACTCAGAACGGCGACAGAGTCAAAATCGACGCCTCGTCCGAGGGCAACTCGCCGCCCCATTTCAAGTGCAGTGCCGGAAGGAGCATCCACTTTGTGTTTGTGGTGCATTTCCACAATCTCACAGTCGTAATGAGAGAGCATGGCGCCGGCGATTTCCAGAAGCTTGAGAACGGAATTAACACCCACACTCATGTTGGGCGCAAAAACGACGGGAACGTTCTTTGCGGCTTCGGCAACCTGTGCCTTGCCTTGAGCATCAAAGCCGGTCGTTCCGATCACAACGCCCACATTGTGTTCAATGCAGAAAGGAAGGTATGCCAGAGTCGCTTGAGGACGCGTAAAGTCGATCAATACGTCAGCTTTGGCCAATTCCTGAACATCGTCAGTGATCACCACTCCGGCGGTTTTCCCGAGCGACGCCCCGGCGTCTGTTCCGATCTCTGCAACCCCTGGAGCGGTCACAGCCGCAACGAGTTTAAGGTCGTCACTATTGATAACGGCTTCAATGATGAGTTTGCCCATGCGACCGGTGGCACCGGAAACGGCTATTTTCACGTTCGGCTCCTTACTGATCTTCAGGACGTACAAGCGGAGTGGGAGGAAAATCCGTTTCTCTGCCCAGAATCATTTCGTCAGCCTGCTTTTCCGTCGGAACGGGACCGGCTTCAATTTTGGTGAGAATGTCCTGCTCGTCAAAGTAAAGCGTGACGCGACGCATCTGAATGTCGCCGTAGCGCGGATTCAGGTAATACGTGTAGTCCCAGCGATTACGGTGGAACTGGCTTTCAATGAGCGGTTCACCCATCAGGAAGAGCACCTGTTGGCGCGCCATACCGACCTGCAATTGGTCAATCATTTCTTTGGTGACCAGATTGCCCTGGTGGACATCGGTACGGTAGACGTAGCTATTGAAGTTGCAGCCGGACAGCGCGATCAAACCGACGGCAAGGGGGGCGGTGATAAGAAATATGCGCAAGGACATGTGAAAAACGGTCGAGAAAACGCCTCGAAATTCGTAAATTAAAAACTTCCCGTTATGATAGCGAGTATCGGATTGAAATGAGCCTCTTGAGGATAGCCAATGAGCGTAAATAATGAACATGAGATGCTTGAGCCCGAACAGGAACTGAAAAATGTCGGACTCAAAGCGACTGCGCCTCGCATGCGTATTCTGGAACTCTTTCAAAAGGCGCAGGAATCCGGGGCGGTGCGTCATCTGACGGCTGAAGATATCTACAAGCAGTTGGTTGCTGAAAATATCGAAGTTGGGCTTGCAACCGTTTATCGCGTTTTGACTCAATTTGAGGCGGCGGGACTCATTGTCCGACACTATTTCGGCAATGACCGTGCAACCTATGAGATGGATGATGGGGCGCATCACGACCACATCGTCTGTACGCGTTGCGGGCGAGTCGAAGAGTTCGTTGATAAGGAAATCGAGAAACGCCAAAAACAAATCGCTGTGCGTCTGGGCTTTGAGCTTGAAGGACACTCTTTGGCGTTATACGGTATTTGCGAAGATTGTCGAAAGAAAGAAAAGGCTCGCCGCAAGTAGACAAACGCAATAAATACTTACACTACAAAAAACGGACTCAAGCCAAATCACCTGAGTCCGTTTCTGATATTTGTAGATGCGTGGACTTACTCTTCCACCAACACAGGGCTCACGCCAACGCTGTGAAAGCCGGCGTCAACGTAGGCCACATTGCCGGTGATGCCACTTGCCAGATCCGAGAGAAGGAATGCTGCGGTATTGCCGACTTCATCAATCGTGACAGTACGGCGCAGCGGAGCGGAATGTTCCATGTAGGTCAGAATCTTTGAGAAGTTCTGAATGCCGGAAGCTGCCAGCGTCTTGATCGGGCCGGAGCTGATGGCGTTGGCACGAATGCCCTTGGGGCCAAGACTGCCGGCAAGATAACGCGTGGAAGCTTCAAGAGCTGCCTTGCAAACGCCCATCGTGTTGTAGTTCGGAACCGTGCGTTCGCTGCCGATATAGGTCAGTGCGAGAATCGATGCGGCACGACCTTCCATCAATGGAAGAGCGGCCTTGGCGAGAACCGGATAGGACAGCGCGGAGATTTCCATGGCGGTGCGGAAGGATTCGCGGCCGACACCTTCAAGGTAGTCGCCGGCAATGCATTCGCGCGGAGCGAAGCCGATGGAATGCACGAAACCATCCAGACCACCCCAGCGCTCCTTCAACTCGCCCATCACGTTGGCGATCTGATCGTCTTTGGTGACGTCCATTTCAAGGCAGATGTCGCTGCCGAATTCTTTGGCAAACTCAACGATGCGGTCGTGGAAGCGTTCGCCGACATAAGTAAAGGCGAGCTCAGCACCTTCGCGATGGCAGGCTCGGGCGATGCCGTAGGCGATCGAACGGTTCGACAACACGCCCGTGATCAAAAGTTTCTTGCCTTGCAGAAATCCCATGATTTATTCCTCGGTAAGGATTTTTTGTTTTTTAGCGAATCTTCAAACGTTGTCCGATGGAGATTCGAGTCGTTCTCAAATTGTTGATGATACGGATTTTAGAGACACTCGTGCCGTACTTTTTTGCAATTGAAAAAAGCGTCTCGCCGCGTCTGACCACATGAACGTTTTTCCCAGGGGGCGGTTGCGTTGTAGCGCGCGGCGGTATCACAAGCACAAGGCGCTGCCCGATACGCAAGCGAGAGCTTCGCAAATTATTTGTGCGACGGATAGAGCGTTGTGTAATACCGTATTTTCTTGCAATGCTATAAATCGAGTCGCCTCGGCGAACGCGATAAACGACGCGGCGCACTTCCGGAGCCGAAAGTTTAAGCCCTGCGTTGAGTTCTTCCTGAGCAATTTCAGGAGCAAGTTGACCGTTGGCGTCAACCAGCAAGGCGGAGCCGGCCAACACCTTGCGTCCTTTGGGAATACGGTTGACGCGGCGCAGTTCCTCTTCGGTCATGCCGGACTTCAAGGCGACATCGGCAAGCGTTTCACCCTCTTTAAGGTGATAAAGCACCCAGCTTGAAAGGGGTTTGCCGGTGTTGACCCAACTAGCAAGGTTGTCCATGAAGACTTCCAAGTTTTCCATCGGAAGCAGCATGACGGAATTGTGACTGGCGACGATCACCGGTAAATTGAAGCCGGGATTGAGCAGTCGAAACTCATCAGGATCCATTTCGGCAAGTTCTGCTGCGGTCTTCATGTCAATGTCACGGCTTTTTGTGACACGGACAAAGTACGGAGCGTTTTCAATTTCCGGCAAGTTAATGCCAAACTTCTCCGGGGTAGCCACGATTTCTCGAATGGCTTCTAGACGCGGTACGTAGTAAGCCGTCTCCCGGGGCATGCGCAAATGAGCGTAATCGGCTTTGCGACCGCGCGCTTTCGCTCTTCGGATAGCACGCGAAACACTGCCTTCGCCCCAGTTGTAGGCTGCAAGAGCCAAATGCCAGTCGCCAAATTGTTGGTAGAGCTTTTCCAGATAATCCAACGCCGCGCGCGTGCTTTGCAGTACGTCTCGGCGTTCATCTTTCCAGAAGTTCTGTTGAAGCGAATAAATGTTGCCGGTCTGAGGCATGAACTGCCAGAGACCGGATGCTTTGGCGTGAGACAGAGCTTCCGGTTGAAAGGCACTTTCTACGAACGGCAAAAGCGCAAGTTCGGTGGGAAGCCCTCGCTGTTCAATTTCGTCGACGATGTGGTAGAGATACTTGCCGGCACGCTCAAAGACACGCTCAATGTGGCGAGGATTACGGCTGTAACTCCTAAGCGAAGTTTTCACTCGGGAGTTGTTGAGCTTAGGCATGGCGTAGCCGCGTCGGATGCGATCCCAGATGTCAACCGGAGGAGATACTTCTGCTTCCGTAGCAGGAAGATCATCAGCTTGGCGCACTTCGGCAACAGCCGGTGTTTCTGCGCAAAACACCGAACCGACGAAGCAAATGCCGGTAATAAAACAGATCAAAGATTTGCGCAGAGAGTCCATGAATGCGAGACAAGAAAAAATAATCAGCCGCGAACAGAGTAAAAGGGCAAAATAGCAGACAGGTAATCATCTGTCCCCGTTTGTGTGCTTCGCACGGCACGGGCATAATTCTACGTTCTAATTTCCATTTTCAATCAAAGATCAGGACAAATGGCTCAATACGTCATGACCATGAATCGCGTGGCCAAGGTGGTTCCGCCCAAGCGATTCATTCTCAAAGATATTTCTCTGTCGTTTTTCCCGGGCGCCAAGATCGGCGTTTTGGGACTCAACGGTGCCGGCAAGTCAACGCTGTTGAAGATTATGGCCGGTGTTGACAAGGAGATTGACGGCGAAATCACGTGGCAGAACGATCTCAAAATCGGTTATCTGCCGCAGGAACCGCAGCTTGATCCTGAAGCAACGGTTCGACAAGCTGTCGAAGAAGGCATGGGCGAAGTGATGCAGGCGCAGGCCAAGCTTGATGCTGTTTATGCCGCGTATGCTGAGCCGGACGCCGATTTCGATGCTCTGGCTGCTGAACAGGCTCGCCTGGAAGCCATCATTGCCGCTGCCGGTACGGATGCTTCGACGCAGATGGAAATTGCCGCTGATGCGTTGCGTTTGCCGCCTTGGGACGCCAAGATTGGTCATCTTTCGGGTGGTGAAAAGCGCCGTGTGGCGTTGTGCCGACTTTTGCTTTCCCGTCCGGATATGCTCCTGCTCGACGAACCGACCAATCACTTGGATGCTGAAAGCGTCGAGTGGTTGGAACAGTTCTTGCACCGTTTCCCGGGAACAGTAGTTGCCGTGACGCATGATCGTTACTTCCTTGACAATGCTGCCGAGTGGATCCTTGAATTGGATCGCGGGGAAGGCATTCCCTGGAAGGGTAACTATTCGTCCTGGCTTGATCAGAAGGAAAAGCGCCTTGAGCAGGAAAAACGTCAGCAGGAATCCCGCGCCAAAGCCATCAAGCACGAATTGGAATGGGTTCGCCAGAATCCAAAGGGTCGTCAGGCAAAGGCCAAGGCTCGCTTGAATCGCTTTGAGGAGCTGTCGAGCTACGAATACCAGAGTCGCAATGAAACCAATGAAATCTTTATTCCGGTGGCAGATCGTCTCGGCAATAAGGTCATTGAATTTCACAATGTCAGCAAGGGTTTCGGCGATCGGTTATTAATTGACGACCTGTCTTTCACGATTCCGCCCGGCGCCATTGTCGGTGTGATCGGTCCCAACGGTGCCGGTAAGTCGACGCTCTTTAAGATGATCACGGGCAAGGAACAGCCGGATTCTGGTTCAATTGTTATCGGAGACACTGTCAAGATCGCCGCAGTGGACCAGACGCGTGAGGGGCTTCCCAACGACAAGACCGTTTTTGAAGCTATTTCGGGTGGACTCGATATTTTGCAAGTCGGCAAGTTCGAAATGAGCTCGCGAGCTTATCTTGGTCGCTTTAACTTCAAGGGCGGCGATCAGCAAAAGACGGTAGGCGTGCTCTCGGGCGGTGAGAGAGGTCGTTTGCATTTGGCTGCGACGCTTCTTAAGGGCGGCAATGTGCTGTTGCTCGACGAACCTTCGAACGACTTAGACGTTGAAACCCTGCGTGCGTTGGAAGAAGCACTGCTTGAATTTGCCGGTTGCGCACTGGTGACCTCGCACGATCGTTGGTTCCTTGACCGAATCGCGACGCACATTCTGGCATTTGAAGGCGACAGTAAGGTGGTCTTCTTTGACGGCAACTACAACGAGTATGAAGCCGACAAGAGAAAGCGCCTTGGTGAAGAAGCGGCGCGTCCGCACCGCATTCGCTTCAAGCCCCTCAAGCACTAAGATCTTTTCAGTTAACCGGCGTATTTTCCTAAGAAAATGCGCCGGACTGCTCTTTTGCGTTGTCTATGTCCGCCAATTTCGTTCACCTGCGCTTTCATTCCGAATATTCCATCCAAGACGGCATTGTGCGTCTCGATCCCATCCTTGAAGAAGTGATGGAGCAGGGCGGGGTAGCTCTGGGTATTACGGATTCAATGAATCTTTTTGGTGCTCTTCGGTTTTATTCGCACGCGATGGCCGACGGCATCAAACCGATCGTCGGTTGCGATTTGTGGATCACCAACACAGCGCAGGGCAAGCGAGACAACCCGTATCGTCTGACGCTCTATTGTCAGAATCATGAAGGTTACCTGTCGCTCTGTGAGCTCCTTTCCCGCGGTTGGATGGAAAACCAATATTTGGGGCGTGGTGAGGTGCGTCTGGAATGGTTGACACCGGACAACTGCAAAGGATTGATTTGTCTTTCGGGTGGACCGCAAGGGGTAATCGAGCGCCATCTTCTTGACGACAATAAGGCTGAAGCCAACGCAGTTGTCGAACAATTGCGTACGGCTTTCCTGGATCGTTTTTATTTGGAGGTTCAACGAGCCGGTCGTAAAAACGATGAAGCGGTTGTGGCCAATATTGCGCAACTTGCCGTGGAGACGGGACTCCCGATGGTAGCGACGCACCCGGTGCAGTTTTTACATCGTGAGGACTTCAACGCTCACGAAGTGCGCTGTTGCATCGCGGGCGGCTATGTTCTTGCGGATCCCCGGCGTCCAAAGCCCTATACCGAAGAGCAGTATCTGAAGACCGAAGAGGAGATGCGGGCTCTCTTTGCTGACATCCCTCAGGCCATCGATAACACCGTGGTGATTGCTCAGCGATGCAATCTGGACGGGGTATTTCAAAAGCCTCAGTTGCCGCTTTTCCCGACGCCCGAAGGTGTTTCGCTTGACGAATATATGGCGCAGCTTTCACACGAAGGCTTGGAGCGTCGACTTGAATTCTTGTACCCGAATCAAGCCGAACGCGATGCGCGCCGCCCCGAGTATGTCGAACGATTGGAGTACGAACTCAAGACGATTTCGTCCATGAAGTTCCCCGGATACTTCCTGATCGTTCAAGACTTTATCAATTGGTCCAAGCGAAACGGTGTAGCCGTGGGGCCGGGCCGTGGTTCCGGTGCCGGCTCTCTGGTGGCTTATGCCCTGGGCATTACCGATCTGGATCCATTGCATTACGGATTGCTGTTCGAACGCTTTTTGAACCCCGAACGCGTTTCGATGCCTGACTTTGACGTCGATTTTTGCCAGCACAACCGAGACCGTACGATTGAATACGTCAAGCGCACTTACGGCGTGGACGCCGTGAGTCAGA
>UMFM01012588.1_pt1 | contig 23374 bp, 34 predicted proteins | sample 1965011 | NCBI WGS metagenome assembly UMFM01 (sample SAMEA4836046, study PRJEB28245) | human gut metagenome | biome: gut microbiome; material: fecal sample | place: Denmark | collected 2008 | reverse complement strand
TCTTCTTGGATTTTAATGCAGTCATTGTCAACTTGGATGCCCTTTCGCCAGAAAACCAAATAAAATGCCTAACAGATATTGAAGATAATATAAAAACGCTAAAATCATATCTGGAAGAAAATTTAAAAGCGAAAGAAAATGTACCCGAAATCCCACAAACAGGTTTATCCGTTTTGCATCAACAATTCGTTCTTGCACAATCCATTGAAACATGGATTGAGGAATTAAAACTAAAATACAAATAATTACAATCCCTATAAGATACTTTTCCAAATAAGCAGAGCCGATGAACTGTGAGTTTATCTCTCACAAATTCATCGGCTCTGCGTCTGTGCGTCTGGCTCTCTGATGACGGTTACTTGTAAATTTTGTGCTTCAATCAATGTTTGCTGTTTGCATTTCGGGCAGTAAAGAGGATAATTTTTCAAAATTGTATCTTCTCTTATTTTGTCACGAGTTTTATTACCGCAAACAGGACATAAGACCCATTCAGTTTTTGCTATCATACGCTTGTTTCTCCCATTCTCTCAATTTCCTCCTGTAAATTCTTCAGAAATTTGCCTGCGTGTGCACCATCCATTTGCGTGTGATGAAACTGAAAAGAGATTGATAAAAGAGCTTTATCGCCATCAATACGATACTTTCCCCATATCATAAATGGATTATTGAAAATGCCGCTGTTCATTCCGATAGCACCATCCAACTCTACATTCACAATAGCAGATGTACCGATAACCATGTATTCTTCGGATAAGTCATGGTCAATACAAGTGCCTTGTACTTCTGTTGTATATCGCAGGTAATCGGCATTGAACTTTTCGAGGTTGTCCGTATAGGCAATATCGCAGGAACTAACCTCACCGTCTTTGTTTGCAACAATGGTGTTGACCGCAAGTTTATCATACTGTATTAACTTATTGCCCACAGGCAACAAATAAAATTCTTTTACGGAAGCGGCTGCCTTGCCAATACAAAAATCAAGGAGCATATTAAATTTCATATCATATTTTTTGCTCACTTTAATCAGAGGCATTACATCGTATGTCTTGAAAAAGGTAACCATAGGATTAGGAGCTTCCATCCAAAGTTCAAATGCCGAAGCTCTCGTAGTTTCTTTAGGATTTATCTCTTTTACGCTCATTACCGTTTCCTTTCATAATTTATAAATGGAGTCTGTTCTATTCTCATTCATTTGTGTCATTATCATTTTTCTTCGGAATACTTTGCAGGGAACACAAAGCGTTGGGTTGGGTATCCAAACTCTACTAAAAGCTCTCGTTCAGCAAAGCCAAGTTTTTGTAGTTCTTTGCGATACCCTGTATCGGCTTTATCTCCCTCCCGATAGGTTGTTATATAAATATCTTGTTCTGGGTAATAAACTTCCAATAATCCCTCCAGAAAAATCCTTTGTATACCACTTTTACGATATTGCGGATGTATGCCCATATACTCAATGCTGCACGGGGGAACGCTAAAAGCCATAGCGCCAATCAGCAAATCTCCGTCTTTTAAAACCAATGCCTGCTTATTCTTAATAAATATTTTTAGCTTATATAAATAGTCTGCTTCGTCTAAAACAGGGTATCCATCAACCACCAATCTAAGTAGCTTCATCCAAGAAGGAATATCAGCCATCACAGCAAATCGTATATCATTCTTTGTCAATGTAGTATTCAGTCGTTTGTTATGAATAGCAAATCGCAACTGCAAAGGGTAAAATTCTTGCCTATCACGATACTGTGCAGGTGATGTTTTATACATAGATGTAAACGCAGTAGTAAAGGACTGCTGACTTTCATACCCACAGATAAAAGCAATTTCAATAATTGGCTTATCCGAGAACACCAAAAGTTTTGCAGCTTCGGTGAGCTGCCTTCGCTGTATATAATCGTGGATTGTAAGCCCGACTGTTTCGGTAAACATACGATGTAAATGGTATTTTGAATAGTTGACTGCCGTGGCAACTGTTTCAAGGTCAATTTTCCCATTAAGGTGATTTTCGATGTAGTCAATGACCGCTTCAATACTGATAGCTGTTTTATTTTCCATACGAAATGCCTCCTTCCTAATAATAATGATAGCAAAAAATCCTGCCTGTGTTTTCACAATTCTTGCTATGTTTTGAAGTCAGATTATTTTAAACCTTGCTTTTTATCTTCCTCTATGTTTCGCTTTTTTCTTTTCTTGCCGCAGAACAAATTGACGTTCCTTTTCTGCTTCTTTTTGCTCACGGCTTTTTGTTTTTCTCTCAATTTTAGTTTGTTCGTGTTGGAGTTTTAGTGCCTGCTGTGCTTTCGTGCCAATGCCCTTGTTTTCTAATTGGCTGTTAATTTCCCGTTGCATACGCTTAGGATTGATTTTGTGTTCTTCAACCTTATCTGTCTTAACGGGTGGGCTAAATTTTAACTTATGCCAATTTTTAAGCAAGAAATCATATACTTCATAATCCTTTGGCTCTGCACCAAAAGTAATTTTGCAGACTTCATATTTGTCACCATCTATACGCTCATATAATCCTATCCAAAAAGGATTTTCAAACAAAATGATTAGGCTGCTTTTCATAGCCGTAGTATCAACTTTCCTTAAACTGACTTTCAAATGTGTCAAGCCATTCTAAAAGAGCTTGATAAAGAAGCCCCTGCTGCTCGAAAATAGTCTTACCAACAAGAGGAATATCGGCATAATTAACAGCATATTCCTCATTAGACTTTGCCGAAGCAGTAATGCTTTTTCGCAACTTCTTTACTAAATCCAATGCTTTTTCCTTATCCATTTTGTTGAGGTTAGTAATGACAACATTGAAATCAAATAGCAAAGATACTTCCTCGCTTGCATAAGTGTCCATTAACTGTTCAAAATAGGAACGTCCCTTATCTGTAATGGAATACACTGCTTTATCTGCAAACTTATCCCCTTTAACAATGTCGCTATTAAGATAACCTTTTTCGTTAAGCTGAATGACTTTACGATAAATAGATGGCACACTTATTTTAGTCCACCGTGAAAAATGATGATAGTCTACATCCTTTTGAATGTCATATGCACTTTGCGGTTTTTCCAACACGATACCGAGTATTACTAAATCTATTGATGACATAATAGCACCTCCACTTTTACTATCATCAATATTACTATTATTGATAGTAAAAGTCAAGAGAACGCCACTTTATTTATCTTGCATTTCTTTCCATTTCTTTATCGCCAATATTTTTATTGAGCCATCTTTGCATAACTTCTATCTGTTCCCCTGTATGAAACCAATGCTCTCCATTTCCCATTACTTCTAAGCCACAGTGAAATTTTTGAGAAAAATATTCCACCTCATCACGGTCAATCAAATTGTCATTCTCACCATATAGTATTTTAGTAGGAGCTTCCCATTTTGTAATGGGATGTGATGACGCATATTCCCAATACTCCCACGAGAACGTTTGACCAAATGTGGTTGATATAATAAGCTCTTTCTTTAATTGTTCCTCTGAAATATTTGCCCAACTCATCATTTTTAATATGAGCCGCTTCATATCGAGGACAGGCGAAACAAAAAGACAATTTCTCAACCTTTCGTTGCCGAAACTTAACATACTGAACCATGCCCCAATGCTGTTTGCAAATAAAGAAATTCGTTCCCAATGCTCCTTTGCAAATTTCATAACCTCGGTCAGTTCTGGTACAATATGCCACGGGTCAAAAGAATTTACTTCGCCTTTCCTATTTCCGTGTTCTGGTAAATCAATGCTTAGTATTTGATAACCATGTCCACAAACAAACTCGGCAATATTATACGCTTCCTCCTTATTTCCCCCTTGACCATGAATATATAAATACACATTACGAGATGGATTCCCCAAAATGATTGCAGGGATATTATTGATTTTGATTTCTTTCTCTGTAATAGTCATTTCCAGATACCTCAATATCTTAATTGCTCTACTTGTCCAGATTTAATTGCTTGGATATTCTGAGCAATTTTTTCTTCTGACCAATCCCACCATTTTAATCTAAGTAGCTCTACGATTGTTTCATCATCAAATCGTTTTCTAATAGATTTTGCAGGTACACCGCCCACAATGCTATATGGCGGCACATCTTTGGTGACAACAGCACGAGTACCGATAATTGCTCCATCTCCAATCGTAACACCTGCCAAAATAACCGCTTCATAACCAATCCAGACATCATTGCCGATAATAATATCTCCCTTATTATCCCATGCCTCGGTAACATTCTTTTTCTCAAGCTCCCATTCCTCAAAAAACAAAGGAAACGGATAAGTAGATAGAGATGCCATCGTATGATTTGCGCTATTAAAAAGAAATTTTGCACCGCAGGCGATAGAACAAAACTTCCCTATAATGAGCCTGTCATGGTTGATAGGATATTGATATAACACATTATTTTGCTCAAACTTCTTAGGGTCATTGACAAAATCGTTATACATCGTATAATCGCCAACCTCGATATTTGGTCGGGTAATCACATTTTTTAAATAAACCGTTTGCGTATCTCCCGTTCTTGGATAAATACTCTTTGAATTTGCCATATTTTATCTTCCTCCTGCCATCTAAAGCTATATATCAAATTGTACCTGCTCAAGAAATATTCTCAATACACCAAACAATACAGATGCAATCAGTAGAAAAAGAGAGCTGCCTTTCAGACAGCCCTCCGTAATCATTTTTGATATATTATTTTTCTTATGGCATAAACCGAAAGATAGTATTCGTCAGCAAGTTCTTCAATCGAAGCACCATTCTGGTATTTGTCAATAATGGCTTCATTCCGTTTGTTGAGTTCCTTTCGGTAGCCAGACAATTCGCCCCATGATTTATGCTGTTCGTCTTTAGCAGGGATATAGATATAGCCTGCTTGAACGTATTGTTGCAGTTCCTCGACCAACATATCAGGGAGAATTTCGCTTGCATTTATATATTTCATGCGGGCTTCCTCCTTGATTGATAAAGTCAAGTAGCAAAGCCAGCAATATTCTTTTAGCGACTTATAATTACTCCATGCAAATGTCGCTCATTATACTGGCTTTGCATGGAGCCGTGCATCGTTGCTCCGTTTTTTGTTCTGGCACATAATCTCACCACCAATGTTTCTGTTTTCTGCCTGTGATTATAGCATGGGAATATACACAAATCAAGTGTTCAAGCAGCACCGTCCTTTTAAAATACGAATTTCAATTTCTATAAACAAGAAAGTATATCTCCTATATGTAGAGATTGCACATCGTTTAACTGGAACTCCTATTTCTGTACAATATAAGCGTAAAAATCGCAAGTACAGGTGGTGAGAAAATGAACAAAAATATAGATGATAACGATATTGACATTGAACTGGATTTTGACTTCACACCGATAGGCTTGGCTATTAAGAAAGCCCGTGAAGCAAAGAAGATAACCAGAGAACGGTTGGTCGAAAATCTCGGCATCTCAACCAGACATCTTCAATCTGTGGAAAATGAGGGGCAGTTTCCGAGCTTCAAACTGTTTATCAAGCTCATTACAATGTTTGACGTATCTGTTGACCAGTACATATTCCCCGACAAAGAAGCAGAAAAAAGCTCCGCCCGCAGGCGACTTGATTCGCTGCTTGACACATTAGATGATAAGGACTTATCCATTATAGAAGCGACTGCATACAGCCTTTATAAAGCCAAAGAGCAGGCAGAGAAGTGACATTCTCTGTCTGTTTCAATATGCTTTGACCTGTTTTGCTATATACAGCACAACTTCCTCTGGGGTCGGCTTTTCGCCTTTATATTTTATCTTCTTCCAATACGCCTGTACCGCAGGGTCGTCCGACTGCATGGCATCATCAATCGCTTTCTGGATTTCACACCTTACCTCGTCTACGGATATGCCCTCTTTCCTTGCTATTTTCTCAAACGCCCTTATGACCTTTGACTTATCCATCATATAAACCTCTCTTTCTTTTGTGGTATCTGGAAAGCACATCAATTTTTCAGATATGTTTTGCATATCCTTTTCGGATATTTGCGTTATTTTAACATATCCTAATGGGATATACAATACTACAAAAGGCGGTGAGGACGGATGAAAGAAATAGATTATAAGGCGATTGGTGCCAGAATTAAATATTATCGAAATCAGAGAAACATAACACAGGCACAGCTCGCTGAAACATCAAGTGTTGAGCCGTCTAATATCTCCCATATTGAACGGGGAGCAACAAAGGTCAGCCTGCCGACTTTATTCAAAATTGCAAATGCCTTAGAGGTTTCCTTAGATGACTTGGTGTATGACAGCTTGGAAAAGACACAGCATATTTCCAACAAAGAGCTTAATCATATTCTTTCCGATTGTAGCGATAAGGAATTAAAAGCCATTATCGAAATGGTAAAATCAACAAAATCTATACTCCGAAAATGATATGTATAGAACAGCCCGTAATGAGCTGTTCTTTTTTTAATAGGCAGGTACACCATAGCCATAAATAGAGCTGCTGCCGACAGAATACTGATTCTGTTTGCAGGCATCGCCAGAGTTACCCTCCACGGTATAAACAATGCCATTCTCACATTTCTCCACGATACCCACATGGTCGGTTGTTCCGTCCCCATCCCAATCAAAAAAGATAATATCGCCTGCCGATGGCTCATAGCTTCGGCTTTGCCATTGCCCATTGCCGCTAAACCAGTCCACACCGTCCGAGCAAAGTGAAAATCTTGGTACGATGCCGCTGTCCAGATAGCCGCACTGGTCGGCACACCATGACACAAAGCAGGCACACCATTCCACACGCCCGTCAAAACCATACCAACTCCAATAGGGCTGTCCGCCCTCATTGCCGAGCTGTGTCAATGCAACTTCAACAATCGCTTGATTGCCGCCGCTTGTAAATGCCCGTCCATACGGATAGTACCGCAGCACATGGGCGGGGTACTGCGTATCGCCGTAACTGTCCCAACCTAACCGTGCCGCCTGCATGGTGGAGAACTCCACCGCATTTGCATAGGAATAACCGCCATAGTTGCTCTTTGCCCATGTGATATAGCCGTTTCCAAAATTGTAGCCCTGCAAAGCGAGCTTAATACGCTCCATATCAATCGGGTTTTCCACCTCGGCGGAGATAAGCGCCGCTTTTAGTTCCTGTACGCCGCACTCGATAGAATACTCTGGGTCTTGTATTCCGTTCGGCTCATGGGGATACCTTGTGTTAAAGCTGCCCTCCGCCGCCTGCATAGGGTCAAGCCCACGCCCGCCGCTTTCCTGCATCATCACCGCTTTGATAAGCTCCACATATTCGGGGATACCGTACTGCTTGGCATATTTCTGTATCAAAGGCTCATAAGCTTCCACCTCCGCACTAACAGGCGTATAGGAAGTGCTGCTGCTTCCTCCGCCAAATAAAGATACGGCGCAGCCGAGCAGGACAACGATTAAGATAATCACAATGGCAATCCAACCGCCTGCGATTAAAGCGGCAATCAGAGCCTTTGTCCCTGCGATAATTGCCTTGACTGCGGCAATGGTAGCTTTGACCGATGCTTTTGTCGCTTCGGCTGTTGCTTTTGCGGTGGCTCTCGCCGCCTGCGCTGCTTTCTGGGTCGCCTTAACGGACGCCTTTGCCGCTGCCTGTGCGGTCTTAGCGGTCTGCTCTGTCGTCTTGATTGCCGCCTTAGAGGTCGCCTGCGCTGTTTTGACTGTCCTCTCGGTGGTCTTGACTGTGCCTTTTGCTGTGGATTTTACCGCTTTTTCCGCATTTCTGGCGGTGGTCTTAACCGTCTTTTTCCCCTGCCTGCGGGTCTTTATCAACTGTCCCGCACCTGTCTGGGGAGCTTCGCCCTTAACCGAAACATCATAAGCAGGGGACAGGCTCGCAGTTCCGTGACGGATCTGCGAGCCTGTCTGTTCTGCAGCCTGCTGTGCCTTTTTCTGTTCGGCGGCTTTCATTGCCCTTTTTGTTTTAAAATCAGAGAGCTTATCCTTTGCCTTACCGATATTTTCTCTGGTAGTCTGAACACTTTTCTGCCCCTGCTTGTTAAATTGATGGATGCCCTCATCTCTGACACGCCCTGCGGCACGGGATACCCTGTCAGACGCATATTCGACAGGGGAATTTTCATCTGCGTAATATCCCTGCTCCGCCTTATCCTTAGTTTTGGCATAGGCGTTTTTCATTCGCTGACTGGCAACGGCGGCTTTGTCGATGGTCTTTATCGTACCTTTGACCGCATCTCTGGTCTTTATATCAGCCATACAAAACCTCCTTTCCCAGAGGATTTGCGGTCATATCAGTTTATCTTTTTTGCCACCACCGCAAGCCTGCCGTTCTGTGCGGAGTATTCGCAGGTAGAGAGGGTAATGAGCCTGTCGCCATACTCGGCGGTCACGCCCGTATCATACAGGGCAAGCTCCTTGCACTTCCCGACAAAAGCATCAAATTCCTCCTCATTCTCCGCATCCACAAAGTCATAATAGCGGTAGCCCTGTGCGCTGTACGCCACGGTCTTAAATACGGCGATGATTTCATACTCCGCCTGCTCCGTGAGGGTATCAAACTGGATGGTCTTGTGTTCCTCATAAAAGCTCTGGGATTTATAATCTTCCAACGCCCCGAACATTCTGCCCCCTGTGATATGATGACCGTAAATGATAAGATTGTCGCTTGTGGCAATATCGCAGTTTTCTTGGATATACGGTACGCCTAAATCGCTGTATTCCTTTTCAAAGTTGCGCTTCAGATAGAAATTCGGATTGTTCTTGGTCTGCATGACGGGATAGTTGATGGTCGTGCCGGCAATGGAAATCCAACCAACCATATCCTCATTCTGCAAATACAGTTCCCTGTACTTCGCAAGAATGTCCTCGCCCTCGCTGACAGGCTCATCCGTCTGCTTTTCTTCCTCATCAGGAGCGTTCTCTACCACCTCGGCAAGCTCATCAAAGGCTTCCGCCTGTTCGTCCACCTGTGCATTATGGTGGTAAATATGATAGCCGCAAAAGGCCGCCGCACCTAACAGGCACACGGCGGCAATGATACAGATAACAGATTTATATTTTTTCAGTTTCATGAGTTACTCCTTTCTATCGTGCATATTCATTCTGTTTCTTAGGGGCGGGAAGCTCCCTGCAATATTCGGGATACCTTACCTTGATGCCCTCCATAAAATAGGGAGCAAACTCACAGCAGAATAAGTCCTCTGGCGTGAAGTACCGTTCCCGTCCCTCCTCCGCATAACCGTTCCAAAGGTTAAAGGCAAGGTGGCATACCTTGACCGTGCCGCTTGTCTGCCATCCGCCGTGCATCCCCTCTGGCACAATGCAGTCCGTCTTAAAATCAAACATCTGATTGATGTTCGCCCTCGTTTCTGAAGCAATCCCCATGACATAGAAAAATGCCCTGTGGTAACAGTCGTTGACCCTGCATTTCATCATATTTTCGAGAAAGAAATCCCGATGGGCTGTATTGCGAAATCTAATATCCGCCATTTTCTGATACCTCCTTTATCCGTTTTTGTGCGAGCGCATAGTACCCGCCGTCAATCTCCGCACCTAAATAGCTCCTGCCATTGATTATCGCCGCCAGAGCCGTGCTGCCCGTTCCCATAAAACCGTCAAAGACAAGCTCGTCTGGCAGACTGGAAATCTGTATGAGCCATGATAAAAACTCCACGTTCTTGACGGTGGGGTGGAATATCTGGTGTTTCCGAAGCCACGAGGAATTATAGGTCGCTTTCGGGTATTCCTCCCCAAACCAACAGGCGGGAAAACGTGTCTTATACTCACGATAAGGCTTCCTGCCTGCATGGGGCACACCGCCGTATCGGTTTGGCAGCAAAGTAGTACAGTTGAATACCCGCCGCCCTTTCTGGCAGAAGATAAGCCATTCCGCATTATTGGCAAAGCTGCCCTGTAAATCGCCTATCCCGCCCACATTGCCTTTTTCAATGACAAGGCAATTCTTTATCTGGAAGCCTGCCTGCTTCAAACAATCATAGTGATAGGGATAACAGTCAAAGCGGGTAAAAAAATAAGCATGGGCGTTATCCGCAAGGATACGGTAACTCTCCCATGCAAAGCGTTCATAATCTATCCCTGTATCTCCCTCCAGTATCTGGTGTTTCTTTCTTGTAAAATGATTCTGATAGGAGATGCCATAGGGCGGGTCAGTCAATATCAGCGATACAAAGCCATCGGGGATATGCGCCATCAGCTCCATACAGTCCGCATGGTAAATCTGGTCATGCAGGTCGGCAAAGTCTGATATTTGCTGTCCATTCTCCACCGTCCTTAAACCTCCCCGAACTTGGTTGTCATCAGCTTATAAAGCTCCGTATTCTTCGGGAACTTATTGACAAACGGCACAAGGGAGCTGCCGACTTTCAAAAGCCCTTGTCCTGCTCCGACATTCGTGATATAGCTCATCTGCAAATCGGAGATGTTAAGGAGCTTCGCAAGCTCGATACGGTCTGTGGATGCTTGGTTTAACATAATGATAAATTCGCTGTTGGCAAGCATTGTCCTCGCCGTATGGCTCTGCAAGAGGTCGTCCACGTTCTGCGTGATGCCCGTGCAGTACGCACCATACTTACGCACACGTTTCCACAGGGTAAAGAGGAAGTTGGCACTATACTCATGCTGAAACAGCAGGTAAATCTCATCAATGAAAATAAACGTATTCCTGCCTTTCGCCCTGTTCATCGTGATACGGTTTAAGATGCTGTCGAGGACAACGAGCATACCGATAGGCTGTAACTGCTTGCCTAAATCCAGAATGTCATAGCAGATAAGGCGGCTGTGGGTGTCCACGTTGGTATGCTTTGCAAAGGTGTTCAGTGACCCGTCCGTAAACAGCTCAATGGCAAGGGCGATTTCCTGCGCTTCTGGCTCACTCTGCTTCAGAAGCTCCTCACGGAAGTCCTGCAAGGTCGGCGGCGTTCCCATATAGTTGCCCTGCTGATAATAGCGGTACACGCTTGCCGTGCAGCGGTCAATGATGGATTTCTGCTTTGCCCCCAGACTTGCGCCGCCGATGAGCTGCTCACATAAGGATAAAATAAACTCCGATTTCAGAATGACGGGGTTTGCACCGTCACCGTAATCAGAGTTCATATCCATAGCGTTGATGTGGTTTTCACTTGTTGCCGAGATGTGGATGACTTCTCCCTGCATGGCTTTCACAAGTGGAGAATACTCACGCTCTGGGTCTATGATGATGACATCGGCATTGGGGTCGGTCAGAATGATGTTCGTCATTTCCTCCTTTGCCGTAAAGGACTTTCCTGCACCAGACACGCCCAGGATAAAGGAATTGCCATTCAAGAGATAGCGGCGGTTGGCAATAATCATATTTTTGCTGATAACATTCTGTCCGTAATACACACCTTTCTCGTGATAGATTTCCTGCACACGGAACGGGATAAACACCGCAAGGCTCTCTGTCGTGAGGGTACGCAGGGCATCAATCTTCCGCACACCAAAGGGCAGGGCTGTGTTCAGACCGTCCATCTGCTGATATTTCAGCACCGCAAACTGGCAGAGATGCTTTCTGGCTGTCGTTAAGAGGGCTTCGGTATCACTGTCAAGCTGCTCCTTCGTGTCTGCCGTATGCACCATCGTCAGCACCGCAAACATCATCCTCTGGTCACGGGTCGTCAAATCGTCCAGAAATTCCTTGCTTTCCTTTCGCTGCTGCTCCATGTCATAAGGAATGACCGCCGAAAAGTTGTTATTCTGGTTCTGCTTCCTCTGCCAGTTCGTGATGTTGGTTTCCACACCGAGCAGGCGGTTTTCCACCTCCCGCACGGCTTCGTCTGTGGGAACAGGGATAACGTCAACGGACAGCATCATGTTTCGGTTTAACTCGCAAAGCTCCGCCACCATGCTGTCCTTGATATAGGCAGCGTACTCTCTAAGGAAAATCACACGCCCGTACCTGTCGCCCATACGGAAGTAATCTTTTTCAAATTCAAAGGTATCGGGGCAGATATAGTCTTTAAAATCGTGACCTTTCCGCATGGTCTGTACCATATCAAAGGAAAATGCAGTTTCCTCGCCTGTACGATAGAAGTCATGGAAGATACGCAACTTGTCGCCTGCGTCCAGTTCCGTACACTTGGAGCCGAGCCGATTAAAATGCCCGATGAGGTCAGCACCGATACGGGCAAAGTAGCTTCTGGCTTCCTCGATATTCTTCTTATTGACGGAAATGGTCACATACTTATCCTGTACGATGGAATTTGCCCCTGTTGCCTTATCAAGCAGCATCCTGTTGTATTCCTTACGGTATTTATCCAGACCGTCCTCCGCCATCGGGATTAAGATGGTCTGCTCAAAATCCCTGCGGTTTAAGCGGCGGTTATTGATAGTGATTTTTGTGGTCGCCCCGCTGTCAAGGGCATTGAGAAGCTCTGAATATTCAAGGAACATGGCTTCCTTATCCTCACGGCTCGCCACAGCATAATTGATGTCCTCAAACTTATAGGTCTTGGCGTACTTGTTTTTGCCAACGAGGAAAATGCCGTCCTCCCAGACAGTTTTCATAGGGATGACTGCCTGCACCGACTTCGGCACCACAAATTTCTCCCTGTCCTGCTTTGACATATTTCTAAGCGTCTTAATCATGGCTTACCTCCTTACGCTTTCTTGATTTTTTCGCTTTCTTTTTCTCTGGCTTTTCCGCCTGCCGTTTCTTTTTCTGCTTCTTCGCTGTGAATGGCAGCCCTTTTTCCCTTGCTTCGATGTTCGGCTTCAACACTCCGTAATAGAGATTGTCTGGCACAAATAAAATTTTTTTCGGCATCATAAACTCGGATTTAAACCACGCCCAGACAAACTGCTCGGCGTTCATGCCGTTATATCTGACAAAGCCCATGACCGCAAACGGGGCGGCTCCCAGAATACACATCCAACTAAGGGTTTCCGTGCCAAAATGCGGGCGGAGCAGGAAATACAAGCCCACCGCCACTCCAATGGCAAGAAGCGAAAAAATGAACTGCCGCAGGGACAGCCCGAAAAACATGGATTCCGTGTAGTTACGGATTTCTTTATTTATCTTGACTTCCAATTCATACACACCTCCTTATCGCTCTAAATCTTCATGCTTACGGTGGGGATGTTTCTGTATCTCCCTCTGCGGCACAACATACAACCGTCCATTGCGTTCTTTTGCCTGCGTAGGATAACCTAAGACTTTCAAGGCTTTCTGCAGGTCGGATGCACAATCCCTGTCCGTCTGGCAGATACCGATTGCTAAATAAATCTGCAATTCCCCGTACCATTTTTCATGCTGAAAGTTATCTGCCCGAAAAAATATATCCTGTTGGATTTCTTCAAGCGGCTTCTCAAACAATCCACGGTACTCCGCTTCAAAATCATACATAGCCATACCTCCTATAAGCCCATCATTTCCCGTACCACACGGTCTGCCATCTTGACTGCACCGACTAAGACGAGCATATTGAAAACAAGCTCTCCGACATAGCTCCATACCATTGTGACCGCCGCCGCATCGGGATTGACCACGGGCGGAGAAGCCGCAAACAGGGAGAAAATGATACAGCCGAGGACGATGATTGCCCCCTCAAGGCACACGGCGGCATAGCTCTTGATAAAGCTCTTGCCGACACTCTGGCTTGGCTCTCCCGCAAAAGTGGAAAGCGGCACGGGAGCGATTGCGGTATAAAGATAGAGTTTGAAAAACCTGCCGTACACCGACATAATCATAATGAACGACAATACTGTAATGAACAGACCGCCAATGAGCGTGACCGCCCACAGGGGGATGCTCTCGAAAAAGCCGCAGTCCTCAACGGCTGTAACAATCTCCTGCGGCAACACCGTCTGGGATGCCGAGCCGAAGCCTGCGGCGTTCATAATGGTTGAAATGATACCCTGCACAATCTTAAACAGAGCCATCATCAGCTCCAGTCCATAGGTCACAGCACCTTTGGCAAGGGCAAATCGGATAAAGAGCTTTACGGCGTGTTCGGGTTTCTTGACTTCTGCGAAGCTGCCGCAGGTTTTCATCATGCCTACGACAAAGAACAGCACAAGCAGGGCAAGCCCGACAGCCTGCAATGCCCCGTGTATATCCACGATGACATTCCATATCGTCCCGCCTTTGAACTGTTCGGGGGATTGGGTGATGAGCGTCCATATCTCGGCTAACTTCTCATTCCATGTGTTAAGGGCGTTCTCTAAATTCTGTACCACCCAGTTATCAGACATTTGACCACCTCCGTTCTTAAAATTTGCAGACGGGGCAGCTCACCGCTGTGGCCTGCCCCGTCTGTCCTGTCTATCCTGTTGTCTTTCGGGTCATAGTCTTAGCCTGTGATAAGGGTCAGAATCTCTTTTGCAAAGGTAATGACGATGCCGCCCGCAAGGGTCAGAAAGCCATTAGACCTCTGGCTTGGGTCATGGGACTGCAAAGACAAGCCTACCTGCACAATGCCCCATCCGAGCAGGATAAGACCAACCGCACGGATAAGACCGAAAATAAAATCAGAGAGGTTATTCACCACCGTCAACGGGTCGCTTGCGGCAAAGGCTGTCATGGAAGTGCCGAGTACCATTGCCCCCGCCATAACCATCACACAATAGAAGCGGAAGCCTTTTCTGACTTTTCCAGTCATAGGCAGCTTGGTAGTTTCCTCTTTCTTGCCGAATGGCATAGAGGTATCCTTGCAAAGGGTTTCTTTCTTCTCATTCTTCTTAAAAAGTTTCATAGGGTAAATCCTCCTTATAAATTGAATATTTCTTCTAAGTCCTCCTCGGACAGAAGCTCATAGGAAGTGCTGACAGGTTGGGGCAAGGCGGCGTCCTCTGGAATATCCCCGTCAAACACAAGGGTTGCGACAGCCTGTGTCGGCTCGCCGTGAAGATAAGGCGGCTGACCTCCATCTGTTGTCAGTTTCACATTCGGGTGTTTCAGAATGTCGTACTTCAAATCCATCACAGGGCGTTCCCCACGCACAAAAAGAAGTGCGTAGCGGTTGTCAAGCATACGCACCTCGTCTGGCGTTAAAAGCTCACGCCCCGATATTTGATAGTTGGTCGAATAGTTCCCGCTGCGCCCTGTGCTTTTCCCATAGGTGTTCGTGTCAATGGTCGCTTTTCCTAAAAGCTCTGACACATACTTATGGGTACTCTGCTCGTTGCCGCCCAGATAGAGAAATTCATCACAGTTGCCGACAATGCTTTCCCATTGCTTCTCAAACAGGGCTTTGAGCTGTGCCAGATTTTGCAGGATTATGGAAACGGACACGCCACGGGAGCGCATCACGCTCAAAATCTTGTCGAAGTCATCTGGCAATGAAACATTGGCAAATTCGTCCATGATAAAGTGGCAATGCACAGGCAGGCTCCCGCCGTACTTATGGTCGGCAAGATAAAAGAGCTGTTGGAATAGCTGCGTGTATAAAATCGACACCAGAAAGTTAAAGCTCGTGTCGTTGTCTGGTATCAGAGCGAACAGAGCCACTTTCTTTTCTCCCAGAGAGGGCAGGTTAAGCTCATCGGTGGCGGTCAGTCCCGCAAGGCTTTCCAGATTGAATTTTTCAAGCCGTGCGGCAAGGGTTATCTGGATGCTCTTTAAGGTCTTTGCGCTGCCGCTGTGGTAATCCCTGTAATACTTGAGTGCGATATGCTCTGGGTTTTCCATTTCCAGTCGGTCAAACAGTTCATCAAGGGGGCTTACATAGCTGTCATCGTCCTCACGGACTTCGCCTGCACGAAGCAGCTCCATGACCATCGGGAAATTCTGCTCGTCTGGCGGGGCTTCGTATTTCAGATAGAACACTAAAGATAAAAGCAGCATACTCGCCGCCGTGTCCCAGAACGGGTCTTGCGACTGGCTCCCTTTCGGTGTGGTCGCCTTAAACAGATTTGTCACAAGACGCTGCACATCATTGTCGCTCTTTAGATAGACAAAGGGATTGTAGCAATGGCTCCTGTGCATATTGATAAGGTCAAGGACACGCACCTCATAGCCCTGTTTCTCAAGCAGACCGCCGATGTCACGGACAATCTCGCCCTTTGGGTCTAAAATGACCATTGAGGTGTTGCACTGCATGGCGTTGGGCTTACAGAAAAACCTTGTCTTTCCTGCACCAGAGCCGCCGCAGACTAAGATATTTAAGTTGCGGCGGTGTTTTTTTCCATCCAGACCGATACGGACATTCTGGGTCAAGAGTTTATTGGCGGACGGGTCTTTGTCACGGTACTTCTTATTCAATGCTTTCGCATCGCCCCATTTCGCAGAGCCGTGTTCTTCCCCTCGGCGGTAGTTCCTGCGTGTGGAAAGATAAATGCCGATACCCATGCCATAGGCAAGCAAAAAAATAAGGACAGTCTTTACGCTGTCCTCACACACCGTTATAGAAAACGGGTTATTGATTGCCGTTGGCAGGTTTCTCATTATCTCCACAAGCCCGCCGCTGACATAGGGAGCTGTCAGCAGGGCAAGCCACACGACAGGAATGATGCCGATAGCCGAGAAGATGAAGCCCGCCTTTCGATTGTTATCGTTCTTCATTGCACCTGCATGGCAACACCCTTACTTTTTTGGTCGGGGCGTGTGCCACCTTGCTTATCAGTTCATCCACAGGGTCGGTGGGGCGTTCCTCCTGTATCTGCTGCGTCCGCAGGGTATTTAAGGCATTGATGACGATATTCTTATCGTACTTATCCAGTGCGATATGGTATCGTTCTTCTTTCATAGGCTGCACCTCCCGTTACCGTTCCTGCTCTTTGGATTTGGCAGGCTTGTTCTTTTCAAGGCTCTTATACATATCGCTCTGGATTTCCCCCAGAACATCACGCATGGAGTTAAGCTCTCCCTTAAATGCCTGTGTATCCATGCCGTCAAACTCTTTCGGGAGCCTGCTGAAATTAAAGCCTCTGGTGTCCACGCCATAACGGGAGCTGACCATATAAGCAACACAGAACGATTTGAAATCGGAAGCATCACGGCTCTCGTTATGCTTAAAGTCAAAGACTGCCGCTGATACCTCCTTTGCCATGCTGACAAAAAGCTGTTCCTCGGTCATGCCCGTTTTAATGAAAATGGTCTGCTGCCCGCTGTCATAGAACGCAGGCATTTCAAGGTCATCCACAGGCACAAAGGAAACGGGGCTTGCGTCAATCATAGCCGACACAAGCTCACGCATGGATTTTGGCTCCTGCGCCTGCTGCCTGTCCTTTGCCGAAGTCTGGGAAATATCATAGACCACTTTGGCATTGTAGCCGACAGCCTTTGAGCCATCGTCACGCTTGTACTCTTTCCCCGGCTCAAGGATAGTGATTTTATCCGCATCCTTATCCACATAGACACGGCTCTGCTTCCAACTGCCGTAATCTTTAAGCTGTGTCGCTTCGGGCATCTGCGCCGCCACTAAAATAGCATTGTTGACCGAGTAGCGGTCAAAGCGTCCCTGCACATCAAGATACTGCTGAAACGCCCTGCCGTCCGTCATCATCTCGGAACAGGTGGCGTCCACAAGGGCATAGGCTTCCTCCCTCTGGGCTTTTTTCTGTGCCGCCCATTCCTCTTTGTTAAAAGGGCGGCTGCCGCCGTTAAAAACATCATAGATACTCATTATCTCGCTCCTTTCGATTTTTTCGGTTTCTTCCGCTTCGGGTGCTGCTTATGCTTTGTCTGCGCCTGCGGCTGCTTCTTCGCCTTATCGGACGCAGCGTTTTTATCAAGGGCAGGGGACGCAGCCGCTTCCTGCTCTTTGCGGCTCTCCTTAATCTTCCGCAGCTCCTCCTTGACGGACGGCTTTTCGTCCTTAGTCATAGTAGCCCCCTCTGCGGACTTCTTTGGCTGCTCTGAGGTAGGCTCGGACAGAGGGGATTTTTCTGTCTTTGCCACCGAGGGGTTTGGGGCATTTTCCTCTTTCTGGATGGGCTTGCCCATAAGGGCATCGAGCAGCTTGTCTTTCTCTGCCTTTTCCTGTACGCCGATGTCTGGCTCTGGCTGTCCGTCTGTTACTTCTTTCCCGTCAGCAGCTTTGGCGTCCCTGCTCTTTTCCACCTCGGTCACGATAGAAGCGGTATCCACCGATGCAAGGTTGAAGCGTTCCACGATACGGCTGATTTTTGATGCGTCCTCCGCACGGGCAATCACATCCACCTCCGTATTGGGGTCTTTGTTCTTACGGTCTGCAAGAACGCAGTAGAGAACACCGTATTTCTTCGCTTCCTGCGTGAACTTCTTTAAATCCCCGTTCTTGACGGTAAAAACTTTCAGCTCCTTACCAGAACGGAGCATTGAGGACAAGCGGGCTTTACCTTTGGTTTTCTTTTCTTCCTTTAAGATGGAATACAAAAGAATGGCGATGTTCTTCGCACCTGCCCCTGTGATTCTGGCGGCAACCTCAAATCCCTCCAAACTCATTCTCACGATTTGCTCTGCCGCTTCGCCGCCTGTGTTCATTCTTCATCAGCTCCTTTCTTTGCTGTTCTTTTTCATCTGCCCGTATGGTTTCTAATTTTTCTTTGAGGGTATCGCTGCGGGCTTCGATACCCTCGCACAGTCTGACCTCCTTTCGGATAACCTTTAACCTCTCCGTGATTTCAGAGATTTGAGCTTTGACCGCTTCTTTTTCTTTCCCGTCTGATTTGCGGGAGAGGGAATAAAGCCCCTTGCGCTGTTCGGTCAGCTCGGTAATCTCTGATTGCAGAGAGTCCTTATATAACAAAAGCTGCTCCGCCGTATCAATGTGGTTGCGGCAAAGCAGCCTTGTTTCGTTCGTGATGGCATCCATCTTCATCAAATCGTCTTTGAGAAGATAATGAAGCCGTGCATAATTTTGTTTTCTGTTCTTTGGCAGGATGCCGAGCCGATAACAGTAATGGAGATACAGCCCACGCAAGCCGCCGATTTTCTTTGCGTCCTTTAAAGAGCCTTTCAGCCGATAGACCGTGACCTGTTTCTGTGGCTCGGCAAACTTTGAGAATTTGACGGCATAGGAATTTTCCTTAATGCGCTCTAAAATCCTCTCGTTGGTATAATCCTCTCCGAGCTTATACAGCCGCTTGGGTCGTTTCCAACCTTTGCCGATAATCGTCCAGTATTTGTGGTTAGGGTCAAAGCTGCATCGGTAGCCCATCTCCGCCATCAGCCTGTCAAAGTCTTTCAACGTGAACGATTTTGAGATAGCTTCATCCACCGCCTGCCGTGCCACGGTATCTCTGGTTGGCAGACCGTTCTTCTCGGCTTGGTAAAGGGCATAGGACTTCTTCCTGCCGCTTGGCTTCTCAATGACGGACAGGGCATACTCACGACAAAGTTCATCGGAACGCTGACGCAGGAGCCGCAGGTTTGCTTTGTTATCGTGATAGTGCTTCCCGTCCACAAAGGAAACAGAGTTGACGACAAAGTGGTTATGCAGGCACTCGGTATTCAAGTGGGTGGCAACCACCACTTGAAACCTGTCGCCCCACATCCTCTTGGCTAACTTCACGCCTACCTCATGGGCTATCTCTGGCGTGACCTCCCCGTGCTTGAAGCTCTGGAAGCCGTGATAGCAGACAATCTCGCTTTCATCGTTCCATTGTGCTTTGGCTATCATCATCTCATCCCTTGCGGTAGCAATCTCACAGTTTACGCCTGTGACGAAAAAACGCTGTTCGGTCTTATCAGAATTGGTGGCGTACTCCATGACATCCACCATCGCCTGCAAGTCGGCTTCGCTGTACTTGGGATTGGCGGTCTTTTCTGGATTCTCCGCATAGTCGATGGGGTGGTCGAGCCTGCCCCGCACATCCCATATCTCGCAGACCGCCATCAGTCCATCGCCCGTTTCGGGAGCAGGTATTTCTTTCGGACGTCAAGCTGAAAGTCATGCCACTTCTTCGCTTCCTCACGGAGCATCGGCGTGTCGATAAAGTCAAGGGCATTGGCTTTCGCCGCAAGCTGGTTGATGCGGTTGCCGATGGCGGACAGCTCCCGCAGGATTTTATAAAACTCTGGGTCTGGCTTTTCACAGAGCCGATAGCCCTTGACCATTGAACGCAGCAGGGCTTCTTTGGAACGCCCAGACCTGCGTACAAGGTCATAGAGGTATTCAGCTTCTTCCTCGGTCAGACGGAAAAGTATCTGCACGTTTCGTTTCCGCATCGGCATCCCCCTTTCTCTCGGAGAGCCTGTTTATCTGCACAAGGCACATCATCACAACACCAACCACGCCGCCGAGCATTGTGCCGATGATAAAGAATAAAAACTCACTCATTCTTGGACTCCTTTCTCTTTACGGGGTATTAGGGGCATCCCCTAACAAGCGAATTTGGTTTCCAGACCCGTTCTGGATAACCAAATTCAGTGCTTGGTAAGACGTATTCTTAATCCTCGTCCTCATACATACATTCTCCGCACATCGGGCAGAAGTACGGACAGTCCGAGCAGCAGTCGTCCTCCATATCTTCGTCCTCGGCAGAATGTTCTTCACATCCGTCCTCATCCGCTTCCTTAATATCGGCTTCGCCATAGGCAAAGTCCTCATCAGAAAAGTCGATAAGGTCGGTATCAAAGAGAACAATCTGCACCTTTTCCGCAGCCTGTTCGGGGCTTTCCGCATACACGGAAATGGTCTTTTCATAATGTCCTGTGAGCGTAACTTCAAATTTCTTCATGCAAAAATTCCTTTCTTTTTTCATAATCTGGTCTTGTTTTGTGGCTTCTTTTTTACGGAAAATCATCAGACAATCAACGGGCATCCCTCCTTTCACGGGCGGGTTTTGGTCTTTCAATCCCCAGATAAGACAGCAAAAAATCGTTGACGTCCTTGCCGACAGGCGGTGGGTCATCAACGATTTCATAGTCTTGCTTTAATAATTCTTTTAAGGTTTCGGTACAGAGCCGCCCTGTCTTATCCCTGTCAAGATGCAGATAGATGGTCTTGACTTCTGGATGGGCATCCAGAAAAGTCGTGAGGGCGATAGGGATTTTGCTGTCTTTTATCTCTTTCTTTGGCTGATATACGCCCGACAAAGAGAGCAGGTTTTCCGCCTTATAATCCTTTCCCTCACATTTGAGATAGGTGGCATAGGATAATAAATCAATGGCAGCTTCAAACAGATGTACGGAAGCGCACGGCTCCCTCGCCAGAAGTCGGAACGAATACCGCTTGTCGCTGCCCGATGCGTCACGCTTAAAACTTCCCATCGTACCACGGCAGGCGGCATACTTAGGCGTTCCGTTTTCATCTTTGCCGACAAAAACAGCATTGTGGTAATCGGCACTCTCAAAGATAATACCCTCGGCAATACAGTCCTGTATGAGCTGATAATCAATGCCACGCCCGAAAAGATACTGCAAAACTCTGTCGCTGTTCTTAAACTTCGGCGGTAGGAGCAGCACTTTCGGCTCGTCTTTTTTCTCGGCAGCGGGCGGTGGTTTCCAATCCGCAAATGCCTGTCCCGTGAGAATTTCCACGGCTTCCACAAAGCCATACTCCCTAACCTTGATGAGATAATCGAGGGCAGTATAGCCGCCGAAGCCCTGTGACCACCAGTACCATTTGCCGTTGGAAATTTTTAAGCTGTCGTGTTCTGCGGTACAGTACACGTTGCTCGTGCCTTTGACCTTGACCAGATTTCTCGGCTCAAACTCTCTAAGATAGGAGAGCAAATCTATCTGCCTTGCCCGTTCAAGTACATCTGGGTCAATCTGCACATAAGGTCTGTTACTTCTCAATGGTTAAAATCACCTTTCTTTCCCAGACAAAATCTTTTCCGTCTTAACCATATAATCTTTAAAATCGGCTATCGTCTGGCGCAAATCTTCCATGTGGGAATAATCTGTTTCAATCCATTCTGCATAGATGTCATTCAAAAGATTAGGCGATTTTAACAGGGCTTTCGCTGCCTGCGGGGAATAATCCGCTTCGGAAAAGCACTCGGCAATGTCATTCTTGAGGGCGATTTGATACGCCGCTTCATAGATTTCCTGCGGGCTTTTCTGTTGCATTTCTTCCCAAAAAGAGGAAAGTTCTCTCTGTACCTTATCGGTTAGCCTGCGGTTAAGGGATTGTCTGTACTCTTGATAATTCAATCACACACCTCCTTGAAATAAAATAAGCCGAGGGATTTTCGTAATGAAAACCTCTCGGCTATGTAAAATCGTATTTGATTTTCTTGTTATGCTTTATTGCTCTTATATAAATTTTCAGGATTTTTTACATAAGACCGTACAATCGTACCGCAGTTTACGCAAATTTCGTGATATACAGCTCTTTGTTTCAAAAGGGACACTGTAATGCCCGAATACGCTGCACCTTGCTTTCCCGTCACAAATTCTTCTTTACCACAATAAGGACATTTCATTTTTAAATTCTCCAATCTATATTCTATTCATCTACAAATTCAAATAGTTCTTCAACTGTAACATGAAAGACTTTTGCTATGTCCATAGCTAATTTTAAAGATGGGTTATATCTACCATTTTCAAGATGGACAATGGTTTCTCGTCTTGCAGAAACAAGTTGTGCTAATTCACTTTGTTTTAATCCCGCTTTCTCTCTGTATTCTTTTATTTTTGTTTTCAGCATAAGCGTTTACATTCCTTTCTTGTCGATAACTGCAAAAATAACAGCTCGCAGAATTGTCAACAAGAGAATGCCGCCAACAACAAAATATCCTGCAATGATTCCCGAAAAATCAGCAAAAACACAAGCGAGCGTTGCAACAACCATTAGTACATAAGCAATTTTCAGACAGATTGAATCAGTGGTTTTAAGGTTTTCTCTTGCAAACTCATCAAAAATTTTCTGTTTCTTTGCATACGAAATCTGTCCCCATACAATCGCTCCTGCCATAACCAAAGTTACTGCATGGATATATCTAAGAACAGGATTATATCCTTCGATGGTACACATCCAGTAATAAATCAAGAGTAACGCTGCAGGTATAGCTTTAAGGAACATCCATACACTCAAATTGATAGTCTTGTTTTTCATAATTATAGCCTCCATGTGAATTATTTATAACTTCCTTGTGTTATAAATATATCACTTCTTTTTTCGGATGTCAATAGAGAAAGTGAAATATTTTTAACTTTATATGGGATGGATAGGATTACTATATGTAAAAGCGGCATTAGCACTCACGCCAACGCCGCTTTTTCTCGGTCAGTCCGTTATAAAATCCCTGCTTTTTTCAGATACCCTACGCTGTCATAGCATCCTCTGAAATAGATTGCTTCCTGCTGCATATCGGAAAGCCTGTTCCGAAGCTCCAAAATCTCTATCAGAGCCTTGCACTCCTGCTCGGATAAATCGCTTGCATTTTCTGTATCCAGAACAGCCATGACTTTCGGATATTGTTCATAAAGGCTCTCAATCTTATCACTGACAGCTCGGTATTCTGGATTTTCTTTCGGCAGTTTCGCAATGACAGAG
>UMFM01048040.1_pt1 | contig 23790 bp, 19 predicted proteins | sample 1965011 | NCBI WGS metagenome assembly UMFM01 (sample SAMEA4836046, study PRJEB28245) | human gut metagenome | biome: gut microbiome; material: fecal sample | place: Denmark | collected 2008 | reverse complement strand
AACCGCAGCGACTAAAGTCACAAATATAGGTTCTTTTATTTACTGTGAGCGTCTCTTTGCCTGCGGCAAATCAGGATTTAAAGTCTTGCGAGTACCGCTCTTGCGGCCTTAATTCCGGAAGCCCCCGCCTGTGCAAGTCCTCTTGTCGTTCCTGCGCCATCACCGATAGCGAAGAATCCAGGAAGTTTTGTCTCAAGTTCGTGGCTTAACTCTAAACGGGAAGAGTAGAATTTGACTTCTGCACCATATAAAAGAGTGTCATAGTTTGCAGTACCAGGAGCTACTTTATCAAGGGCATAGATCATCTCGATAATATCATCAAGCTGACGCTTTGGAAGTGCCAAAGATAAATCTCCAGGAACAGCAGCAGTCAGTGTAGGCTTTACGAAAGACTGGCTTAAACGATGTTCATTTGTACGGATACCCTTTACCAGGTCACCGAAACGCTGTACAAGCACGCCGCCAGCTAACATATTAGAAAGGGAAGCAATGTGCTTACCATAACGATATGGCTCATCAAATGGTTCTGTAAAACGGTTGGAAACAAGAAGGGCAAAGTTTGTATTCTCACTGCGAAGAGAAGCATCAGAGTAAGAATGACCATTTACCGTGTTAATTCCTTCTACATTTTCAGCAACAACGTGTCCGTAAGGATTCATACAGAAAGTACGGACGCTGTCACCATACTGTTTTGTACGGTAGACAAGTTTTGACTCATATACGACATCTGTGATATGTTCAAATACTCGTGCAGGAAGTTCCACACGAACACCGATATCTACCTGATTGTTAATAAGCTTAATTCCAAGATTCTTACACTGGTTTGCAAACCATTCTGCACCGCTTCGTCCAGGAGCAGCAATTAAATACTGACAACGTGCAACATCCCCTTTTTCTGTTACAAGTTCATAACCTTCTGAGCAGGTTTTAATCTCAGAAATAGCAGTATTAAAATGGAAATCCATTTTATCTTTTAAATCTTCATAAATATTTGTAAGAATCATAAGATTCTTTTCTGTACCAAGATGTTTGCACTGTGCCTGTAAAAGATGAAGGTCGAATTCAAGAGCCTTTTTTGCAAGAGCCTGTGCTTCTGGAGTTGTTGTAGAGAAATAGTTAGTAGTAGCACCGTGAGCTACATTTACATCATCTACATAATGAATCAGTTCCATAACTTCATCATGATCCATATAATCAGTAAGCCAGCCGCCAAACTCTGTAGTAAAGTTAAATTTACCGTCAGAAAATGCACCAGCACCACCAAAGCCGCACATAGTATCGCAGACTTTACAGTTGATACACTGCTTTACCTTTTTTGCTACAATAGGGCAGCTTCTTTTATAAATATCCCTTCCCTGTTCAAAAACACCAATCTTTAAGGAAGGATTTTTTAAACTAAGTTCGTAACCGGCATAAATACCAGCTTCACCGCAGCCAATAATAATAACATCATATACCTGATTCATCAAATTACCTCCTAAATTAATGGTTTACATTTATTATAATGTAAAGAAAACCATAAAAATCCACTATGTATTATAAAGAAAAAAGAATAGAATGTCAAATATTTTAGAAAATTAAGTGAGAGACTTCGTCATATAATTGTTAGGGGCTTTACTGAGTGAAATAATTGGATAAAATAATAGAAAGAATTCAAAAAATATTCTTAATAAATATTAAGAAGTCAAAGTAACCTTCTACCATGTATAATGAAGATGTGGTACAATATTCTCAGGCAGATTTAAGAATTTTTAAATAAGATTCTTTTTACAGAACATGCAGAATATAAAAATGTTCCGAAATTGTGAACATTCTTTTAATTTATTGTGATGTTTGATGATTTTTCAGAGTAATTGTGCTATCATAACAAAATAAGTTTCAAGTGACTATCTTAAAGCTTTGCCAGAGCGTGTTTGAAAAATGCAAATTGGGGCGTGCAGATTGCAGGAATGATTTTTCAAACATACTCTAGGCTTTTTATAAAAGATATTAAGGAGGTTGTTATGTTTCGGAAGAAGAATGGGCAGGAATTTATGGATGAGACGAATTTAGATTCATCCACAAATGATAAGGAAGAGAAGAAAGGATTTTTCCACAGGAAAAAGAAAAAAGAAATCAATCTGTATGAGGACGATATGGGATATATCGAGGATGACAGTAATTTCGATGAAGACGAATATGATAAAGAATTAGAAGAGTTACAGGAAGAAGAGAAGCCAGAGAAGAAACGGGGATTTTTCCATCGCAAGAAGAAAGAAGAGGAAAAATCTGGTGGTACGGAGAAGCTTGAAGGTACTAAGGAAGAGGAAGAAAGTCTGTTAAGCGATGACGATGCCATTATTTTGCAGGAGCCGGAGAAGAAGAAGTTTTCCAAGAAGAAGCTGGCGCTTATCTGTGGTACGGCAGCAGTCATAGTGATCGCTGTTGTTTTTTTTGTGATTCGCAATATCGGAGGAACAAGTGAGGGCAAGGCTTATGTGGAGTCTGTTCGTGAGATTACAGGACTGGGAACTGCTGGTGGTGCGAATAACCGTTATACAGGAACTGTTGATGCAGAGAAGTCATGGAAGATTACATTACAGTCTGATTTATCTGTAGAGAAACGCTATGTTAATGTAGGGGATCAGGTAAAGAAGGGAGATAAGCTCTTTAAGTACAACACACAGGAGTTAAAGCTTTCTAAAGAAAAGAAAGAACTTGAGCAGGAGACTTTACAGAATGAGATTACACAGTTGACAAAGGATATTAAGTCTTATCAGTCTGATTTGAAGTCTGCAAGTGCCAGTGAGAAGATTCAGCTTCAGACACAGATTTTAACGGCTCAGACAACAATTAAAAAAGATCAGTATACGATTAAGTCCAATAAAGAGTCAATTAAGTTGTTAGAGAAGAACATTAAAGATGCAACAGTAAAAAGTAAGATGAATGGTCTTGTAAAGAAAGTAAATGCATCTTTAGAGACTTCCTCTTCGGATGATAGTTCGGATGACGGCTCGGATTCTGGTGATGGAAGTTCAGATGATTCCTCTTACATGACAATTCTTGCGGTAGGTAATTACCGAATTAAGGGAACTGTCAGTGAGACGAATGTATGGAGTCTTAACGAGGGAGATCCAGTTATTGTTCGTTCAAGAGTGGATAATTCCCAGACCTGGAAAGGAACAATCAGCAGCATTAAGACGGATACGACGGCAGATGATACCAGTGACAGCAGCTCTGATTATTCAGATGGCTATACAGATGATGAAAGCAGTACAGGAGAAACTGCCTCTAAGTATAACTTTTATGTGAAGTTAGATAATGATAAGGATTTGATGATGGGACAGCATGTCCTTATAGAACAGGATAATGGACAGGACGAGCAGAAAGAGGGTATGTGGCTGCCATCTGCTTACATAAAGAAAAATAATAACAAATACTATGTATGGCTCGATTCTCATAATAAGTTAAAGCTTCATGAGATTCAGGTTGGAGAGTACGATGAGAATCTTGATGAGTATGAAGTAAAGAGCGGCCTTAAAACAAGTGATTACATTGCATGTGACGACAGTACATTAAAAGAAGGCATGAAAGTTACAAAGGTAAGTCCGGAAGATAATACATCTGGTTATGGAGATGAGCAGGAGAATGATGATGCAGAGTCATTTGGTTCAGATGCATCTGAAGATACTTCAGATGTGGGAGAGGATTATTCAGATTACAGTGATAGTGCGGATACATATGACAGCTCTGATGATGAAAGTCTGAGTGACGGTGCAGATTTTGGAAGTGATAGCTCAGATTCTGGTAACAGTGGAACAAGTGATAGTGATATTGCGGACTTTGGGGAATAAGGATTCCCGTCAGGAAAGGACATATAGCATATGCTTTTGGAACTAAAACATATTTATAAGAATTATTTACAGGATAAGATTGTCATACCAGTTCTTAAAGATGTAAATATCTCTATTGATGAGGGCGAATATGTGGCAATTATGGGACCTTCTGGTTCTGGAAAGACAACACTGATGAATATTATCGGTTGCCTGGATCGTCCGACAAAGGGAGAATTTCTTTTAGAAGGGGAATCTATTGTTAATTATAACGAGAACCGCCTGTCGGATTTACGTTTGAATACTTTGGGATTTGTATTTCAGAGTTTCAATCTTCTTCCAAAACAGACAGCACTTGACAACGTAGCCCTTCCGTTAAGTTATGCAGGAGTGCCGGTAAAAAAGCGAAAGGAAATTGCTTTTCAGGCATTAAAGAGAGTAGGGCTGGCAGAGCGAGTACATTTTAGGCCGAGTCAGCTTTCTGGTGGACAGCAGCAGAGAGTAGCGATTGCAAGAGCTTTAGTAAATAATCCAAAGATTATTCTTGCGGATGAGCCAACAGGAGCACTGGACAGCCGTTCTGGTATTCAGGTAATGAGTCTGTTCCAGCAATTGAATGAAGAGGGAGTAACGATTATTATGATTACGCATGATGCCAATATTGCGAATCATGCGAAGAAAGTACTCCATATTTTTGATGGAGAGATTGTGGAAGACAAGGAAAGAAAAGAAAAGCAGCAGGCCGAAGTTCAGAGTGAAAAAGAAGCGAAGGATGATGCAGTATTTTCAGAAATTGAACAGGACTTTGGCGTAAAAGAGTGGGAAGGAGAGATCTGATTTGAAGGGAAAGAAAAAGATACTACTTGCAGTAGTGCTGGTTCTTGTGATGGCAGTGGGGATTACTTCCATTGTCGTTATAAGAAATAGAAACAAAACAGTAGTAAAAGTATTCCCGGTAAGTATGCTGAACAGTTCGGACTGGTTTGATACAGATACTTCTCTTACGGGAACTCTTACTTCAGACTACATACAGGAAGTTCATATTGATGGTGGACAGAAGGTAAAGAAAGTCTATGTAAAAAAGGGCGATAAAGTAAAGAAAGGAGATATTCTTTTAAAATATAATGTCTCTGAGAAAGAATTGGATTTGAAATTACAAAAACTTCAGATACAGTCTTCTAAAATGGAAATCGCCGAGATGGAAAAAGAGCTGAAAAAGCTTAAAAATACAAAAACAGTTGGTGCCGTAAATACGGGAAACAGTGATGTTATGAATGCCTCAGTGAATCTTTCTGCTATTAAGGGAACAAGTCTTAGTTATCTTGTGGCAGAAGCGAATGGAAATACAGAGAGTACAAGTTCTGGTGTTAAAGTACAGAGTGGGAATGCTGTCTCTAAAAGTGGAAGTGATTCCGGCTCCGGAAGTGGCTCAGGTTCCGAGAGTGGTTCCGGAAGTGGAAGCAGTTCAGGTTCCGAGAGTGGTTCCGAAAGTGGAAGCAGTTCAGGTTCCGAGAGTGGTTCCGGAAGTGGAAGCAGTTCAGGTTCCGAGAGTGGCTCCGGAAGTGGCTCAGGTTCCGAGAGTGGTTCCGGAAGTGGCTCAGGTTCCGAGAGTGGCTCCGAAAGTGGCTCAGGTTCCGAGAGTGGTTCCGGAAGTGGTTCGGGTTCCGAGAGTGGCTCCGGCTCTGGAGAGACAAAGTTAGTTTTACGGGATCATGTTAGTAGTGAAGCAGATAAAGCTGCAACGTCCGGTGCAGGAACAAAAGAAGATGATTCACTTATTTTCACACTTACAAAAAATGGAACGATTAGTGGAGCGTTTGTCAAGAAGCTTATTTCTGAAGGAAAATATGCAGAGTTCCGCTCATATAAATCGGAAGAATCTAAGAATCCAATTGCAACATTTGAGCTTTCGCCAGACACAAAAGTTAATGTTTATGATAACGATAATTATACAGTTAATAAGTTAAACGAAGGTGGAGATTCAAGAACTTTACATAATTCGATAGAATCAGTCAGTGAAAGAGACAGTTCTAGTGGAGATGGTTCTTCTGCTGGCAATGCCTATATTTATTATCTGAACGTTAACGGAAGAGTAAAAGGTTCAGTCATTAAGTCATTACATGATTCTAAAAAGTATGCTACGTTTATTGAATTTGATGAAAACGGCAAGGAAAAGAACAGATATGAATATAATCCAGACAGAGTATTTACAGATTTAGAGGAAGATGGATTATATAAAGTGTCAGATTTCGACAACTTAACTATAAGACCTGCATACAAAGATTTAAAAGCAGATAAGTTAGAGGATGGACAAAAAGATTCCAACGGCAAATACATTTTCTATTTACAAAAAGGTGGAAAAATCAGCGGTTCTTTATTGAATGACTTGATTAAAAAGGGTATTAATGCCGAGTTTATTGAGTACGCATCAGAAAAAGATTATGACAATGAGAATACAGAGAATGCAAATACATTAGAGATTACTTCCTCCAGCAAGTTTACAGTAGAATTAGCAGATGGGACAGGATATACCATCTCTTATTTAAAGAGTAAGGTGAAGAAAGATGACCCATCGAAGCCAACTACAGAACATGAAAATCCAACAACTCCTTCTACAGACAAAAAGATTAAGTTTAAACAGAATCGTAAGAGGGTAACCGCAGGAAATGGATGTCTGCTTACCGTTGTAACAGAAGATGGAAAGAGTATTGATCAGAGTAAAGTTACATGGAAGCTTAGTGATAATATCTCAAAAGATACGACAATCACAAAAACAAAGTCAGGTGTCTGGCTGTATGTGGACGAGGGAGAGCCGTCTTCTTCTGTAACAATCACAGCACAGGTAAAGAATGTAAAAGGAATTTCCAAAGAGCAGATTTCAAGAACACTGATTGTAAAAGGTGCAGATACTGGTGATGATGGAGATGATAATAATGGAGGTGGCTCCGATGATGGTTCAGGTTCAGGCCCTGGCGATGGTATAGATGACGGAACAGATAGCAGCGGCGGAGATGATAACGGCTATACAGCCGAGGAGTTAAAAGCAGCGATTTCTGATAAGGAAGATGATATCGCACAGGCCAAAGAAGATCTTCATGATGCACAGATTAGTTATAAAGAAGCTAAGGCAGAAGTAGATAAGGCAACAGTAAAGGCAAAACTTGCCGGAACAGTAACGACAGCGTACAGCAAGGGAACACTTCCAACGGATGGTTCAGCCGCAATCGTGGTAAAAGCTGCAGATGGAATGTATGTAAAAACATCAATCAGCGAGATGGAACTTGATAGTGTAAAGGTCGGTGGAACGATCAAATGTGTATCAAGTGATACCGGAGATGAATATACTGCAGAGGTAAAAGAAATTTCTGATTTTCCTACAGCAGACAGTAGTAATGGCGGAGATGCATCTAATCCAAACAGTTCCTACTATCCAATCGTTGCATTTATAAAAGATGCAGATGGGCTAAGTCCTGGAGGCAGTGTTGAAGTTTCTTACAGTTCGAAATCTATGGGAACGGCCAACGAAAACGCAGTATATCTTCAGAAAGCGTATATTCGAACAGAAGATAAGAAGAGTTATGTGTATCTTAGAGATAAGAAGACAAAACGCTTGAAAAAACAGTATATAACGGTTGGAAAGACAATGAATGGACAATATATCGAAATTGTTTCAGGTGTTACAGAAGACGATAATATTGCCTTCCCTTATGGAAAGAATTTAAGAGAAGGAGTAAAGACAAAAATTTCGGAAGACGATAGCGAAATGATTTATTAGGAGGAAGAACAATGCTTGAAAATATAAGATTATCTTTTCAGGGTGTGTGGAGTCACAGACTACGTTCCTTCCTGACAATGTTAGGTATCATTATTGGTATCGCAGCAATTATTGCTATCGTATCAACAATCAAAGGAACAAATGAACAGATTAAGAAAAACCTGATTGGTTCAGGAACGAACACGACAACAGTGCAGCTTACAGAAGAAGGAAACTATCCGGCAGAGATGGAATATGGAATTCCAAAAGGAATCCCGGTTCTTGATGACGATATGCGCCAGCAGCTTGCAGATATTGACCATGTAAAAGATGCATCTTTATATGTATCCCGTACACAGGTTGACTACATTTACTATAATGATACATCACTTTCAGGTGGACAGCTTATCGGAGCAGATTCCCATTATCTTGGGACTTGTGGATACATTATGAAAAGAGGAAGAGGATTTACAGACAGCGATTATGAAAAGTATCGTAAAGTTGCGGTAATAGATAGTGTAGCTGCCGATTCTCTTTTTGGAGACGCCAACCCGGTAGGAAAGACAATTGATATTAAGGGAGAACCATTTATCGTTATCGGTGTTATTGAGGAATCAACAGCATTTAGTCCGGTAATTAATTCGGTGGAAGATTATTATACCTATGTATATAATGATGGAAGTGCCAGTGGTATTGTTGTAATTCCAGATGTTGACTGGAATATTGTGCAGCAGTATGATGAGCCACAGAATGCGAAGCTGCTTGCAGATTCAACAGATAATATGACATCCGTTGGAAAGGCGGCGCAGACCTTATTAAATGAGACGGTAACAAGTAAGAGTATTAAGTATCGTGCAGCCAATATGAATGAGACTGCGGAAGAAAGCCAGCAGGTAAGTGCAACAACGAATAAACAGTTAATTTGGATCGCAAGTATTTCCTTGTTAGTTGGTGGTATTGGTGTTATGAATATTATGCTGGTATCGGTAACAGAGCGTACAAGAGAAATCGGTCTTAAAAAAGCGATTGGTGCAAGAAAGAATAGAATTCTTGCCCAGTTCTTAACTGAAGCGGCGGTACTTACAAGTTTAGGTGGTATCATTGGTACGATTACAGGTATTGCCTTAGCTGAAATTATCGGAAAGATATCTAATGTTCCGATTGCTATCAGTATACCGGCCGTAATCCTTGCTATTGCCTTTTCCACAGTTATCGGAGTTGTATTTGGATTATTACCGGCAGTAAAAGCTGCAAACTTAGATCCAATCGTTGCATTACGTCATGAATAGTGCTATGATACTAAAGCTAAAAAGCAAATATCTGTAATAGAGAAATCATTTGTACGGATATACGGGCAGAGAATATGATTTTGAATATCAATGTATCCGTACATGCCAACTCTATATTTTGTAGATATATTACAAAATTACAGGAATAGAATGTAGATAAGATTAATAAAGAACGATAGGTAACAGGAGAAAAACGATGGGTAAATATTTTGGAACAGATGGTTTCCGTGGCGAAGCAAACGTAGATTTAACCGTAGAACATGCATATCAGGTTGGTCGCTTTCTTGGATGGTATTATGGAAAAGATAAAAAAGAAAAATGTAAAGTTGTTATTGGAAAGGACACACGCCGTTCAAGCTATATGTTTGAATATTCATTAGTAGCAGGTTTAACTGCTTCTGGAGCAGATGTTTATCTGTTACATGTAACAACAACCCCAAGTGTTTCTTATGTAGTAAGAACAGAAGATTTTGACTGCGGAATTATGATTTCTGCCAGCCATAATCCATACTATGATAATGGAATCAAGCTTATCAATTCAAAAGGTGAAAAGATGGATGAAGAAACCATCCTTAAAGTCGAAGATTATATTGATGGAAAGATTGAAGTCCCAATGGCAGTAAGAGACCAGATTGGATGTACGGTTGATTATTCGGCAGGAAGAAATCGTTACATCGGATATTTGATTTCTCTTGCAACACGTTCTTATAAGAACATCAAGGTTGGACTTGACTGTGCTAACGGAAGTTCCTGGATGATTGCAAAGAGCGTATTTGATGCATTAGGAGCGAAAACTTATGTAATCAATGCAGAACCAGATGGATTGAACATTAACATGAATGCTGGTTCTACACATATTGAAGTCCTTCAGAACTTCGTAAAAGAGAATCAGCTTGATGTTGGATTTGCCTTTGATGGAGATGCAGACCGTTGTATCGCTGTTGATGAGAACGGAAATGTCGTAGACGGAGACTTAATTTTATACGTTTATGGACGCTATCTCAAAGAAAAAGGTGCACTTCGCAACAACACTGTAGTAACAACAATCATGTCTAACTTCGGACTTTATAAAGCCTTTGATGAACTTGGTATTGATTACGAAAAAACACAGGTTGGTGATAAATATGTTTACGAAAACATGGTAAAGAACGGACACCGTATCGGCGGAGAACAGTCTGGGCATATCATTTTTAGTAAATATGCAACAACAGGAGATGGAATCCTCACAGCCATCAAGATGATGGAAGTTATGTTAGAGAAAAAGTCCTCTCTTGCAACACTCACATCCCCAGTACGCATTTACCCACAGGTACTTAAAAATGTCCGTGTAAAGAGCAAACCAGAGGCACTGAATGATGCTGATGTACAGGCAGCAGTAAAACAGGTTGCAGAAACACTTGGAAGTACAGGAAGAATCCTCGTACGCGAAAGTGGTACAGAACCAGTGATTCGTGTTATGGTTGAGGCTGAGACCGAGGAAGAGTGCGAAAAATATGTAGACTCTGTAATTGATGTCATCAAGGAAAAAGGACACTGTGAATAAATCCTGATTGAACAAAATCGCTGCACGTAGCTTTCGCAAGCTATCGCGCAGCGATTTTGTTCAATATGATTTTGCTAAAGAAACAAGTTCTTCTGTTGCACTGGAAGATATTGTAATGCCATTAAACTTCGAATGCCTATGATTATACAGATGTTACACAACAGTCAACAAGTATTGACCTGATTACAAATAATGTGTCTGTATCGCTAATCAATATTGCAACCCGGAATTATACTCTATACTCTTCTGGAATATCTTCCTCATCCCACACGATGACATTAAAATTCTTCTGGCATCCCATTTTAATTCCAAAGCCCAGAACGTTATCTGTAGAACGGTCTAAAGCAACTTTGATAAAATCAACTGCTTCTTTATGTTTCTCACCTACAACGTACACGTTAAAATTCTTGGAATATTCTCCGTTTAAAACAGTGAATTCTCCTTTTTTTAAATGCTCGTCACGTTCTGGAGCTAATTTCCTTTTTTCAAGTATTGTCATGATATTCTCCTCCTTAAAATCTTCACAATTAATAATTATAGCATTTATTGTGAAATCTTCAAGGAGTCTTACAGAAGAAAGTTATTTCGTAACTTCCTGTGTGGAGCCAGTCATAAGAAAGTTTTTGCAAAGATATCCTTCTCGTACACCGTAACGGGATACCCATAATTCCTTACAATTCAGACGGTCCATAATCTCTTTTACAACCATCATACCTGGAATAATTGTGTGCACACGGTCTGGGCATAATTTTAAAATATAATTGCGGGAAGTGATATCGTGTTTGGTTAAAATTTTTAAAATTTTATCAAATTCTTCTCTTGTGATAATGCGATTATTTTCCTGCTTGTTAAAATGATAGTTTACAATATTTAAAATTGCGCGACAGGTACCGCCGACACAGCAAACCTTTTCTGGAGATTTTTTTGGAAAATCTACGGTATTAAGTTTCTTATTAATCTGTTTTGTGATTGCTTTCTGTTCTTTTTTCTCTGGCCATAAACCGGAAACGTTACTGTGGAAAAGATTGAGGGAACCGATAGAGACACTCTGTGAATTTTTAACCTTTCCGTTTTTTACGCGTACAAATTCAGTACTGCCACCGCCGATATCAAACATCATACCGTTCTTTAAATCGGTTGTATATAAAGCACCGTAGTAACCAAGGATACCTTCTTCGCTTCCCTCGATTACATCAACGGAGAGACCGGTTCTTCTTTTGATTGTTTCAAGAGCCTTCTCTGTATTTTTGATATTACGGAGAGATGCGGTAGCGAATACATGCATATCTTTTACGCCGAGCTGCTGCAGAAGAATCTTGAAATCAAGCAGTACAGCACAAGCCTGATTGATACCATCGTTAGACATGATTCCGTGAGAAACATATCCAGCAAGTCCTGCCATATATTTCTTAGAAAATAAAGTTTCAAATCCGCCATTCTCCAGGGTATTATAAAGAGAAAGACGAATTGTATTAGATCCTAAATCGACAATAGCACATTTCATAAGTAAAACCTCCTGAAAAAATAATATATTCCGAAAAAGTCAGTATTATTACTATAATAACAAGTATTGGTAAAAAAAGAAAGAAATATAAGTCAAATTTTTGTAAAAAAATGTGTGAAAAAGAGGTTGAAATGCGATTGGAAATGTGATAAGATAAATGTAAGAATTTTACAAATAAGAGAAGGAGATTGATTATGGCAAGTCAATGTGATTTATGTGCATATTATTGGATTGATGAGGAAGACGGAACAGGGGAATGTCAGGTGAATTTGGATGAGGATGATCTGGCAAGGATGTTGTCCGGCTCATCAGATAGCTGTCCGTATTTCCAGATGGACGATGAATATAAGATAGTACGTAAGCAGATGTAGAAGTAGAGGATAAGGGGAATGCACCGTGACAGTGTGTACCGGCGGGTTTCATTAGATGGAATAGTAAAAGAACAGCCCGAAGTTCTACGAGAACTGGAAGAAATAGTAGGTTTCATTAGATGGAATAGTAAGAGAACAGATAAAAGAAGTAATGGAAGTGGCTGAGCAGATGTCAGAAGAAGTATTACAGGAATTAGAAAAAAGTTTTTGTAATACTATATAAACTGATTTCTATCTTTATCATATTCAAATCCTGCAGAAGATAATTTTTCCTTTAGCTCTTCCTCACTGAGGCCCATATCTTCACATAATACTTCTAATGAAGAATAGAAGTCTCTTAATTTTGTGTTAATAACGCTGTAAAGCATAATTGGATCTTGTGGTAATTGTCCCATTTTTATGTCCTTTCCTAAATTCAAGAATGACTCGGCATTCTTGTTGAGAGATGCGAGTCATCTCACATCTGATATACTGATTTAAGAATTCTTCTTAACAATATAATTGAATAATTATAAAAATGCAAAAAAAGAGATGCCCCGTATGCTATATAAAAAATAAATACCAAAGAACCAGCAGAGGAGGGCATCTCTTTAAAATTAGAATTACATTATCTAACTTATGTCTAAATTGTATCTGAAATTGCAGAAAAAAGCAAGGGAAAAAAGAAAGAAAAATGCACTATTTTTAGTACATTCATTTTCTTTTTATAAATTTTGGAAGAGAGGGAGTCATAATATCATTTTTAATAATTATGCATTTTATTATTTTTATAATTTGGAGTAGGAACCTTTAGAGCGTGTTTGAAAAATCATTTCAGCAATATGCATGCCCCAACTTGCGGTATATTTTGTTTTCATTCAGTTGATGTAGTCAGCTACGCCGCTCTCATTCAGGAAAAATCTTCCACAAATTGTAACGCACATCTTACAGAAAGCATTTTTCAAACACGCTCTAGCGTTTATAAGCTGGGGAGTTCGCAATTTAATTTCTGGACTTCATTTTTAATTTGTAGTATTCTAATAAATAGAACATTTTATTGGAGGTAATATTTATGAATAAAGTATGGAAGTTTCATAATGATGTGGATACTGACCAGATTATTGCTTCTCAGTACCTGCTTTTACCAGATATTGAAGCAATGAAACAATACACTTTTGAGTCTTTAGATCCTGATTTTGCAAAGAAAGCTCAGCCAGGAGATTTGATTGTTGCCGGTGAGAACTTTGGCTGTGGTTCTTCAAGAGAGCAGGCACCAAGTGTTTTAAAAGCACTTGGAATTAAGGCAGTTATTGCGAAGTCTTTTGCCAGAATTTTTTATCGTAATTCGATTAACATCGGACTTCCTGTTATTGTATGCAAAGATTTATATGAACATGTGGAAGATGGTGGACAGGCAGATCTTGATTTATCTGCTGGTACAGTTACCGTTGATGGGCAGGTATTTTCCTGTACAAAACTTCCGGAATATATGCAGAATATTCTGAATGCCGGAGGGTTAATTGCATCTTTAAATAAGGAGGAAGCGTAAATCATGGGAATGACTTTAGGAGAAAAGATTATCGCCCGCGCTGCCGGTGTTGATTTTGTAAAACCAAACGATATACATACTGTTACACTTGATCGTATGATGAGTAATGATGGTACAACACATCTGACTGTTGATATGTACCATAATAAATTGAAAAATCCAAAGATTGCAGATAAAGATAAGGTTGTTTTCATTATGGATCATAACGTTCCTGCTGAGAATCCCAAAACTGCAGAAGCGCATAAGAAGATGCGTGATTTTGCAATTGAGAATGATATTAAGCTGTACGAGGGACAGGGAGTATGCCATCAGATTATGATGGAAGATTATGTTTGCCCAGGTGAGCTTATTTTCGGTGCGGATTCCCACACTACATCTTACGGTGCATTAGGTGCATTTGGTACAGGGGTTGGATGTACAGACTTTTTGTATGCGATGACAACAGGTACTTCCTGGGTTATGGTTCCAGAAACAATTCGTTTTAACTTACATGGCAAGTTAAGAGAGGGTGTTTATCCAAGAGATTTAATCCTTACCATTATCGGAGATATCGGAGCGAATGGAGCCAATTATAAGATTATGGAATTTGCAGGAGACGGAGCGCATAATCTTTCTGTTGATGACCGTATGGTTCTTTGTAATCTTACTGTAGAGGCAGGAGCAAAGGCTGGTATTGTTGAACCGGATGAAAAGGTTGTAGAATATTGTAAAGCACATGGCCGCGAAGCAGTACATATGTTTAAGAGTGATGAAGACGCACATTTCTGTGAAGTATATGATTATGATTTAAGTAAGATTGAGCCTGTAGTCGTACGTCCGGATTTTGTAGATAACTTTGCACTTCTTAAAGATGTAAAAAAAGAGAAAATTGCGATTGATGAGGCGTTCTTAGGCTCTTGTAATAATGGACGTATTGATGACTTACGCGTAGCGGCTGAAATTGTAAAAGGAAAGCAGGTTGATCCTAAGGTTCGTTTTATTGTAGCTCCTGCTTCAAAAGCAGTCTATATTCAGGCATTAGAAGAAGGAATCATTACAACATTAATGGAAGCTGGTGCAATGGTTATGAACTGCAACTGTTCCGTATGCTGGGGAAGCTGCCAGGGCGTTATTGGTGAGAATGAAGTGCTTATTTCCACAGGTACAAGAAACTTTAAGGGACGTGCAGGTGCACCAAGCTCTAAAGTTTATCTGGCAAGTGCAGCAACCGTAGCTGCATCCGCTCTCGCAGGCTATATTACAGGACCAGAAGATTAGAAATTAAAGATTCCTACGAATTTATAATAATTATGTTACATCGTCTATGTAGTACATAAGTACGGTGCATGTCTATTATAACTATCGATATAAGATTATATATAGTGTTTATGTAACAGAAAGAGGTATTATTATGGAACAATTTACCGGAAAGGTATGGGTGCTCGGTGATGATATTGATACCGATATCATTATTCCTACAGAATATCTGGCACTTCCTACCGTTGAAGATATGAAGCAGTATGGATTTTCTCCATTAAGACCGGAACTTGCAAGTCAGATTCAGGAAGGCGACATTATTGTTGCCGGCAAGAACTTTGGTTGTGGTTCTTCCAGAGAACAGGCACCGGAAATTATTAAGGCATTAAAGGTAAAGTGCGTTATTGCGAAGTCCTATGCCCGTATTTTCTTCCGAAACTCTATCAATAATGGACTTTTACTTATTGAGAATAGTGATATTCAGGATGTAATCAAAGAAGGAGACAGTCTCACAGTAAATATGGGAGAGTCTTTAGAATTTGATGGAAAGACATATCCGATTCATCCGCTGCCAGATAATCTGATGGATATTATCAATGCAGGTGGTCTTGTAAAAGCAATGCAGAAACGTAACGGAATTATTTAGGAGGCAGTCATGGGAAGTACATTAATTGAAAAAATTATCGAAAAAAATACTGGCCTTTCTAAAGTAACTCCAGGTCAGATTGTTACTGTAAATGTTGACAGAGTAATGATTCATGATATTTTCATTCCTTTTGTCGCAGATAAATTTGAAGAGATGGGATTTACAAAACTCTGGGATCCAGATAAGGTTGTTTTAATTTATGACCATCTTGTACCTACAAGTGCAGTAGAGGATGTTCGTCATTTTAAAATTGGTGATGCCTTTGCAGATAAATATGGTTTAACACATGTACATAGACGTGACGGTATCTGTCATCAGCTTATGACAGAAGCTGGTTATGCAAAGCCAGGTAATATTGTTTTTGGTACAGATTCTCATACAACAACTTATGGTTGTGTTGGCTGTTTTTCTTCTGGTATTGGTTATACAGAAATGGCATCTATTCTTGGAACAGGAGAGATGTGGATTCGTGTACCAGAAACAATTAAAGTAGTGATTAATGGAACTCTTCCGTCCAATGTTACAGCAAAAGATGTTATTTTACGTCTGATCGGTGACCTTCGTGCTGATGGAGCTACTTATAAGGCACTTGAAATTACAGGTTCTGCAGTAGATGCAATGAGCGTTGCATCCAGAATGACTATTTCCAATATGGCCATTGAAGCGGGGGCGAAGTGCTGTCTCTTCCGTCCAGATGAGAAAACCTGTGAGTATTCAGAAGTGAATCTCGAAGATGTAGATTGGCTTTATGGAGATGAAGATGCATCTTACTGCCGTGTGATGACTTATCAGGCAGAAGAACTTGTGCCAGTCTGTGCCTGTCCATCTCAGGTAGATAATATTCATCCTGTAAGTGAACTTGTCGGAACGGAGATTGATCAGGTATTTATCGGTTCTTGTACCAATGGCCGTTTAGAAGACTTAGCAAGAGTAGCTAAGATTCTAGAGGGAAAAACAGTAGCTTGCCGTACAATCGTAACACCTGCAAGCCGTAAGATTTATATTGAGGCAGTAAAAGCAGGTTATATGGAAACATTAGCGAAAGCCGGAGCAATTATCACACAGCCAGGCTGCGGACTGTGCTGTGGACGTTCTGGCGGAATCCTTTGTGATGGAGAAAAGGTACTCGCTACGAATAACCGTAACTTCTTAGGACGTATGGGAACATCTAAAGTAGGCATTTATTTAGGATCCCCTGCGACAGCAGCTACTTCTGCAATTTATGGGAAAATTACAATACCGGAATAGATTCTGATTGCCGCAGGCAATGGAGACGAACTCAGGGAGATAAATTAAAGCATATTTGTGACTTTAGTCGCGGCGGTTTGAATATTCGCTTAGGCGCTTGCATCCAAACCTTGCTTCGAGGCCGCAAATATGCTTTATTTATCTCCCTGAGTTCTATTCTTTTGCCTGCGGCAAATTAGGATTTAATATGATTTGACAAATTTCTTATCATGTTATATAATAAACCAGAACAAATGTTTGAAAAAGAGAATTTTCTTGCATCTATTTAGAGATTGCTGTAAGATATTATGTTGGAATGTCCGCTGGACATTCCAAAGTCGTTTAAGGATAAGTATGATTATCAGGAGAAGATAGTAATGGAGAATATAACAATTAAAGATATCGTAGAAGCTTGCAGTGGACAGCTTTTATGTGGAGATGAGAATAAAGTAATTAAGGAGTTTTCAATTGATTCCCGTTCTGGAAGTGAAGATAGCATCTTTGTTCCGATTATCGGAGAGAGAGTAGATGCGCACAAGTTTATTGATGGTGCTCTTAAGATTAACGGTGCGACTTTTACATCAGAACATGACGAACCGTTAGAGGGTTTTGAGAATAAGCCATGGATTAAGGTTGCAGATACAGTGGAAGCGATGCAGAAGGTAGGGACTTTCTACAGAAATCGTATGAATCTTCCTGTTGTTGCAGTTACAGGAAGTGTTGGTAAGACAACAACAAGAGAAATGATCAGTACGGTATTGGCTTCTCAGAAGAAGGTTTTTCAGACAATTGGAAACCAGAACAGCCAGATTGGTGTTCCTTTAACACTTTCTCATTTGACCAGAGAGGATGAAATTGCTGTTCTTGAAATCGGCATGAGTGAGAGAGGACAGATTGAGAAGCTTACGAATATGATTCGCCCGAATGTAGCCGTTGTTACAATGATTGGTGTAAGTCATATCGCACAGTTAAAGACGCAGGAGAATATCTGTCTTGAGAAGATGGACATTGTGAAGGGACTTCCAGAAGATGGTATGGTATTCCTTAATGGGGATGACAAGTTTCTTGCACCATATCGCGGTAAGTTATCTCATAAGACATTTTTCTATGGAATGGATAAAGCCTGTGATTACAGAGCAGAGAATGTGCATGTAAAAGACGGACAGACCATTTTTCATTTCTTCTATAAAGAAGGGAAAGTAATAAAAGATATGGAAGTTGTTCTCGGAACAATGGGCGAACATAACGTGCGTAATGCATTAGTTGCTCTTGGAGTTGCTCATCAGATGGGACTTGATATGAAAGCGGCTGCGAAAGCGCTTGTTACTTTCCACGGACAGCGTCAGCAGATGCATACCTTAAAGAGCTGCACATTAATTGATGATACATATAATGCAAGCCCGGATTCTATGAAGGCAAGTGTTTCCGTTCTTTCCTCTATGGAAGGTGTGAAAGGAAGAAGAATCGCAGCGTTGGCAGATATGCTTGAACTTGGAGAAAAAGAGAGAGAATATCACTATGAAGTAGGTAAGTTTATTGCAGGAACACAGGTGGATGAGGTCGCTGCTTATGGTGAACTTTCCGAAGAGATTTTAAAAGGTGTTGAAGATAATAACGAAAGAATCGTTGTGAAGCATTTTGAGTCAAGAGATGCGTTAAAGGATTACCTTTTGACTTATGTACATCCAGATGATGTCCTTTTATTAAAAGCATCGAACGGAATGAAGTTAAAGGAGATTGCAGAAGCTTTTTTACAGAATGAGAAGAAGGTATTAAAATGAAGATATATTTAATGAGACACGGAGAGACAAAGTGGAATAAGAGAAGTAAGCTTCAGGGACAGGTGGATATTCCCCTGGCTCCGAAGGGAATCGAGCAGGCAGAGATGACCTCAGAAGGAATGAAGGATATTCCCTTTGACCATATCTTTTCAAGTCCGTTAAAGAGGGCTTACAAGACAGCACAGGTTGTTCGAAGAGACCGTCCGATAGAGATTGTCCGTGATGACCGTTTAAAAGAGATGAGTTTTGGAACGTCAGAAGGAAAGATCATCGGGAAAATAATGGCGAATCCGGCAATGGTTCGTTATCAGAGATTCCGTCTTGATCCGGCACATTTCCGTCCTGCAAAGTATGGAGAGTATTTTCAGGATGTATTAAAGAGAACAGATGAATTTTTCCAGGAAGAGATTGTTCCTCTAGAGGGAAAGGCAGAGAATATTCTTATTGTGGCACATGGCTGCGTAGTAAGAAGTTTTATCCTTAATTTTACAAAGCGCCCTCTCAGCGAGTTCTGGAAGACGCCTTTTGGAAGAAATTGCTCTTCTGCAGCATTTGAATATAAAAATGGTGAAATAAATATGATTTATGAGAATAAATTATATTATGATGTAGATTGTCCTGACTGGCAGCAACAGATACCTGTTTATAAAAAGGGACGGACAAGATAGTTTAGAAAAGAAGCGATTATAAGTAAATTTGCGAGGTATTTATGGAACAGCAGACAACATATAATGCGAATAGTATTGCGGTTCTGGAGGGACTTGAAGCGGTAAGAAAGCGTCCGGGAATGTATATCGGAAGTGTTTCTACCAGAGGTCTGAATCATCTGATCTACGAGATTGTAGATAATGCAGTAGATGAGCATTTAGCAGGATATTGCAGTAATATTCAGGTGATTCTTGATGAAGACGGAACAGCGACGATTCAGGATAATGGACGAGGTATCCCTACGGGAATTAACAGTAAGACAGGCATTCCGGCGGTGGAGATGGTATTTACCATGCTTCATGCCGGAGGCAAGTTTGGTACAGGCGGGTATAAGATTTCAGGAGGACTTCATGGTGTAGGTGCTTCTGTTGTTAATGCACTTTCTGTATGGTTAGAAGTTAAGGTACGTTCTGAGGGTAAGGTATACCAGCAGATGTACGAGAAAGGCAAAGCAGTTGCCCCGTTAGAAGTAATCGGTACCTGTAGAAAAGGTGATACAGGAACAACTGTTACTTTTTTACCAGATGGAGAAATATTTGATAAGACATACTTTAAGGCGGAATCCATTAAGAGCAGATTACATGAGACTGCTTATCTGAATCCGGGATTATCTATTACCTTTGAAAATAGAAGACCGGGAGAAGAGGAAACCGTCCTTTTTCATGAAGAAGAAGGCTTAAAGGCGTATGTCAGAGATTTAAATAAAGGCAAGCCTGCAGTTGGCGAGATTGTTTATTTTAAGAAAAAAGTAGACGATATCGAGGTAGAGGCTGCATTCCAGTATGTAGATGAATTCCAGGAGACAATTATGGGATTCTGCAACAATATCTGCACAATGGAAGGCGGAACCCACATTACTGGCTTTAAGACAAAGTTTACTTCTGTTATGAACCAGTATGCCAGAGAACTCGGCATTTTAAAAGAAAAAGATAAGAACTTTACCGGAGCGGATGTGCGTAACGGGATGACAGCAGTTCTTTCTATTAAGCATAAAGACCCAAGATTTGAGGGACAGACAAAGACAAAACTTGATAATCCAGATGCAGGTAAGGCTGTCAGTGAAGTGCTCGGTGAAGAACTTCCTTTATATTATGACAGAAACCTTGAAGAATTAAAGAAAGTCATTGCCTGTGCAGAGAAGTCTGCCAAGATTCGAAAGGCAGAAGAGAGAGCGAGAACGAATCTCATTTCCAAGTCTAAGTTCTCCATTGATACGAATGGAAAGTTAGCAAACTGTGAGAGTCGTAATCCAGAAGAATGTGAGGTCTTTATCGTGGAGGGAGATTCCGCGGGTGGTTCTGCAAAGACGGCAAGAAACCGCCGTACACAGGCTATCCTTCCAATTCGTGGAAAGATTCTTAACGTAGAGAAGGCTTCTATGGATAAAGTCCTTGCAAATGCAGAGATTAAGACGATGATTCATACTTTTGGCTGTGGATTTTCAGAAGGTTACGGCAACGATTTTGATATTTCCAAGTTAAAATATAATAAAATCGTAATCATGACGGATGCCGATGTCGATGGAGCCCATATTGCAACATTGTTGCTGACATTTTTCTATCGCTTTATGCCAGATCTCATTCATCAGGGACACGTTTACCTGGCAACACCACCGCTTTATAAAGCGATTCCTAAGCGAGGCAAGGAAGAATATCTTTATGATGACAGAGCGTTGGAGAACTATCGTAAGAACCATAAGAGTAACTTTACTTTACAGCGATTTAAAGGTCTTGGTGAGATGGATGCCGAGCAGCTTTGGGAGACAACACTGAATCCAGAAACCCGTATTTTAAAGCAGGTCGAGATTGAAGATGGAAGATTGGCTTCAGAAGTGACTTCTATGCTGATGGGAAGCGAAGTTCCACCAAGAAGAGCATTTATTCATGCACACGCGCAGGATGCGGATTTAGATTTATAAAATAGGAATAATAATTTTAGAAAATTATGAATAGATGTAACCGGAAAAGAGTGATTATTATATAGCTTTTTAAAATATATTTATTGAAAATGTATAATAAACCTGAATAGTTACAAACAGATTGAGAAACGGAGAAAGAAATGTCTGAGCAGATTATAAAAACAGAGTTTTCTGACGTAATGCAGAAGTCTTATATTGATTATGCGATGAGCGTTATCTGTCAGCGGGCGTTACCAGATGTGCGGGACGGTTTAAAACCAGTACAGCGAAGAGTACTGTATGCGATGCAGGAGTTAGGTCTTTCAGCAGACAAGCCACATCGTAAATCTGCCCGTATTGTGGGAGATACAATGGGTAAATATCACCCGCACGGCGACAGTTCGATTTATGAAGCGTTAGTCGTAATGGAACAGGATTTTAAAAAGGGAATGCCTTTAGTTGATGGACATGGTAACTTTGGCTCTATCGAGGGAGATGGAGCGGCGGCCATGCGTTATACGGAGGCAAAGCTTCAGAAGTTCACACAGGATGTCTATCTTGCAGATATGGATAAGAATGTTGTTGACTTTCAGCCAAACTTTGATGAGACAGAAAAAGAGCCTGTTGTTCTTCCAGTTCGTATTCCGAACCTTTTGATTAACGGCGCAGAAGGAATTGCGGTAGGTATGACTACAAGTATTCCTCCACACAACCTTTCTGAAGTTGTGGATGGGGTAAAAGCTTACATGGATAATCCAGAAATTACAACAGAAGAGTTGATGGAATATGTGAAAGGGCCGGATTTCCCAACAGGAGGAATCGTAGTAAACCAGAAAGAATTAAAGAATATTTATGAGACTGGAAGCGGGAAAATGAAGCTTCGTGGAAAGGTGCATTTTGAAAAAGCAAAGAAGCGCTCCGAGAGGGATAAGCTTGTCATTACAGAGATTCCATATACAATGATTGGAGCTAATATCAGCAAGTTTATTTCCGATGTTGTCAGTTTAATTGAGAATAAAACAACAAGTGATATCATTGATGTTTCTAATGAATCCTCTAAAGAGGGAATCCGTATCGTATTAGAGCTTCGCAGAAATGCAGATGCAGAGCGTTTAGAAAACCTTCTCTACAAGAAGACGAGACTAGAGGATACTTTTGGAGTAAATATGCTTGCCATCGCTAATGGTAAGCCGGAACTTTTAAGTTTAAAGGATATAATCAGCCACCACACAAAGTTCCATTATGAAGTACTTACGAGAAAGTATGAGACTCTTCTTAAAAAAGAATTAGAACAAAAGGAAATTAAAGAAGGTCTGATTAAAGCCTGTGATATTATTGACTTGATTATCGAGATTCTTCGTGGAAGTAAAAGTTTAAAAGATGCCAAATCCTGCCTGATTAATGGTGATACAGAAAATATCACTTTTAAAACACAGAAATCGAAAAAAGAAGCATCCAAACTTTGTTTCACGGAAAAGCAGGCATCCGCCATTCTTGAAATGCGCCTGTACCGCCTCATCGGACTTGAAATCATGGCATTACAGGAAGAGTATGCGGAAATTCTTAAAAAGATAGACAAATATCAGGATATTTTAGAGCATCCAGCCTCCATGAAGCGTGTCATGAAAAAGGATTTGGAAAAAATTAAAAAGAACTACGGCTTTGACAGAAAGACAGAGCTTACAAACGCAAAAGCAGCTGTTGTAAAAGCGCTGCCAATCGAAGAAAAAGAAGTTGTATTTGTTATGGATCGTTTCGGTTACTCCAAGATTCTTGATAAAAACACTTATGAGAGAAATGAAGAAACTGTATTAAAGGAATACCGTCATATCGTACACTGTATGAATACTGATAAGATCTGTGTATTCACCGATACTGGTGTGATGCATCAGATAAAAGTACAGGATATTCCGTCAGGACGGCTCCGAGATAAGGGAACTCCTCTTGATAATATCGGAAACTATGATAGCCGGAATGAACAGATTCTTCTCATCGTTCCAGATAGAACATTAAAAGAATCCTCCCTTCTCTTTGTAACAGCCTCATCCATGATAAAGCTTGTTGATGGAGCAGAATTTATCGTACAAAAGAAAACAGTAGCTTCCACTAAACTCGCAGAAGGCGATATCCTGGCAGCAGTACGCCTCGTTTCCGCGAAAGAAGGCAGCATAAATGCGCAGATTATCATGCAGAGTGAAGAAGGATACTTCCTACGTTTTCCATTAGAAGAAGTCACAAGAAAGAAAAAGGGAGCCATCGGTATCCGTGGCATGAAACTTCAGGAAGATGATCATATAAAACATGTATATCTTACCGGAGTGGAAAACGAAGACAACCCATCGATTATTTATAAAGAAAAAGAGTTGGTATTCAGTAAAATACGACTCATGGGAAGAGATGGAAAGGGAGTAAAAGTAAGAAGATAAATCCTGATTTGCCGCAGGCAAGAAGACGCCTCTATAGAAGAACAAACAATCGGATTGCCAGAAGGATT
>UMFM01004933.1_pt1 | contig 24107 bp, 20 predicted proteins | sample 1965011 | NCBI WGS metagenome assembly UMFM01 (sample SAMEA4836046, study PRJEB28245) | human gut metagenome | biome: gut microbiome; material: fecal sample | place: Denmark | collected 2008 | reverse complement strand
CCATAGCGATATGCATGCACCGGCCGGTGATTGGTGGTATGTTCGAACACCTGCGCAGCATGTGCGTTGCGCCGTCTCTGAGCAAACGCCTAATCGCCAAGACACCGTTCATGCCGACCGGCACGGCGGCGGCGCTGTTCGTCACTCCGACGCCTCATGGTCCCAAAATCATCGATATTCAGAAGGTTCAACCGCTTGTCTACTAGACCCGCATTCCCTGATTCATCCAACTCCTCGGCCGCTGCCGCCGCAGCTCATGCCGCGCACAATGGTGCCGCCGGCAGTCTGGGCCCGGGCTTCGGCTCGCTGCGTGCGGCCGGAGCGGCATTCGGACCTGCTCGCATGGGTTCTTCACGTCCTTCGCGCCCGGCTCAGCTCGACCCGGCTGTGGCCGATGGATTGGCCGGCGGCATGGACCCGCAAGCGTTGAGCGAGATGAGCCATCTGTCCGCTGCCGCATTGCTGGATCGTGTGCGCCATAGCGAAGACCCGACGGTTGTCGAGCGCGTGCTCACGTTGGTGGAGACGGTCGGCGTGGATGAAATCGCCGAACTATGGAGCGATGCCGAGCCGGATTCGCTGCCTGGTGTGCTGTGGCGACTGTATATGTTGCGTACGTGGATGCGATCGAATCGCGACTCAATCGCGCATCTGTGGCGCTTGGCGGAGCCGGTGGCCACTACCGCCTCCGCCATCGCCGGCGTGGATCAGGCTCCCAGTGAAGATGACATCGTGCGATTGGCCGATTCGATTCTCTCCGGTGCTTTTGTGGGCGATTTTGCCGTGGCGCTTGAGCGTGCGGCGGCGTTTACCGATGTGGTGGCGTTGGGCTTGCGCGTGGAGGCGCGGCGCATGGTGACCCGGGCCGAGGCCAACGGCGGCTTCTCCTCGGATGCCGATGAGAAGGCCGTGCGCACCAAAGCCGCCCGCCTTATGCACACCGCCGGCAGCCTCATGGCCACCGCCAAGGATTTCCAACACGGTGCCAACCTCTGGCGTCGCGGACGGTTGGAGTAACCCCGCTCCAGGCTCCCTCTGATGAGGGAGCTGTCACGGGCGATGCCCATGACTGAGGGAGAAACCCACCGACCGCACCCCAACAATCAGCTACCGGCCAACGCCACCCCTTCCCCGGCGCGGCGAGACCCATCGCAAGCTATACTAAGTATCCGCGTCGGACCGTGCTTAAGCCCCGGGCTCCATTTTTTGCCGCCGCGAGCGGCCCTTGCGCCGACAGGCGCTTTCGCGGTTCGGCGCTTCTTTTCTTTTACCAGATTCACGCCCCGAGCGTTGCGATGGGCACGACCAGTATGCCGTCATTGCGGCGATAGGCCTTCCCACCTCGGCCGGTAAGGAACATCATGAATTCGGGGTCTCGGACCTGAGCCATGGGATTGCCGCAGATTTTGTTGCGGAAGGATTTGAGCTTATCCGCATTGTCATCGTTCACCTTAAGGTCACTGAGTTTTATTTCGATGGCACCCCACCTGCCGTCAGACAACTCGATAATGACATCAACTTCAAGCCCCTTGTCATCGCGGTAATACGCAATGCGATTCCCGGCACCCGGCATAGCCGACAGATATACATTCAAATCACGAATGCACAGCGTTTCAAACAGATCGCCGAGCGTCTGTGTATCGCGCATCAGAGTATTCGGCGCGGCACCTAAAACCGCAGCAGGCAACGAAGGATCCACGAAATATCGCTTGGGCTTGGTTCGCACACGACTCTTTGCGCGGAGTGGCGGTTCCCAACCCTCCAAATCCGTCAGAAGGTACAAGTCCTTGAACATTTCCAAATAGCTCTTCACCGTCTGCGTATCCGGCTCACGCCGCTCATCGCCATATGCCATATCCGCAGCCAGCGTCGCATATTTTGGTGCCTGCGAGATGTTCACGGCAAGAGCTCGCATCAAAGCTCGTGCAGTTTCAGGATTCTTCTTCATCTTCGGCACGCTGATATCCAGCACACTTGCGATATATTCGCCCGGGATTTCCAAGGCGAATTCATCGTCTAGCTCAAGATTCGCGGGCCATCCGCCACGGCAACACCATCTGGCGATGTCTTCGATACTCGTATTGCATTCGGCAGGCTCGAATTTCCCCTCGAACAAATCGGATAGGCTGACCGCGCCCGTGGATTCTCCGGATTCAGCCAAGCTCATGGGCCACATGCGCAGACGAGCAATGCGACCAGTGCCGCTGTGATGAATGGCGTCACGATCCTTTGGAATAGCCGAACCTGTAAGAATCAGCTGCCCCTTGCGGTTCGCATTGTCATCTATATGGCGACGAGCGGCATCCCAAATTTGCGGTACATCTTGCCATTCGTCCACCAGATGGGGCTCCTCCCCCATCAGCACCAATACAGGATCGGTTTGGGCGGCCGCGAAAACTGCCACATCATCCAGACGATCAACGCTTCGAGACCGGGAGAGCGCGGTCCATGTCTTGCCGCACCATTTCGGCCCAACGATTTCCACTGCACCGAACGCCTTGAGCAGTTTACTTAATCTGCTATCTACCACGCGTGAACGATAATCAGGCCTGGTCAAGGTACCATCGCGACCACTCAAATCGTTCATATTGCAGCCTTTCCCAGTTCTATCGTTCTAACAATATAGATTTTACACCAGTTTCATTCCCGATTTTACACCTATCTCATTCCCGGTTTTACACCAGTTTCATTCCCTGTTTTACACCGTGTTGTTTTTTACGCTTTACCCTCTCAGAGGTATCAGAGGCAGATCTCGGCACGGACAGGGCATTGTCCTGCTGCAACTGGCCTATCGCAGCAAAAAGTCGAATCACCCACAAATCCAATCCGATAAGCAAGCCGCGCCATTACCAATTCGGCAGGTCGGCAAACTTGGACTAGGCTGGGAATCATGGAACTCCATGTTTTGAATCATCCGCTGGTCGAGCACAAGCTCACCGTGCTGCGCGACAAGAACACCCCCTCCTCCACCTTCCGCGAGCTCGTCTCCGAACTCGTGATGCTTGAGGCCTACGAGGCCACCCGCAACCTGTCCGTGGTGGCCGCGCCGATCGAGACGCCGGTCGCCCCGATGACCGGCAAGAAGCTCGCCTCCCCGCGCCCGATCATCGTGCCGGTGCTGCGCGCTGGCTTGGGCATGCTCGACGGCATGACCCGCCTGATTCCGACTGCTGAAGTCGGCTTCCTGGGCATGAAGCGCGACGAGGAGCACCCCACCCAGCAGGTGACGTACGCGAACCGTCTGCCCGAGGACCTGTCCGGCCGCCAGTGCTTCCTCATCGACCCGATGCTCGCCACCGGCGGAACGCTGGTCGCCGCCACGCACTACCTGGCCGAGCGCGGCGCCAAGGACGTGACCGCGATCAACATCATCGCGGCCCCCGAAGGCATCAAGTACGTCGAGGAGCACATCGACCCGTCCATCGACTTCAAGGTCGTGGTGTGCGCGGTCGACGAACGTCTTAACGACAAGTGCTACATCGTGCCGGGACTCGGCGACGCCGGTGACCGTCTCTATGGCGTAATTGACTGATTTCCCTGGCTCCCCTCCCCGAGGGGAGCCAACATAACGGAACATCTATGCAAATCGACATTATTGCGCCGGGGCGCGTGAAGGAGCGTTACCTTCGCGACGCCATTGACGAGTATTCCAAGCGACTTTCGCGCTACTGCAAGCTCAACATCATTGAAGTGGCAGATGAGAAAACGCCTGACCATGCCTCCGAAGGCGTTGACCGACAGATCAAGGCCAGAGAAGGCGAACGCATCGCCAAGCATCTGAAGGACGGCGCGTTTGTTATTGCCCTTGCCATCAATGGCAAGCAGCTGTCCAGTGAAGAATTGGCCGCCAAAATCAACGACCTTGGATTGCGTGGCACCAGCCATATTCAGCTGGTCATCGGCGGTTCAATCGGCCTTGACGACGCGATTCTGCGTCGTGCTGATTTTCTGCTGAGTTTCTCGAAGATGACGTTCCCGCATCAGCTTATGCGCGTGATTCTGCTGGAGCAGATCTATCGCGCTTATAAAATCAACGCTGGCGAGCCGTATCACAAGTAAAACGCCATACCTCATGGGGCGGGAAATCCCCCATGGGGCGGTAATTGCCCCATGAGGCGGCAAAATCCTCATGGGGCGGTATGCCAAAATGGCTTAATTCCGCGGTTTCACATATTCTTCAAACCGCCCCATGGGCAAGTTACCGCCCGATGAGCCTGTAACCACCCCATGGGCGCATCAATAACGCCCTCAACCTCACACTGCGTCGGGGACGAACGCTTCGAAGATGTGGCGGTCGAAGTAGGGGGCGCACTGGGCGAGTTCATCGCTGCTGCGCACGGTCCATGAAACCGGCATCGCACCCATCGAACGAGCGAGCTTGACTTGCGGCGAAGCGCCACCGGTCCAGTCATAAGCCACGAAATCAGGACGAGACAGCCAGTCGAACGCCAGTAAGCCGGCGGCCCATTCAGCCGCACCATTCTTGCTCAGCTTCGCCGGCCAGCTCAGCTGACCGCGGCACACCTCAGGGTGATGCTCCTTGTACCAATTCACCGCGCCCGGGTGGAAGGATTCGATCACGTACGGGCCGTCATACGCCTCAAGCAAGGCGTGGCCCTTTTCCATGAGCTCTTCGCTACGCTCATCCCAAGCCCTGTTGTTGCTGAACTTGTATTCCACAATCAGCGGAGCCCGGCCGGCCACCACGTCCAGCACATCGGAGAACAGCGGCACATGCTGGTAGTACCCCTTCGGCGCGGCGGACGGCGTGACCACCAGCGGCGGGTTCGCGTCGGCACCCGGCAACGGTTCGGCCTTCAAATCGCCTGACTCGCCGTTCGGGAAGAGCGGAATACGGGCGAGTTCGTCGTAAGTCAGGTCTTCGATGCGGCGCGGATCGCCGGCCACGCGCAACAAATCGGCGTCATGGACCACGACCACTTGGCCGTCGAGCGTAAGCTGCACGTCGAGTTCGATGCCATAGCCAGCCTCGCAGGCGGCGGCGAACGCGGCCAGCGAGTTTTCGGGAGCAATCGGACCGGTCATATCCGCACTGCCGTAGCCGGCCTTGACAGCCATGCGACGGGCAAGCGACACATAATCATCGTTTTCGGCGATGGATCGCTCAGTGGTATCGGCTTGGGCGCTAACCGGATTATCCCCACCATAATCAGCGATATCGATATAGCCGACCAAACCAGAACCCGCATCATGCAAGCCACGATGGGCATACCATACCTCCGGAATGGAGGGCACGAAATTACGACGCTTGTCATTGAACGTGCGCGGGGCCACGGCCCACACGGCAGCACCGGCGGCGGCCACACCTGCCAGCGCCACGTTTCTCCAGAGCTTCGACGACATTGGAATCCTTCCTGTTGGGCTGCCTCTAGCCTAACGCTTCTGCCAGCCATTGTGGAGTGGTTGGATCATCCGGTTTCAGCGCGCGGTCCAGGTGGTTGGCGCGCAGTGGCTCCCAGCTGAAATCTGCCAGCAGATCGGCGGGTTTGCAAGGAATTGGAGTGGGTTGCAGACACAGCAGCCAGGCGCAGTATCCGATGATTTGCTCGGGGGTTACGTTGCGGGCGCGCAAGGCTCCCATATCCAGCGAACGTTCGCGCTTGGCTAAACGCCGGCCGGCCGCATTGTCGATAAGCGGCAGGTGCGCATACTCGGGGTGCTCGGCGAGAGGCTTTTCCGTGTTGCCGCATTCCGGCTCAAAGCCGCCAGCCAACAGACACTGGCGAATCCACATTTGCAGCGCGGTGGAGCGCAGCAGATCACGGCCGCGCACGATATCATCAACACCCATATCGAGGTCATCCACGACCACGACCAGTTGATAGCCGAACAGTCCATCGGCTCGGCGAATCACGGAATCGCCTACCTCGCGGGCCAAATCGTAGTGCTGTGGACTATAGACACGGTCGTTAAAGCATGCGACACCATCAACGATTCCGGCATCGCCCTGCTGTTCCGGCGGCACGGCTCCCGACAGCGCAGCGGAATCGTCAGGCACTGTACGTTGCTTTTCTCCCGCTGCCGATTCCGGCATGGCGATACGGATGGAATGCTGGTCGCCGCGAACCAAACGGGCACGGACCTCGTCGGGATGGTCGTGCAGCAGGCGGCGGCACGTGCCGGGGTACACCATGAAGCCGTCGCCCTCGTTGGGGGCCGAGGCGGCGCGAATGTCGGCACGCGAGCAGAAACAGGGGTACAGCACACCTTGCGAGCGCAGGCATTCGAGAGCGTATTCGTATCGTTCAGTGCGCTGGGATTGGAACATCGGTTCGCCATCCCAGTCGAGGCCGAGCCAATGCAGGTCATCCATCATGAGCTGGTCCGCACCGGCGACCACACGCGGCTTGTCCACGTCCTCGATACGCATCAGCATGCGGTCGCCACGCGAGCGGGCCGAAAGCCATGCACCCAACATGGCGTACACGTTGCCGATATGCATGCGCCCCGACGGCGTCGGCGCGAATCGTCCAGTCACTGGCCCTCCTCGTATGAAGTTCAGCACCATGGTAGCGAAAAGGCTCTCCTCCTCAGAGGAGAGCCAATATAGTGAAGCTCGCCAGCCCGAACTCCCCTCAGTCAGCTTCGCTGACAGCTTTGCTCAGAGAGGGGAGCCAGTGATTGTCACTTGTCTTCGGTGACGTTGTCCACGCTCACGTCCGGATTGTCGGAGACAATCTGGTCGCTCGCCCAAGCGGAGAGCTCCAGATGTTCGCCGCCGGTCTGGTCGACGAGCACGGTGTCACCGTCGTGGACCTTGCCGGCCAGCAGCATACGGGCCAGCTGGTCGCCCACTTCGGTCTGTACCAGGCGGCGCAGCGGACGAGCGCCATAAGCCGGGTCGTAACCGGTGTTGGCCAGCCATTCGCGAGCCGAGTCGGTGACGTCCAGCGTGATGCGGCGATCGGTCAGACGCTGGGACACGCCAGCCACCTGGATATCCACGATGCCGCCAAGCTCCTCGCGCGTAAGCGGGTGGAACATGACGATGTCGTCCAGACGGTTCAGGAACTCCGGCTTGAAGTTCATGTGGACAGCGTCCATCACGGCCTTTTTCTTGGCGTCGGCGTCCATGTCCTCGTTCACGAGGAACTGCGAGCCGAGGTTAGAGGTCATAATCAGGATCGTGTTCTTGAAGTCCACGGTCCTTCCCTGGCCATCGGTCAGGCGACCATCGTCAAGTACCTGCAGCAGCACGTCGAAGATCTCCGGGTTGGCCTTCTCGACCTCGTCGAACAGCACCACGGAATACGGGCGACGGCGCACGGCCTCGGTCAGCTGGCCGCCCTGCTCGTAGCCCACGTAGCCCGGCGCCGCGCCAATCAGGCGCGAGACCGAAGCCTTCTCCATGTATTCGGACATGTCGATGCGGACCATGGCCTTCTCGTCGTCGAACAGGAAGTCGGCGAGCGCCTTGGCCAGTTCGGTCTTGCCCACACCGGTGGGGCCGAGGAACAGGAACGATCCGGTCGGACGGTTCGGGTCGGAGATGCCGGCACGCGAACGGCGCACCGCGTCGGACACGGCGGCGATGGCTTCCTTCTGGCCGATCACACGCTTGCCGAGGTAGTCCTCCATGTGCAGCAGCTTCTCGTTTTCGCCCTGCATCAGGCGGCCGACGGGAATGCCGGTCCAGTCGGAGACGATCTCGGCCACCGAGTCGGCGTCCACACGGTCCGGGACCATCGGCTCATCGGCCGGGTTGGCCGCGCCGGCATCGGCAGATTCGGCATCCGCGCTTTCCGCGGCGGCGAGTTCCTTCTGAATGGACGGAATCTCTCCGTACAGAATCTTCGAGGCCTCCGCCAAGTTGCCTTCACGGGTATACTTATCCGCCTGCACGCGCAGGTCATCGAGCTTGGCACGCAGGTCGCCGACCTTGTTGTGGCCGGCCTGCTCCGCATCCCAACGCGCCTTGAGGCCGCTGAGCTTCTCACGGGTGTCCGCGAGTTCGGCTTGCAGCTTGCCCAGACGCTCCTTGGATGCAGGATCCTCAGCCTTCTTGAGCTGCATTTCCTCCATTTCAAGACGGGTCACCTTGCGCTGCAGTTCATCGATCTCCTCAGGCGAGGAGTCGAGCTCCATACGCAGGTGGGCAGCCGCCTCATCGACCAGGTCGATGGCCTTGTCCGGCAGCTGACGGCCTGAGATGTACCGGTTCGAGAGGGTCGCGGCGGCGACCAGCGCGTCATCGCCGATCGTCACCTTGTGGTGCGCCTCGTAACGCTGCTTCAGGCCACGCAGGATGGCGATGGTGTCTTCCACGCTCGGCTCGCCCACGAACACCTGTTGGAAACGGCGTTCCAATGCCGGATCCTTTTCGATGTTCTCGCGGTACTCGTCCAGCGTGGTCGCGCCGATCAGGCGCAGCTCGCCACGGGCCAGCATAGGCTTCAGCATATTGCCGGCGTCCATCGATCCTTCGGCCGCACCCGCGCCGACGATGGTGTGGATCTCATCGATGAAGGTGATGATCTGACCATCCGCATTCTTGATTTCGTTCAGGACGCTCTGCAGGCGCTCCTCGAACTCGCCACGGTACTTCGAACCGGCCACCATGGAGCCCAAGTCAAGGGAAATGAGCTTCTTGCCTTGCAGGGTGGTGGGCACGTCGCCCGCCACGATACGCTGGGCCAAACCCTCCACGACGGCGGTCTTGCCGACGCCGGGCTCGCCAATCAGCACCGGGTTGTTCTTGGTACGACGGGAGAGGATCTGAATCACGCGGCGGATTTCCTGGTCACGTCCGATGACCGGGTCCAGCTTGCCTTCCTTGGCGGCGGCCGTCAGGTCGGTGGAGTACTTCTCTAGGGCCTTGTACGAGCCTTCCGCGTCCGGGCTGGTGACCTTCGCGCCACCACGCACGCCGGGTACGGCCTTGCGCAGGGAGGCTGCGGTGACGCCGTTCTTCTCCAAGATTTCGGCCGACTGGTTCGGCTTGCTGGCCGCGATGCCGATAAGCAGATGTTCGGTGGAGACGTATTCGTCGCCCATCTGCTGCATTTCCTTCTCAGCCTGGGCGATGGCGGCGGTCAGCTGGCGGCTGGCCTGTGGCTGCGAGGTGCTGGATCCGGATGCGCTCGGCAGCGCGACCAAAGCGTTGCGCACCGCCGCGCCGATGGCCTGCGGGTCCCCGCCCGCGGCCTCGATCAGAGAGCGCGCCACGCCGTTTTCCTGGCGCAGCAGCGCATCCATGACGTGCAGGGTCTCGACCTGCGCGTTTCCTGCGGCGGACGCACTCTGAATCGCGTCGCCGACGGCTTCTTGGGCCATAGTGGTGAACTTCTGTTCCATATCGTATTCCTCCATATCATGCGGTCTGCGCAGTGCGGCTCGCGGGCTTCGAAAGCCCTGCGAGCGTTGCGACAGACCGCAGCTTGTCGTTGTCTGATATGGTCAACCGACCTGAAACCCATTCTATTCCCAAAACTTGAGTGCATATGACTCAAGTTTTGGATTTTGGTGGGGAGGGTGACTAGTAGCCCCCTCTGATGAGGAAGCTTGGGCAGCCGCTACTTCAGTGCGCCGACGGCGGATTCGGCGGCGGCGAGGACTTCGCCGGAGAGAATCGCCTCGGCCACGCCCTCAATCTGCGGGGTGGTCCAGGTATCGCGTACGTCGGGGCCGATTTCGTTGGCGTACTGGCGCACCACGCGGTATACGGCGGCGCCCGCCGCACCCGGACGGTACGGCTTGCGGAAGTCGAAGGAGCGGCAGGAGCACAGCAGTTCCACGGCCAGCACGCGCGCAAAGGCCGGAATCGACCGGCGCAGCTTGCGGGCGGCGGCCCAGCCCATCGACACGTGATCTTCCTGCATGGCGGAGCTCGGAATCGAATCGACCGAGGCGGGCACGGCGTTGCGCTTCATTTCGGAGACGATGCCGGCGGCGGTGTACTGGGCGATCATGAAACCGGAGTCCACGCCCGGGTCACCAGCCAGGAACGCCGGCAGGCCGCGGTTGCGCGCCACGTCAAGGAAGCGGTCGGTACGACGCTCGGAGATAGAGGCTACGTCGGCAGTCGGAATCGCCAGGAAATCGAGCACATAGGCCAGCGGCGCGCCATGGAAGTTGCCGTTGGACTCCACACGGCCGTCCAGCGTGACGCACGGGTTGTCGATGGCGGAGGCGAGTTCCACGCCCGCCACGGAGGCCGCGTATTCCACGGTGTCGCGGGCGGCGCCGTGCACCTGCGGGGTGCAGCGCAGCGAGTAGGCGTCCTGCACACGCACGGTGGAGCCCGGGCGACCGGCCTCGATCAGACCGGAGCCCTTGAGCATGCGGACGATGTTCGCGGCGGAATCGCCTTGGCCGCGATGCGGACGCAGCGCCTGCAAGTCGGCGGCGAACACGCGGTCGTTGCCGAGCATGCCTTCCACGCTCATCGCGGCGGCGATGTCCGCCGTCTTGAGTAGCAGGCGCAGATCGGTGATGGCCATACACAACATGCCGAGCATGCCGTCGGTGCCGTTGACCAGCGCCAAGCCTTCCTTCTCTTTCAAATCGACGGGCGTGATGCCGGCCGCACGCAGCGCTTCGCCGCCGCCGATCTTGCGGCCGTCAGCGTTGCGGGCCTCGCCTTCGCCCATCGCCACCAAAGCGCAGGCGGCGAGCGGCGCCAAATCACCGGAGCATCCGAGCGAACCGTATTCGTAGACCACCGGGGTGATGCCGGCGTTCAGCATATCGGCGTAGACCTGCGCGGTTTCCGGGCGCACACCGGTGCGTCCGGTGCACAGGGTGCTCAGGCGCAGCACCAGCAGGCCGCGCACCACCTCACGCTCCACTTCCGGTCCGGCACCGGCGGCATGCGAGCGGATCAGACTTTTCTGCAGCTGCGCACGCTGTTCCTTGGGGATGGAGGTGGAGGCGAGCGCGCCGAATCCGGTGGAGATACCGTAATGCGGCACGGTGTCGTCGGCCAAATGATCGATAACCGCGCGACTCAGCGCCATCTCATGCTTCGATTCGTCCGAAATCGCCACTTTGGCACCGCCGCGCGCTACGGCGATAACGTCCTCGATGCTCAGCGCTCCAACACCTACGGTGACCGTCTGCTCTGCCATGCTCATACCTTTCTATATATGTGCCGCATTCCGCATATACGACATATGCGGCACATGCTTCGCCGGGGATCCGCGACTGCCCGCATTCGCTCACCGCACCTGCCCATCAACAGCAGGCGACGCAAACGCGACCAATCGCTCCCCGAGTAATCAAACCTTGGCCATTTCACCTCAGTCGGATGCCCGCCATAAGCCACTTCGTCCATCTTGTGTCTGAAATCTCAGACATGTAAGGTGATGGAAATATGAGCCATGCCTCGCAGCAATACGCCTTCACCGAGCCACGTACCGTCAAGCGGGCGCAGGTGAAGCCATCAGAACGGGAACATCAGACATCATCATCCGCGCCACGTGTCTCGCTGGCTCCGGCGGCCGACCGTACGCTCGACATCCTCGAGTTCATCGCGAGCAATGGTCAGACGCAAGCCGCCACGCTCGCTCGCGAACTCGGCATTCCGCGCTCCACGGTGTACCAATTGTTGGAGATTTTGGAGCGTCACGGACTGGTCACCCGCCTTGCCGAGCAGCGCGCGTACGGCATCGGACTCAAGACTTTCGAGCTGGGATCGGCCTATTCTCGCCAACATCGTGTATCGCAGGTCGCGCATCCGGTGTTGGCGCGTCTTGTTGACGAGACCGGCGAAAACGGACATCTGGCCGTGCTGCACGGCAACGAAATCATTTATGTGATTGAGGAGCGCGCCGCGCATCGCCCGCCGCTAGTGTCAGGCGTGGGCGTGCGCCTACCCAGTCACCTGACCGCCACCGGGCGGGCCATTCTGTCCGCACTCCCCCGCAATCAGGTCCGCGCGCTATATCCCAATCGTCAGGCGTTCACCGACCGCACCGGCATCGGCCCCAAATCGCCCAAGGAGCTGGAGGCAACGCTCGCCGAAACCCAACGCACCGGTTTTGCCGAGGAACACGGAGACGTGACGCCCGGCTTTGATTCATACGCCGTCGCTGTGCGCGACTACAACGACTTTCCCATCGCCGGGCTGGCTCTCACTTTCGTGAGCGGATCGCTGCGCCCCGAACAGGAGCGGTCGCTTAAGACCAAGCTGCGGCTTGCCGGCACGGAACTGTCCCGGCGTCTCGGCGCGGTCGGCAGTTTGACATGAGGATTCGCGAGATCATCGTGCTGGGCTCCTTCGCCCCGATCACGATTTTCTCAACTAAGTTCACCGATTCGCTGACCGGCAACGCCAAACTCGCCGGCTTCTCGCTGACAGTGACGGCCATCATCAGCCTGGTGGTGATGACCGCCCTGCACGCACTTCTGCCGGGAGCGTAAGGCGCGTTCTTGGTTCCCTCAGTCAGCTTCTCCGCCTGGACGGTTCCCCTCAGAGAGGGGAGCCAGAACGAGTCACGCCCGAACGATTACGTTGCGCAGATCACCGATGCCTTCGACGTGCACGATGGTCTCGTCGCCTGGGTCGAGGTGGCCGGAGGCGTTCGGGGTGCCGGTCATGATGACGTCGCCAGGCAGCAGCGTGGAGAACGACGAAATGGCGGCAATCTGCTCGGGGATGCCGTGAATCAGGTTCGCGGTGGTGCCAGACGCCATCGGCACATCCTCGCCGTTCAGCGTGAAGGAAATCTTGGCGTCCTTCCAGTCGAGGTCGTCACGCATCACGATCCACGGGCCAAGCGGACAGGAGGTATCGAAGCCCTTGGCGCGCGTCCACGTGGGGTCGATGCCCTGCAGATCGCGCAACGTCACATCATTGACGCAGGTGAAGCCGAGCACGTAATCCATCGCGTTCTCGACGGTCACGTTCTTGGCGATACGGCCCATCACCACGGCCACTTCCGGCTCGAAGTTCATGTCCTTGGAGCAGGCCGGGTACACGATCGGATCGTCGGGGCCGATTACCGAGGTGGACGGCTTGGTGAAGATCACCATGTCTTCCGGCGCGTGGGCGATTTCGGAGTGGCCGGCCTCGTGCATGAACTGGGCGTGGGCCTCGTAGTTCTTGGCCAGGCCGTAGACCTTGGAGGGGATGACCGGGGAGAGCAGGCGGATGCCGTCGCCGTCGACCGGGTACCGGTTGCCGGTAGGCTTGACCTGGTCGCCGGCCAGCGGATGACCGTCAAGTTCGATGAGGTAGTCCTTGCCGTCCGTTTCGTCCTTTTGTACGAAGGCGTAGCGCGGCGAATCATTCAAAGAAAAACGTGCGAGTCTCATGCCTGTAAGCCTACTCCTTGGCAGTTCCTTCCGCAGAAGCATCCGCCCAAGGAGCAAGCAGACCGGCCTTCAATCGACCAAAACGCACGTTCGCTGGGATTGCTACTTTTCGGTCCAGGTTTTGTCGTACAGCGACTGGCCGCTTTGCGTGTGCATGATGACGTGCAATGATGCCTTGCCGCTGGAGGTCTTGCACATCGAGCCCAGCAGATTCGCGGTGGATTGATAGGTGCTGTCCATAGCATCCAGTGAGGAAGCGACGGTATCGCCTAGCGAGGCATAGCTGTCGTCGAGCACGTACTCGTACACCAAGGTGTCACCGTCGACACGGTAGTTGAAGGTGATGCCGGTGTCTGCAAACGTATCCGCTTCGGATTCAATGGAGTCCTTGAATTCCAAAGAGTCGACGAAATCCTGAATCGAATCGTACAGCCCATAATCGCCGTCGGTTAGATCGTCATGGGTTTCGCCCAACGTGTCGTCCAGCACATCGTCAAGATTATCTTGAGCTTTGCTCTTATCGCTGCTATCACCGTTGCCCGAAGAGGACTGACTATAGAAGGAATCGGTTTTCGCCTCATCTATAGCCTTGCTGGCATACGAGGCACCGCCGACGATCAGCGCGATGACCAGTATTACCTGTATCACCATGCCCGCCGCACTGATGATGATGCCGGCGATGGCCAAGCCCTTGCCCTTGCCGCCCTGTTTCTTAATCTGGTTGAGGCCCACGATGCTCAGGATCAGACCGAGGAGTGAGACAAGGAACGAGCAGATAAAACCGGCAATAGCCAGACCGTTGTACTTCTGGTTCGCTTCAGGCGGCACACTGCCGTAAGAACCAGACCATCCCGGCTGGCCGTTCGGTTGGCCGCCTTGCATATACGGGTTATAGGGCGTTTGCGGAGGCACGGCCCCGCCGCCCGGATATACCGGAGCACTGCCGCTGCCGTAGACCGGAGGAACCGATCCGCCTGCCGGAGCCGCCCCCGGATAGGGCGAATTGGGTGCTGCCGGTGCGGGCGCGGGCGCAGCGGCAGGAGTCACTGGTGGCAAAGCCTGCGTAGGCGGTACCGGCTGATTGGCCGGCGCAAAAGGCTGGGTGGGTTGCTCGGCAGGTGTAAACGCCTGCGTAGGCTGCTCAACAGGAGTGAATGCTTGAGTGGGCTGTTCGCCCGCTGCGATTGCTTGGGTTGGAGCATTGTTGGCGGCGGTTCCCGTTTCTGCCGTCATCGCATTTAACGGCTCAGTCGGATTGGCGTCAGCTTGCTGCCACGGCACCTGGCCGTTCGGATTGACATTCGAATCAGTCATGACATGCACTCCTTCAACTGCATCGCACCCCACTTGCGAGATGCGCCCCTCGTCTTACGCGCCACATTGTGCGTTACAGACAACTGTACTCCTCGTGGCGAGCCTTAAGTACCCCAGGAAATTTGGCTTCCAAAAACACAAAAGCCTGAAACCGGCTATTGCCTCAGCAATATTCAGTCGGTTTCAGGCTCAATCGTTAATCCTCTGGCGAAACGACGATCTACTTCTTCAGCAGCGGTGCGACCTGCTCCTCGTAGGCGGTCAGGGCGGTGTCGATCACCTGGTGCATGTCATAGTACTTGTAGGTGCCCAAGCGGCCGCCGAACACGGTGTTCGGCTCGGCCGCGGCCTTGGCCTCGTACCGCGCGTACAGGGCCTTGTCCGCGTCCGTGTTCACCGGGTAGTACGGTTCGTCGCCGCGCTCGGCGAAACGGCTGTACTCCTCCCACACCACGGTCTTGTCCGGGTTCTGGGCATCGCGGCGCTCCGGGTTGAAGTTCTTGAACTCGATCGCGCGCGTATACGGCACGTCAGCGTCGGAGAAGTTCATCACCGGGCAACCGAAATGGTCGCCCTCGTCGTAACGGACCTCCTTGAAGTCCACCGTGCGCCACTTCAGGTCGCCAAGCTCGTAACCGAAGTAACGGTCCACCGGACCCGTGTACACCACCGGCACGCCCGCGGCCTTCAGCGCCTCCTTGTTGTACGGCTGGGACTCGTCGAAGAAGTCCACGCCCAGCGAAACCGTGATGCGCGGGTCGTCGATCATGCGCTCCATCCACTTCGTGTAGCCGTCCACGGGCAGACCCTCCCACGTGTCCCTGAAATAGCGGTTGTCGTAGTTGAAGCGCACCGGCAGACGCTTGATGATGGCCGCCGGCAGCTCGGCAGGATCGGTCTGCCACTGCTTGCCGGTGTAGTTCTTGATGAACGCCTCGTACAGCGGTCGGCCGATGAGCTGGATGCCCTTGTCGTTCAGGTTCTGCGGATCGGTGCCGGCCAGCTCGCCCGCCTGCCCGGCGATAAGCTTCTGCGCCTCGGCCGGCGTGTAATGCGCATGGAAGAACTGGTTGATGGTGCCCAGGTTGATCGGCAGCGGATAGACCTCGCCGTCATGCGTGGCATACACGCGGTGCACATAGTTCGTGAAGCTCGTGAAACGATTGACGTAGTCCCACACACGCTTATTGGACGTGTGGAACAGGTGCGCGCCATACTTGTGGATCTCCGCGCCGGTCTCCTCATCAAAGTACGAGTACGCGTTGCCGCCGATGTGGTCACGGATATCGATGATGCGCACGCGCGCGCCGGTGTGCTCCACCGCCTGCTGCGCCACCGTCAGACCAAACAGGCCCGCGCCGACAATGACTAGGTCTGGGTATTGAGTAGTTTCCGGCATGCGCGCATTCCCTTTCATAAAGTCAATATATCAATTATTATGTTCGATTTCCGAGAAAATATCTTACTCACCCAATTGCAAATCGGCAATCTTCCTAGACTGACCAGAAAACTGGACACAATCCAAGACCAGACGACAGACTCAAGGCAATGCATGGCATGTTCTTACATTTCTGTGTCTTTGCCCGGACCCGTTCGCCGCCACAAAGACAGAGCGCAGAACAACGCAACCACCAATATAAGCCCCCGCACTCAGGCAAACCTCAGGTTACGATTGGTAGATATGAGCAATTCCGAACAGGCCCTCGACTCAACCAACGAAGCAGTCAACAAATCATCCAACGAAGCAACCAACCCATCATTCGCGCCGCAACACATTCTGGTTACCGGTGGCGCAGGGTTCATCGGCGCGAACTTCGTGCACTGGGTGGCGCGCAACCATCCGCAGGCCCACATGACTGTTCTGGATGCGCTCACGTATGCCGGTAAACGCGAGAATCTCGATGGCGTGCCGGCCGCGAACCTGACCTTTGTGCATGGCAATATTTGCGATGCCGAGCTTGTGGAATCCCTGTTTTCTGGGCTGAACCAACGCTCTGCAGCCGCAGTACCCCCGATTGACGCCATTGTGCACTTCGCCGCCGAATCGCATAACGATAATTCGATTCTCGACGCCTCCCCATTCCTCAATACGAACGTGACCGGCACGTACGTGTTGCTCGAGGCCGCCCGCCGCCACGATATTCGATTCCACCACATCAGCACCGACGAAGTGTATGGCGATCTGGCTCTGGACGAACAGCGCAAATTCACCGAGCTCAGCCCTTACAAACCGTCCAGCCCGTATTCGGCGTCCAAGGCCGCCAGCGACCACTTGGTGCGCGCCTGGCACCGCACGCACGGACTCAAAACCACCATCAGCAATTGCAGCAATAACTACGGCCCCTATCAGCACGTGGAGAAGTTCATTCCCCGCCAGATCACGAACATTCTTGCCGGCATTCGCCCGAAACTCTACGGGCAAGGTCTGGCTGTGCGCGACTGGATCAGCGTGGAAGATCACTGCAGTGCCATCTGGGCTATTCTCACCCGAGGCCGCATCGGGGAAACCTACCTCGTGGGAGCCAATGGCGAATACAACAACATTGATGTGCTGCACATGATTCTGAAGCTCATGGGTCGTGACGCCAATGACTTCGACCATGTGAACGACCGCCCCGGTGGCGATAAGCGCTATGCCATCGACGCCACCAAACTTCAGACCGAGCTCGGCTGGGTGCCAAAGTACACCGATTTCGAGGAAGGTCTGGCCGCGACCATCGACTGGTACCGCGCGCACGAAAGCTGGTGGATGCCGGATAAAGCTGGGACTGAGGAAAAGTACCGGAAGCAAGGGCACTGATAGGCCATTGACAGGCCGCCGATAGGTCACTGACAGCACAATCAATGAATACCGATTGCGAGATTTGGTGGCGAAAATATATCTTATGTTGTACAATAATCATGTATTTCAATTATAAATTGATTATTATGACTTTTAAAGAACGGTAATGCGATGATTCGTTTACAAAGACTTGTTCTAGACAACATGAGGAACATATCGCACGGCGTCTTGGATTTTGACGATCTGCCCGCTGGCGGCAGCGTAACGGGTATCTATGGACAGAATGGATCAGGCAAGACCACCGTTATCGATGCCATCGGGATACTGCGCGCGCTGCTATCCGGGAATATGCTGCCGGACACCGCCGGCGATGCCATTAGCGTCAGCACCGGTCTTGCAACCTTGACGGCGACGCTCCTCATCGGAGGAAAACAGAAGCCCAGCTACCTTGAATACAAGGTGTCCCTGCGTAAAGCGAACCCGGATTCGACGCGAGCGCGCGTCGTTTCCGAGTCGGTTCGCATCGGCGACGATCTCTCACGCCTAGGCAGGGAGGCGTTGGGGCATCGGATGGAGGATTCTGAGACCGATGGTTTCGTGTCAACTCCGGTATATGTGTGGCGCTCCATCGAGGCGGTCACCTCGGTGAAAACCGTGGTCTCACGCACCGCTGATCGTGCGTACATGGAGGGGCGCTCATTCCTGTTCTCGCGGTGTGCCGCGCTTGAAGACCGACCCGATGCCGAGTTCCTCATCGACTGGGTGGTCTCCCGCGTGCGGGAAGCGAATGGTGTGTCCGCCAGATCACTGACATACATCAACGAACGTTTCGATGAGTTCGTACGCCTACGCAAGGCCTTATGCGATTACGCGACCAATGATGTCTTCGTATCCACTACCCGTCGTGGCTCCTATGCCGCATATGCGTTCATCCCCATCATGGAGGAGGATTCCGCAGGTCGCAACACAGAGTTTCTGTTCGACCTGTTGCAACCGAACCCGCTGACCCCGGGCCAGGCGAAACGACTTGGACAGACCGTGGAGTCCTTCGACCGCATCCTGCCCACCCTCGTGCCTGGTCTGCATGTCCTGCTGAAGATCGGAACCGCGCCTTCCGGCAAAGATGGCGAGGATCGGGTCACCGCGGAGCTGTTCTCGCGTCGTGGCGATATCACGGTCCCATTCCGCTGTGAGAGCGAAGGCATCATACGCATCACCGCGCTGCTTGGCTATCTCAAGCACGCGTATAACGACGAGAACGCGCTGGTTGCCGTGGATGAGTTCGACTCCGGCGTGTTCGAGTTGCTGCTCGGTGACATGCTGTACCAGTTGGCGGACGGGTGCGCAGGGCAGCTGGTGTTCACCGCCCATAACCTGCGTGCGTTGGAAGTGCTGCCGAACGGCTGCATTCGCACTACAGTGACCGATCCCAATAACCGGTTCGCGATCATCCCCCGCAAGTCCTCCACGAACAACCAGCGCCGACGGTACCTGACGGCCAGCGAGCTCGGATGGAGCGGCCCCGACATCTATGATTCGCCCATACCACGCATGTTCGGCAACAGTCTCTATGCCGCCGGCCATCCCGATGAGGACGATGACATCGACGACGATCTGGCAGCACTCAACGCCTCCGGAACGAAGGTGAACCGTGGCTAAACGCAAGATCGTCCTGCTGGTCGTAGAAGGAGCAAGCGACGCCAGCCTGCTCGTGCCGGCATTCTCGTCGTTAATCGAGAACCGCCTATTCCAAGGGCAGGAATTCCACTGCGACGTGTTGACTGCGCCAAACCACCGTGAGGAGTTCCGGCGTCGTAACGGGTTCTATCCAGCGGACAATCCTGCCCAGACGGTGCGCGAACTCGTGGAGTACTACCTCAGAGACCACGACCGCGCCTGGGGCCAGCTCGGCCATGTCATCCAGATCTGCGACCTAGACGGGGCGTTCACATCTGACGACCGAGTGCGGGAAGACCCATTGGTGGATGGAACGCAATATTCAACGACCGACATCATCACGCCAAACCGCACTATCCTGATTGCGGATCGCACGACCAAGCGAAACGGCGTGGATGCCTTGCTGAAACTCGATGGGTTCAGGAAGAAGAACGGCCGCGCCACGCTCATGGTCCCGTACCGCCTGTTCTACGTCAGCCGCAACCTCGAACACGCATTTCGCGGTAGGATTGACAATCTAGACGCACAGCACAAGCAGAGCAGCGCCATCAAACTAGCAGACCGCTTTACCCGCAACCCGAACCTGTTCTCTACAACCCTTCAATCTCTTCGGCGAATACACGGCAATCCGACAACGTGGGAGGAATCTTGGCAATATGCCATGCAAGACCTCCACTCACTCGAACGCGGTAGCAACCTCGCATTCGTGGAGCCATACTTGGCAGGCGAACTGCGGTAAATCCATCAGAATAGTTTCAGAACCATAGCTGGTTCAAGCTCAGCTAGACACCAAAGTTGGAAAACGTAGCCCAGTGCACCTTATTTTGGTTATAAAACGTAAGAACAGGGCTCAAATTTGGTTGGAAAACGTAAATTATGGCGCTATTGCTGTTTTCGTGGGTGGGGTTTCTCCGTTGAGTTGTTGAGGGAGTAAGAGAAGAGCGCTTTCCGGGTAGGATGTTTTCGACCAAGATAAACAAACAACCGCAAAGCGCCTGATGAACAGCATATTCAACCAACTTCTCAACGTCCCCGGGTTCTAGGTAGAAGTGCAACGCCTGTCTATGGTTGGAAGTGTTCAGGTCCACAACCGAAGAGAAAGCGTTGCACTCGATATGAAAGCCTATTCCCACCTGTCGGCACAGGAACGCATCCGGATCGACGAGTTGAGGAACCGTGACGGGCTCGGGGTCCGCCAGATCGCCCTGGGGATTGGCCGCGGCAAGTCCACCGTCAGCCGCGAGCCGGGACGCGGCCCGTGGTTCGCGTCCGACGAGAACGGGTCCTACCGGCCCTACAGGCCGAAACGGCTGAAGGCTGTATTTCGTCAAATTGAGGTGGACGTGTTCGGCACTTAATCTGAACACCGTCGGCGGTTGGTTCCTTGTTTTGTTGTTTGTCTGGTTTATTTCATGAGGGAGTGTTCGTTCCGGTAGGATTCGCCATGGAAGCGGAGGATCCCGCCGTGGTGGACGATGCGGTCGATGACCGCGGCGGCCATGTCCCCGTCGCCGAACACGTCGCCCCATCTGCCGGACTCGAGGTTCGAGGCGGAGATGACGCTGCGGGTCTCGTAGCCGTCCGCGCCGGCCTGGAACAGGAGCCTGGCCCCGTCGATGTCGATGGACAGGTAGCCGGGCTCGTCGATGATGACCAGCCCGGCCCTGCCCATCGACTTGAGCTCGGCGTCCAATCTGTTGTCGTCCTTGGCCTTCCTCAAGCGCATGACCAGGCTGGAGGCGGTGAAGAACCTCACGGGTATCATGCGTTGGCATGCCAGCATGCCGATCGCGATGGCCAGGTGGGTCTTGCCGCAGCCGACGTCGCCGTGGAGCACGAGCTCCTCGGCCCGGTCGACGAACTCCGGGCTTTCCAGCTGTTCGCGGCCCCGGTCGGTGGGGAACGAGGCTATGCCCCCGGTCGTAGCCGTCAAGCGTCTTGTTCCGGGGGAACCCGGCCTGTCCGGGCAGCCGCCGCCGTTTGGATCCGGCCCGGCTCGCGTTCTCCTTCCCGAACAGGTTGTCCAGGAAGCCGAGCCGGCCGGGCGTGGCGTCCTCCAGGGCCTTCCCGGGCACGCCGTGCGTCAACGGCAGGTTGCGCGCCAAGGCCATGACCTGTTCCGGCGTGGCCTTGTCAGGAACGCGGCCGCCGCGCTGCCGCGGTTTTTGCTGGCTCATTCGGCCTCCTTCATGTATTTGTCGTAACGCTTCGAATCCTGCCCGCCTTCGGTTCCCGCACCCTCGAGGATGCGTTTGGCGCATGTGCCGATCGCCGCGCGGTCGACGGTCCGTCCCGCGTTGATGACGGTTTCCACCGCTTTGACCGTGGCGGCGAACCCGCAGTCGGCGGCAACGGCTCGGATGTCGTCGAGCAGATCGGAGCGCGTGCGTGCGTCCATGCGGTCGAGCAGGGCTCGCACGGTTTCGGGGAAATCGTTCCTGATCGGGCTTTCGCCCCATATGCGGGGCTTTCGCGCGATGATCGCGAGCAGGCTCGCCGGATCCACCTGGGTTTTCGCCGAATGGCCCCAAATCCTCTCCGGCGTGGTGATCGTTTCGCCGTCGGGGCCCCGCAGTTCGATCTCGAAGACGCGCACCCCGGCCTGCAGGCGCATGGAACGCCATTTCGGTCCGGCCGGATACCGGTTCGCGTCGATCGCGGCGGCGCCGGTCTTGTCGGTTTTCACGCTCCTCCAGTCGCACGGGTCGAACCGCACGCCGGGCAATGGAAGCATGTGGTCCTTCTCCGCCTCGAACAGTTCGTTCACCGGAACATCATGCCGGCAGTGATCCGATCCGGCGACGCGTCCGCACTCGTCAAGCCACACGCGCGTCAGCGTTTGGAAGCTCTCGGCCGACGGCATCGGCACCATCAGGTTGCGCCTGACGAAGCCGACGGCGTTCTCCACACTGCCCTTCTCATGGCCGGAATATGGGTCGCGGAACCGCGGCTCGAACCCGTAATGCGCGCAGAACAGGGAGAACAAGCGGGTCCGGGCGGCCGTGCCGTCCGGCCTGCGATGGCCCACGCCGGTGGCGTTGTCGAACACCACCACCCTAGGCGCCATGCCCATGCGCTCGAAGATCCACAGCAAACCCTGGCACACGCACTCCGAGGTCTCGCCGGGAAGGGCGACCACCCAGCGCATGTTCGAATACGGGAACGACACCACCAGGAAATGCACCACGCGTTCGACTCCGGCGACCACGGCCCTGGCCTGGCCGAAATCGACCTGCGCGCTTCCCGGTGCCCACTCCAACTCGGCGAAGCCGTCCGACTCCACGCGATGCTCCCGCCTCCAACGCTTGACCCAGCGCCGCACCGACGAATACGAGCCCGTGAACCCGCACTCCGCCACGAGCCGCTCGTACACGCGCGTCGCGGTGTGGCGCTGCTTGACGGGCATGCGCAGATCCGCGGCCGGCCACCCGTCCACGACGGCCGAATACCCCACGTCGACCAGCGACCTGCCCGCATGCCCCGAGCCAAGGGGCTTGGGAGAGCAATCCCCGTGGTTGGCGTACTTGACCACGATCGTGCGCGATACGCCGAGTTTCCGCGATATCTCCCTGTGGCTCAAGCCCTGGCGGTCGAGCTGCCTGATACGCCGTCGGACACACACCGGTGTCGTCATTTCCTTTCCTCCCGAGAACCATCAGTTTGGTTGACAGGCACTCGGGAATCCATCAAGGAACCGGACGATGCCGGTGTTCTCATTCCACCGGCGCCATCACCGCCGACACCGTCCAAATTGAACGCTCAGGGTGTTCAGGAACAAGTGCCGACAGTGAACACCTTTATTCGATCACACACACGTGTCGCCCTCCCCCACCCAAGAAGCATCCCTCATCGGCGCGGCATCGGTGTCGGAACAACAAAAAAACTCCTTCCTTGTGCAAGGAAGGAGCCAATGGGGGAAACGGCTATCTGCGTCTCAACATGGCGAAACTGTTGGACTCGACGATGAACGCCTTGCGGTCGTTCTTGGCCATGACGTCAAGGACGACACCCGTCACGAACAGCAGCAGCCCGGCGATGACAAGCATGACCGCTCCGATCAGCGTGGGGAATCGGGCCACCATGCCGGTGTTCCAGAAGTCCACCGTCACCGTGCCGCACAGCACGACGCCAAGGACGCCGAGGACACAGCCGATGCCGCCGAAGAACGGGAGCGGCTTGTATTCGCGGATCATGCGGAAAATGGTGCCCATCACCTTGATGCCGTCACCCACGGTGTCGAGCTTGCTGACCGAACCCTCGGGGCGGTCCCGATACTGAATCGGCATCTCATAAAGGCGGAGGTTGTTGTTCAACGAGTGGATGGTCATCTCGGTTTCGACCTCGAAGCCGCGCGACAACACAGGATAGGTCTTGACGAAGGTGAACGAGAAAGCCCGGTAACCGGTCATAATGTCGGTGACATTGGCGTGGAACAAGCCGTTGATAGAACCACGAACCAGACGGTTGCCGAAGTTGTGGAAGGGCCTCTTGTTCTCCTGGAAGTACGTGGAGCTCAGTCGGTCGCCGATCACCATGTCGTAGCCTTCGAGGACTTTGTCCACCATGGCCGGCGCGGCGTCGGCGGGATACGTATCATCACCGTCGGCCATGACATACACGTCAGCATCGATGTCTTCGAACATGGCGCGAATCACGTTGCCCTTGCCCTGGCGCGGCTCCTTGCGGACGATCGCGCCTTCGGCCGCCGCTATCTCGGCGGTGCGGTCGGTGGAGTTGTTGTCGTATACGTAAATGTCGGCGCTCGGCAATGCGGTCTTGAAATCACGCACTACCTTGCTGATGGTGACTTCCTCGTTGTAACAAGGTAAGAGGACGGCGACGGAAGCGTTCAGACTCTTAGACATGTTACTTACTATATATTCTGTATTGGCCTTTTTCATTGATTATGATATGAACTGTTTTTTGTTCCGCGTTTCCCCTAGCTCGATGGGAGATGATGGGACCATGTCGAAGGGCGCGGGATACACGCCGGAGTTCAGGACGAAGGCCGTCGGGCTGTTGACCGAGTCGCGCGGCTCGTATTCGTCGGAGACCAAGG
>UMFM01038626.1_pt1 | contig 24310 bp, 20 predicted proteins | sample 1965011 | NCBI WGS metagenome assembly UMFM01 (sample SAMEA4836046, study PRJEB28245) | human gut metagenome | biome: gut microbiome; material: fecal sample | place: Denmark | collected 2008 | reverse complement strand
CGCACCGTTCGGGGTTTGTGCGGGCTTTTCCATAATTCTCCTTATAAGCCGATGACGCGGCATTCATTATAATAACGTTTTTCCTCGGCGTGGCCCATGCTGAAGGTCTTGCGGGGCAGCACGCCGCCCAGCACAACGCCCTTGAAGAGGTCTGCCTTGGCAAAATCCGGCAGCAGAATGGCCGTTGCGGGCTTGGCCGGGTTGGCAGCCAGCGCAATGGCGGCACTCTCGCCGTGGATGTAATCGACGGTCACGCCGGGGTGCTTGGGCAGATAGTCGGCCAGGAACGCCTCCACGCTGCCCACCGTCAGCGGTGCGGGCGGGTTCGCCAGCGCCACGGCGCACTCGCCGTAGGCATCGGCCAGGCGCAGCCGCTGGTCAGACATCGTTGTGCTGCTCCCCTGCTGCTGGTCCCAGGCGTCCAGCGCGGCGTACAGCTCCTTGGCGGCAACGCCGAACACAACGCGGTGGATGGGTTCGATTTCAATGGCGGGGCTGTGGACGTTGCAGACCTCGGCCAGGCACCAGCGGGCCGGGTGGGTCTTGCGCTGTTCCTCGCTCAAGGTAGGCTTCAGTTCCTCCCAATAGGCTTTGGCGGTGGCCAGGCTGTGGTTGCCGTCGCCGACGGCCAGCACCATGGGCTGCTGCCCCTTGGCGGCGGGCCAACGGTTGGCGAACGCGGCAGGGTCAGCCAGTTTGGCAAGGGCCGCGTCGATCTGTGCGATGAGCGCCGGATCCTCGACGGCCCAGCCGCGCAGGCGGCCGCCGCCCAGCATCAGCTCGCCGTCGTAGAGCGGCGGAAGCTGGTCTTTCACAAGGCCGATGGGCTCGATCAGCGTGCGGTCGGCGTCGTCGGCCAGCATCATGACGTGGGGCGTTTCCAGCGTCGCACCGCGGCGCACTTTCAGCCGCGGCGGGATGCGCTCCACGACGGTGCTCTCGCTGGGGCGGATGGCGGGCTGGCTGCCCTTGGCGTAGTCGTAGGCGTCGAGGTCCACCGCGCCCACAAGGCCCTGGCGGACCGTGCCGTCCATCTGGGTGCGCTCCACATAGACGTAGCCATGTACTTTTCGTGTCAGCACGGTGCGGCGGTAGTCGTCCATTGTGCGGCGGATGCTTTGCAGGCGGGCGTCCTCCTGCGGGGTGCCCAAGTAAGCCTCCGGCAGGACGATGTGCAGCGTGCTGGGCCGGCCCTCGGCGCGGGCTTCGGCGCGCTGCCAGTACTCCGGCTGGGAGGTGAACTGGTCCACGGCAATGCAGGCCCACGGGTCCAGCGGAACGCTGGCGGCGGGCAGCAGGATATCAGCGGCGGTAAAACAGGCTTCGGACATGATAACGACCCCCTGACAAATGTAGATCGCCCGCCCTTACCGGGCAGCGGGCGGGCAATGCCCGCCCCTGCAACGAGCGGACATTACAAAACGACGGTATGGCCCACCAGGGCGTAGATGGCCAGGCTCAGCACGCCAATGTAGATCATGGAACTGGGCAGGCCCTGGAAAATCGAGGAAATCGCTTTGCTGCGCAGACGGCGGCGGCCTTCGCGCACGACAAAGACGGCGAACACGTAGCCGATGCCGCTGCCCAGCGCAAACGCGATGCTCTGTAAAATTGTGTAGTTCTGGTTGGAGCAGATGAGCAGCGTGCCCAGGATGGCAGTGCTGCAGGTCGCCAGGCTCAACTGGCTGCGGCAGCCGGTGCGCAGTTTGCGGGGCAGCACGCCCAGCAGCAGCCAGGCCACGGCCATGGCGGCGACGCCGCAGGTCAGGTAGACGATGGGGCGCAGCGCCGAGATCGGCAGCCAATCGGGAAGATAATCGCGCAGCCATGGGAAAAGACGGTTGTGCGCGGCCCAGCCCAGCGGTGCAGACAGCACCATGACAAAGAGCAGCGGCAGGCCGAAATCCCACACCTGGGCGCGGTGGTCGGGTACGAGCTTTATCAGGCGGGTGACGCCCAGTGCGCGCGCCAGCACGACGTTCTCTGCAAAGACGGCCAGCACCATATAGCTGATAAACTGCACGATACCGTTAAAAATCTGCTGTGTCTCAATGCTTGCGGTCAGCATACAGGCGGCGCACCTCCTCGTGTTTATAGTCCGTGTACAGGTTGGCGGCGGCGCACCAGACGGCGGCCAGGATACCTACGATGACAAACCCGCCCGCGGGCAGTGCGGCCAGCGGCAGCAGGGCGTTGTGCAGGATGACATTGCCGAACACCGCGCCGGTAGCCAGCAGCTCACGCAGGCAGCCGACGATGAGCAGCACGATGCACATACCCAGCGCATTGTTGAAGCCGTGGCGGAACGCATCCTTAACGGGTTCCAGGTCGGCAAACTCCATGCGCTTGACGATGGCAGGCTCCACGACCATGATGGGCAGGTAGATACCCAGCAGCGACAGATCGGTGCCGAACAGCCGGTAGAGCAAAATGTACGTGGGAATGTAGAGAAGCGCGGCGGAATAGCAGTACACCACCGGGCGGAAACGGTTTTTCGTCAGGTGGCAGACGGCCACGGCCAGCACGCGGGTGAACGTGACGAGAATCAGTGCGGCGATGCAGAGCATCAGCGCACGCTGGCCGTCCAACGCGGCACCGATGACCGGGGCCATACCGAGGCCGCGTACCAAAACCGGGTTGGAAAGCCAGATGTGGTCGGCGCGGATGCGCTCGTTCAAAGCGGCTTCGGCCTCGGCGTAGGTGCGGGGCATCCCGACCGGACTGCGGCGCTTCGGGGCGGCCTCGGGCGCAGGCACAGCGGGCTTGGGCTGCGTTTGCGGCACAATCTGGGGGGCCTGAGCGCTTTCCGGGATGAACTGCTGTGTGGTCTGCACGGGCTGCACGGGCTGTGGCGCGGGGGCCGCCTTCTGGGCGGCGGCACGCAATTCGGACTGCGGGACCTGCACGGTGCGGGTCGCGTCGGCAGCGGGTTTGCTGGTGCGGATGGTGCGGGACTTGGTCGCGTCGGGCTGCGGCTTGTCTGCAAGGGATTTCGCCGCGCGCGGCGGTGGGTTTGTGCCGTACTCCCGGTCGCGGTAGGTGCGGAAATGGCTTTCCTCCTCCTGTGCGAGCTTCTGCCGCTCGGCTTCGCGCTCGGCCTGGCGGCGCTGGACTTCCTCCAGCATGGCGCGACGCTCGGCGGACGTGTAGCGCGGGCGGCTCGTCGGGATGATGACTGTGTCGCTGTGGGCGGCCGTGTTGCGGGCGGGCGCAGCGGCGGCCTGCGGCTGCACGATGGGCTTTTTCTGGGCGGCAGATTCAGCCTCAGTGGGCGTCTTGCCGGCCTGCATGGCGGCGATGGCCTGCTCGATCTCGGCACGGCTGGCACCGCGCTCGGCCATGCGGCGGGCCGTCTCGACCATTTCCTTGGTGATGTGCGGGATGATCAGCGTCTCGTTGCGCTCCTCACCCCGGCGGCGATTATTCGGGTTTTGCTGCATTGGCAAGGCGCTGTTCCTCCTCTCTCATAAAGCGGATGCGCTCGGTGCGGTGGCTGATCAGGTCAAGCCACTCGGGGATAGCGCCCACGATCAGCAGGGCGCAGCAGACAGCGCCCTCATAGGGGCTGAACGCGCGGAACACGTAGGTCATGATGCCCAGCGCCGCGCCGTAGATGATGCGGCTCATCCGGCGGTCAGGCATCGTGACCGGCTCACAGATCAGGAACAGCCCGCCGAACAGCGCCGTGCCGGACAGAATAACATACTTTTCCAGGTAGACGCGCTGGCGGATGAACTCCCACGGCAGGCTGAAGGCAGGCAGCTCGTTGAGCTGCGGGAACAGCCACGGCAGGCCGATGACAAAAATAAAGAACGGCAGCACGACAGAAAGCTTGATGCGTCCGCGCACGAGCAGGAACAGCCCGCAGGCCATGACCACCAGCGCGGCGCTGGTGCCGACGGCGGCGGAGACGTTGCCGGTCAGCAGGTTCATCGTGCTGGCACTGGGCAGGCCGCCGGTCCGCAGGGTGGCGTTCATGCCCGCGACGACGGTGGTGTTCACCTCGCCAAAGAGCGGCAGCTGCGTACCCGGGACCGGGTAGAAAAAGACATTTTTCGGCCACGAGACACCGGCCACGACCATGCCGACGGCGGCGGGGTGGAACGGGTAGTGCCCCTCACCGCCGAAGGCCTCCTTGACCAGCACGGCAACAATGACGGCGGCGATGACGATGGGATAAGAGATGCTGGCTGGCATCATCAGCACGATCAGCGCGGCAAAGCACTCACTGGACGGCTCATGGGACTGGTAGCCGGTGCCGTGCAGTGGGGCTAGGGCACAGTCGCACAGGTAGGCGGTCAGAAGGGCCGCCAGCAGCAGCAGCAGCGGGCGCGGGCCGTAGTAATACCACGACATACCGATGAGCGGTACCGTGCACCACAGCAGGTCGCTGTAATAGCTGTAATTCTTGCTGCGTTCAATTTTTTTACGGTTGGGCATGGGGTAAAAGCTCCTTTACTTGCTGTGCAGTACGCGCGCTACAGCGGCGGGGTCGGCGGCGTTGAAAAGCGAGCTGCCGGCCACGAGCCAGTCGGCCCCGGCTTCACTGCACAGGGGGCCGGTCTCAACGTTGACGCCGCCGTCCACCTCAATCAAAGTGGAAAGACCGCGGCGGTCACATTCGGTGCGGATAGCGGCAATACGCTCCGGTGTGGCAGGGATGAATTTCTGCCCGCCGAAGCCAGGTTCCACGCTCATGACCAGCACGAGATCCACGGCGTCGAGATAGGGGTAAACGGCCTCGACCGGGGTGCCGGGGCGGATGCTGATGCCCACTTGGCAGCCGGTGGCGCGGATGGCGTCAATGGTCTCTCCAACCGCGTCGGGTACAGCCTCGAGGTGAAAAGTGATGAGATTTGCACCTGCCTTGGCGAAGTCCGGGGCGTAGCGTGCGGGCTCGCTGATCATTAGGTGGACGTCGTAATAAACTTCGGGCAAAGCGGCGTGCAGGCATTTCAGCACCGGCGCGCCGTAGCTGATGTTGGGTACAAAATGGCCATCCATCACGTCAAAGTGCATCAGGTCCGCGCCTGCGTCCAACAGGCGGGTGCAGTCGCTTTGCAGGTTGGCCAGATCCGCCGACAGGATCGATGCGGCAACTTTTGTCATACTCTATATACTCCCTTTGTGTAGTCCCTCTTATATAGCAGTATGTGCAGTGTGCACATATAAAAATATTATAGCCCAATCCGTCCCAAAAAGCAAGCCGCCCGCAGGGGGTGCGGGCGGCAGGGATGATTTGGAATTATGATTTGTTTTTATTCTCCCACTGGTGCACGGTTTGCAGCTGGAACTCAAAATCCCGCGCATCTTTGGCGAGCTGGCTGGACAGGATAATGCCCGAGATAAACAACAGCAGCGCCGCCACCAGCACAAAGCAGCAGACGATCAAAGTCGGGAAGCGCGGCACAAGCCCGGTCTGGAAATATTCGCCCAGCACCGGCACCATAAAGCCGATGCCGAACACCGCCAGAATGGCCGCCAAAATGCCGAAGAACAGGAACGGACGGTAATTTTTGAACAGCCGTGCGATGGTGCCCAGCACTTTAAAGCCGTCAGAGTAGGTGTTCAGCTTGCTCTCCGACCCTTCCGGGCGGTCGCGGTAGTCGATGACGACATTCTCCACCTGCATATTGCGCTGCAGGGCGTGGATGGTCATTTCCGTTTCGATCTCAAACCCGCGGGACAGCACCGGATAGGTCTTGACGAACTGGTAGCTGAATGCGCGGTAGCCGGTCATGATGTCCTTGATCTTGCCTCCGAACAGATGGTTCGTGCAGAAGCGGACCAGGTCGTTGCCAAAGTTGTGGAACGGCCGCTTATTCTGGGTGTAGTAAGTGCTGGAAAGCCGGTCGCCGACGACCATGTCGGCCTGGCGCTCGGTCACGGCGGCGACCATCTCGGGCGCGGCCTCGGCCGGATAGGTGTCGTCGCCGTCAACGAGAATATACGCTTCCGCGTCGATTTCTCGGAACATACGGCGCATGACATTCCCCTTGCCCTGCTGGTACTCGTGGCGAACAACGGCCCCGGCCCTGGCAGCCAGCTCGGCGGTGCCATCGGTGGAGTTGTTGTCATAGACATAGACGGTGGCATCGGGCAGTACGCGGCGGAAATCCGTCACGACCTTCTCGACGGTCTTGGACTCATTGTAGCAAGGGATCAGTACGGCGATTTTATCCATAATACTCCTCCGGGAAATTTACATCCAGAATTGAACAAGGCGGCTGACAGTGTAATAGAGCGAAGGGTTCAGCCCCTGCAGCCACGGCTCCATGGCGAACAGCGTGCAGAAGCGGTAAACGGCGGTGTATGCCACGGCGGCAGCCATGACCACGCGCAGCGCAGGCAGTGCGGCAGCGGCGGTGGCATCCCCCACGGCGGTGCGGCGGCTGAGTGCGCCCTCGGCACAGAACCAGCACAGCGCCGCCCCGACGAGCAGCACCGGGCTGTAATCCATCAGATAGCGGTAGAGCACCCCGGCCATTTCGCAGTCCACAACGGTCATAACGACCGTGGCGGCGATGCCGCCGTAGACAATGCCCGCCACGGCGCGGCGGCGGTGCAGACAGCGGCGGAACGCGGGCAGCAGCGGCAGCGCCAGCACCCACAGGTAGGGCGTGGCGGCCAGCATACCGCCGGTGAATTTCTCGCTGATGGTGCGGATGACGGCGTTCGTCTGGACGTCCGTCTCCCGCAGGAAGGGAAACACGCCCTGCCAGCTGGGCAGCTCAAACAGGCTGGTAAACACGGCAGGCCCGATGCGCACGGCATTGAAGCCACGCTGGGTCATATCGTTGCCGGTCAGGTTGTAGTTGGCACCGAAGTCAAGCGGCGAACCGAACCGCGCGGCGTTGTACCACATCAGCCCGGCGGCGACCGCGACCACCGGCAGGATAAAGGCGGCGGCCTCCCCTGCCCCGGCGCGGCTGCACAGCCGCTTTTGTCCAATGTACCGCTGCCAGAAGATGGGCACAGCCAAAAAGGCGAACAGCTCCATCTGAGGGCGGCACCCGGCCACCAGCGCTGCAAACAGACTGCCAAAGGCAAGCTTGGCTAAAATCGCCCCGCGCTTTTCCACAGGGGTGATGGCGGCGGAAAGCCAGAGCCACAGCCCCAGCATCAGCAGCGCCGCACCGCAGAGGATAGCGTACTCATAAATGTAGGGACGCACCAGCAGGTAATACAGCTGGCTGCCCAGCACCACAGCGGCCACGGCCAGCAGGTACGCGGCGGCGGAGGTCTGCGGGAACCACCGGCGCACGGCCTGCCCCACCACGCCGAAGCAGGCGGCGAGGAGCAGCAGCCCCAGAACGACCATGCAGGGCGCATAGGCCAGATTCTGGATGCCGGTCAGCGCCTCAAAGGGCAGCTGGAACAACAGGCACGGCACAATGCCGAAATAGACGTAGTAGCGCCCATTGTAGAAGGCGTGATCCCAGTGGATATCGTTGATCTGCGCCGCATCCCGTGCCCCGGCGTCGTAGGGGTTCTCCAACGCCAACAGTTCGGCGGGCGGGTCGGCCTCCAGATCCAGGCGGCCATTCAGCAGGCTGTGGGCCAGTGCGCCGTACTGCTGGTAGACGAAGCTGACGGTGCTCTTGCCGTCCCAGAACGCGGTGTTGTAATCTTTTGTGGCAAGGCCGGTGTTGCCCGGCTCCCAGAAGGGCACGACCACCACAAAGGCGGCCAGAACCAGGCCAAGCACGGCGGCTGCGGCGCGGTCGCATACATTGCCCGCCAGCCAGCGGCGGTGCCATAACCCGCTGGCCGGGCGCAGGCCATAGACAGCCAGCAATGCCAAAAATACCGCGATAAAACGCAGAACAGAGAAATTCAGCGCCCGCGGGGCGTTCGCCGTGATGCCGCTGAACGTCAGCGCCACCGGAAACTGCGCGTAGGTGGAACTGTACCCGGCGGCGGTCAGCGTCATCATGCTGACATTGCCGGTCAGATCCAGGCTGATGGTGTGGGTGCGCGGGGCCTGCAGGCCGACCTGCCAGCTGCCAAAGCGGGTCAGCTGGGTGTTGGCCGCGTCAGTGCCCTCGATGGTGAAGGTGACGGCGCTGTCTGCGTGGAGCAGGTCGGTATCGTCATTGACGAGGCCGTCAAACCGCAGGTTGTAGATGGGGCGGTCGATGTTCAGAAACCGCAGATAGGTCCGGCCCTCGTCCAGCGAAATCGTGCCCAGCCCGCGCCCGACGTTGATGTTCTCGTCGAGGTAGTCAACGAGCTGGAACGGCTCATAGCTGTGGGTGTTGAAGTAGGCAACGTTGCCGACGAATACTTCCAACCCCAGCGCCGTGATGAGCAGCAGCGGAACAACGGCTTTCAGCCCCTTGCGGCCAAAGCTGCGCAGCCCGGCGGTGACGAAACCGGTCCAGCCGTTCAGCGCTGTGACGGCCACGAGACGGAACGCATTGAAGCCGATGGTCAGCCCGGGGCGGTGGTAGGCAAAGACCGCGAACAGCCAGGTGGCCAACCATAGGCCGACGGCCCAGACGATGTCCTGCTTTATGACGCTGCGTCGCTGAAGCTTTCCGGGCAAAAGCCCGAACAGCGCAGAGACCAGCGCCGTGAGGAAGATCGTTATCAGGAAAAACATGGGGCGCAGTCGGCTCCTTTCAGTGTGAATAAGGCTTCCCCCTCGGGGGAAGGATTTTATCACTGTTTCGCGTACTTTTCAATCTCATGCAGCCAGAAATCAGCGGTTTTGTCCCAGCTGTATTTCTGCAGGACCGCATCGGGCGCGGCTACGGGCTGGGCGGCCAGCGCGTCCAGGTCTACATCATAGTCATAGGGGTCGAAATACCGCGCTGTATCGCCGTACAGTTCCGGCAGGCAGGTGGCGTTTGCAAGTGCAATGGGCGCGCCCAAGGCCAGCGCCTCCAGCGGCGGGATGCCGAACCCCTCAAACACGGCCGGGTGCAAAAATAGCTTGCAGTGCTGCATCAGCGCGGCGTTCTCGGCGTCCGAGACATAGCCCGGGTAGAATACGTTGTGTGTGTCCTTGGCTTCGTTATCATCGCCGAAGGCCCGAAGGTCCTTGCCGCCTGCCACCACAAACGTCTTGTCAGGGTTGCGGCGGGCGACCTCGCGGATCCACTTGAAATTCTTGTGCTTGGCAAGGCTGCCGAGAGCGTAGTAGTACTCCCCTTTCTGGACGCCGGGCATCTTTTCAAAAATGCTCTCGTCGGGGGTCACGCCCTTCATATGCTCCCAGCCGTTGTAGGTGATGCCGATTTTATTCAGCGGGATGCCGAGCTTTTCGCTGATGAGGTGGCGCTGGTTGTCGCTGACTGTGAACACCCGCTGGGCAAACCACTTCGTGGACAGACAGTGTACCCAGAACTTGAAGCGGAAAAAGCCCTTGTCGGTGTCCATGACCAGCGGGCGGATATCGTGCAGCACGGTGACGCTGCGCTTGGTCAGCAGCATATCGCTGGCCAGGCCTACATAAAACGCATGGGTGCGGCGCAGGTAGGCGGGCAGCACAGCCAAATTGTAAAAATATTTGACCGCTTTCAGCGGCACCAGCTGGATGTTTTTCAGCTCCGGCAGGTGAATGGGGCGGCCGTCGTCGCGGTAGGCAATCCGCACATCCAGGCCGGTGCCCTCAATGAGTTTATCCAGCCGGACGACGGTCTCATAGACATAGCGCGGGATGCCGGTGATATTATCACACAGTACCGTGCCGTTGATGACGATGGGGTTCAATCCAGTTCCTCCTTCTCCCAGTGGGAGCAGTCGAGCAATTCCTGCTGCCAGTCGGCCATGCGGCGCTCGCAGTATTCTTTCAGCTCGCGCTCAAAGCGTTCCTCGCTGAAACTGCGGCTGTGCTCGCGAATTTCTTCTTTAGAATAGGCAACGCCGTCGCGCTCAAACCGCTCGATGCAGTCGGCCAGGCTTTCGACGGTCTGCTCTTTGAACCAGTAGCCGGTCTTGCCGGGCACAACGCTCTCGCACGCGCCGCCGCGGCCATAGGCCAGCACCGGCGTACCCGCGCTCTGGGCTTCCACCGGTGTGATGCCGAAGTCCTCTTCACCCGGGAAAAGGAACGCCTTGGCCCGCAGGTAGTAGCTGCGCACTTCCTCGTCGGAAAGGCCGCCGCCCAGAAATTCCACGGTCGGCCCGGCCATGGCCTTGAGCTTATCCAGTTCTCCCCCGCCGCCGATGACGACGAGGCGCTTGCCCAGCTTCGTGCAGGCCTGCACGGCCAGATCGACCCGCTTATACCATGTAAGACGGCCGACTGTGAGGTAGAAATCCTCTTTTTCGACAAAAGGTGCTTCGTTGATGTGGCAGCCGGGGTAGATCACGTCACTGTCACGCCGGTAATATTTTTTGATGCGCTGCGAGATATAATGCGAGTTGGCGATAAAATAGTCCACGCGGTCGGCGGCGCACTTGTCCCAGACGCGCATCTTGTGCATCTGCCCCGGCATGACGAGGCGGGCAAGCCAGTTGGCATTGGCGCGGTAGGTGTAGTAAAAATCCCACACATAGCGGATGGGCGTATGGCAGTAGCAGATATGCACGGCATCCGGCCGGGTGATAACACCCTTGGAGCAGGACGAGCAGGACGACAGCACAAGGTCGTACTCGGTCAGATCGAACGCCTCAAACGCGGCGGGCATCAATGGCAGCATGGCCTTGTAGAGCTTGTTGGAAAACGGCACCTTCTGGAACCAGCTGGTGCGGATATCGTAGCTCTTGAACCATTCGGGCATATTGTTGGGGTCGTACACAAGGGTGTAGATGACAGCATTGGGGAAAACGTGCTTCATAGCGTCCACAACGCGGTCGCCGCCGGCATAGCCGACGAGCCAGTCGTGGACGATGGCAACTTTCGGTTCCTTTTTGCTCATGACGGACACTCCTGTTCGGTAACGCGGGGCGCGTTACTGCAATTTTTCGTCGTTGACCATCTTGCCGCCGAACACCGTGCGGAAGATGATCTTGATATCCAGCGCCACGGTCCAGTTTTCGATGTACCAGATATCGTAGCGGATGCGCTCGGCAATGTCGGTGTCGCCGCGCAGACCGTGGACCTGTGCCCAGCCCGTGCAGCCGGGGCGTACCTGCTGGCGCACGAGATAGCGCGGGATTTCCTCTTTGAAGTGCTCGACGTGGAAGGGCACCTCTGGCCGCGGGCCGACAAGGGACATATCCCCCTTCAGCACATTGAAGAATTGGGGCAGCTCGTCGAGGCTGAACTTGCGGATAAAGCTGCCGAAGTGGGTCTTGCGGGGGTCGTAGTCGGTGGACCAGCCTGTCTCCTGCTGCACATTGACCCGCATGGAGCGGAACTTGTACATCATGAAGGGCTTTTTGTTCAGGCCGATGCGCTCCTGCTTAAAGATGATCGGCCCGGGGCTGGACAGCTTGACGCCGATGGCCGTGACCAGCATGATGGGGCTGGTCAGGATAATCAGAATCAGGCTGCCGAGGATATCCAGCCCGCGCTTGACGGCGGCGTTGAGCAGGTTGTCAAAGGGCGTCTGCCGCACGTTGATGAGTTTGCACTCGTCCAGCACATCGATGGTCGGCCGCGCGGGGAGGTAGTCGCTGTAAAACGGCACCATCGTAATGCGCACGCCGTTTTTGTCGCAGGCGGCAAAAACGTGGGGCAATAATTCGATTTCGTCGGCTTCCAGCGCCACGACGACCTCATCCACGGCGATTTCGTCCAGCTTGGCGGCCAGGTTGTCATACCCGCCCAGGAACTTTACGCCCAGGCCGGGCTCTTCCACTTTGGCAAGATAGCCGTCCACGACGAAACCGTAGTAGGGGTTATGCTCCAGCGCACGCAGATAGAGTGCGGCGGATTTGCCGCCGCCCACCAGCAGAATGTGGCGCAGGCCCAGCCCCTTGCGGCGGCGGGCACGGTCGACCCAGCGCAGGACCATCCGCTCAAACACGACGGCGGCGGTGGAGAGAATGTAGAACAGCGCCAGCACAATGCGGGAGTAGTCGTCCAAGTGCAGTAAATACAGCGCACCAATGAAAATCAAGAGGCCCGCTGCGTTGATAACGGCAATTTTGGTGCAGCGCTCGGCCAGGCCGTGCAGCCGCGCATTGTTGTAAATGCCCGCCACCCAGTAGATGAGCACCAGCACCAGCGACGTGGCCAGCCCGGCAATGATGTTGCGGGGATCCTGCGCCACGGCCAGGGCCGGGCCGGCACCGCCGGGCTCAAAATAGCGGACATAATTAAAACGAATATAGTTGGCAAGCAGAAAGCCCACAAACAGCAGCGCTGCATCCAGCAGCACAAACAGCAGGCTTTTAAAGCGTTGGTTTTTTTCCAGCAAGGGTAGCCTCCGTGAAACAAGTAGAAGTAAACAATCTATTCTACCATATTTCTACTGTTATTGCAAATCAGCGGTACAATTCCTGCAGCTGATCCAAGGTCTTTTTCATCTCGGCGCGGACCTCCGGCGGGCCGGAGACGACGACGCCGGTGCCAAAACCGGCCACCCAGCCGAAAAACTGCGGGCTGACCTGAATCTCGGCGGTCATTGTGAAATGCTCGCCGTCGGGGCAGGGCGTTAAGATCGGCCCGGTGCCGAACCGATCGATCATCGCCCCGGCAAAGCGGTTCTCGCACAGGAGCGTCACCCGCTTCAGGGGGCCGTTGAACATGCCGAACATCTGCTGCATATAGGCATTCACGTCAAAATTTGCGTATTCCTCGGCACCTTCGCGGGTGGTGTCGGGCAGCTGGTGGACGTTCTGCATCTTATCTACGCGATAGTGCTTGAGCCGCCCCTCGGTGTAGGCGATGAGGTAATAGTTGCCGTTCTCCCAAACCAGCACCCAGGGGCTGACACGGTAGAGCTGGCCGTCATGGCGCGGGGTCATCCGCTTTTGCAGGTTCCAGTCGCAGTATTTGAACTGTACCTGCTGCCCTGCCGTGATGGCAGTGTGCAGTGCATCGACGGTGTAAAGGATTTTCTCGTCGGTGCTCTTGATGCGGCCGCTGACCAGAACCTTGCGGTCCAGCTCCGCCTGCCGGTATTTCGAGGTGAACTGCCCCAGCTTGTCAATGAGGATTTTGGATTTGCGCGCCGTGATAAATTTGCTGGCGTAGACAGCGTCCACCAGAAGTTTCAACTCGGGCAGCTCAAAGGGAGTCTCGGTCATATAGTAGCCGCCGCCGCGGCCGCGCTGCTGCACGATTTCGTACTTGGAATCGGGCAGGTTGTTCAGCGTGTTCAGGTCATCGTAGACGCTCTTGCGCTCGGCCACGACGCCGTGCTCCTGCAATTCTTCCACCAGCTGCGGCACGCTGAGGGGATGTTTTTCGTCCGTCTCGCGGGCGAGAATCTCCAAAAGGACAAGCAGCTTGCGTTTTTGGCCTTCTTTGCGCGGCATAACAACGGCTCCTTTCCGGCAATATGCAGATATAGTCCTATTATACACCCTATAAAGGGAGAGGGCAAGAGGGACGCCGCCCCTTACAACTCCATCTCTGCCAAAATCTCCCCCAAATCTGCGAAAATATCCGTGGGCAGCATGGCGGTCATGCTGCGGCGGCGGGCACAGCGGTCGGCGGCAGTGCCGTGCAGCCAGACGGCGCAGGCGGCCATTTGGGCGGGGGTGCGGTTCTGCTTCAGCCCGGCGGCCAGCAGCCCGGCGGTCAGCCCGGCCAGAATATCCCCGCTGCCGCCCCGGGCCAGCCCGGCGTTGCCGGCGGCGTTATGCAAAAGCTCCCCGCCCGGCGCGGCAATCAACGTGCCGCTGCCCTTTAGAACGGCGACGCAGTGATAGGTTTCTGCCAGCCGCAAAACGGCCTGCTCCCGGTCGGCTTGTACATCGGCCACGGTGCAGCCCAGCAGTCGCGCGGCCTCGCCGGGGTGGGGCGTCAGGATGGTATTTCCCGGCAAGGGGTCCCGCAGCCTGCCCGCCGCAAGCGCGTTCAGTGCGTCGGCGTCCAGCACCGTACCCGCCCACGGCGGATTCTTGCCCAGCAGGGCGCGGCAGACTTCCCCTGCCCCCTCCCCCAAGCCCGGCCCGGCCAGCAGAACGGCGTGTTTTTCGGCAAACCAGCTGCGCAGTGCGGCGGCGTCCTGAGGGTGGATGCCCCCACCCGCCGCCGTGCGGCAGCCGCAGGCACAGCACTCCGGCGTGCGGGCCAGCACCATCTGCACGACCGGCTCCACACTGGCCAGGTACACCAGCCCCGCGCCGCCGCGCAATGCGCCCTCGGCACACAGGGCCGCTGCGCCGCGGTAGGCAAGGCTCCCCGCTGCGGCCAGTACACTGCCGTAGCTGCCCTTGTTGCTGTCCGCCTGCCGCCGGGGCAGCCAGCTTTGCACCAGTTCCCGCGTGATTCCCTGCTGCATCTTGCATCCCTCCGAGAATGTATTATAATAAGTATATTATAAAGCATTTGCGGCGAAAACGAAAGGGGCAGTTTGCATGATCCGCGCATTGGAAGAAATTTTGGCAGAGACAAAAAACATGGTCTTTTTCGGTGGGGCGGGCGTCTCGACCGAGAGCGGCATCCCGGATTTCCGCTCGGTGGACGGGCTGTACCATCAAAAGTTCAAATACCCGCCGGAGACGATGCTCTCCCACAGCTTTTACGAACGACACACCGATGAATTTTACGACTTCTACCGCCAGAAGCTCATCGTACACGGCGCGAAGCCCAACGCGGCCCACCTGCGGTTGGCGGCGCTGGAGCGCGAGGGCAAGTGCAAGGCCGTTGTGACCCAGAACATTGACGGCCTGCACCAGGCGGCGGGCAGTAAGGTCGTGTATGAGCTGCACGGCTCTACCTTGCGCAACTACTGCACGCGCTGCGGCAAATTTTTCCCGGTCAGCTTTATTGAGGCTGCGGCCGGCGTCGGCGACGGAGTACCCCGCTGCGACGAGTGCGGCGGCATCGTGAAGCCCGACGTTGTGCTCTACGAGGAAGGCCTGGACGAGCAGACGATGGAAAACGCCGTGAACGCCATTCGCAAGGCCGACACCCTTATTGTCGGCGGCACAAGTCTGGCGGTCTACCCGGCGGCGGGGCTGCTGCGGTATTTCCGGGGTGACAACCTTGTCGTCATCAACAAACAGCCCACCTCGGCGGACGCCATGGCCAATCTGCTTATCCACGAGCCAATCGGCCGCACGCTGGACCCCAATGACAATGTGGAGGCGTAATTTTTACACAAAAATCTATGGTTTTTTCAAAAAAGGCATTGCAAAACGCCGGGGATTTTTGTTATGATAGATTCGTAGCGTTTTTATAGGGAACAGTACATAGAGGGGGACGGTTTTATGGCAAACGCACTGACGGATTTTACCAAAAAACGTGAATTTTTGGTCTGTATGGACTCCGACGGCTGCGTGATGGACACAGTGCGCATCAAGCATTCGACCGTCATGTGCCCCGAGCTCATCCGCGTGTTTGCGCTGGATGATTACGCGGAGTTTATCACGGCAGCCTGGGACGAGATCAACCTGCACACCATCACCCGGGGCATCTCCCGGTTTGAGAGCGTGCGGCTGGTGTTTGACCGGCTGAAAAACCGCGGCATCGAGATTCCCGGCAGCGAGGATATTGCCGCCTGGGTCGATACCGCCAACGAGCTTTCTACGGCCAGCCTGCAGCGGGAGCTGCAAAAGACAGGCAGCCTGGCCCTGCGCAAATTGCAGGAGTGGAACAATGCCTGCAACCGCCGCATCCAGGCCTTGGAGCCGACGTTTGAGCCGTTCCCCGGTGTAGAAGAAAGCCTGCGCCAGCTGCACGCGGTCGCCGATGTGGCCGTTGTCAGCGCCGCGAACGAGAGCGCCATTGCCAGTGAGTGGAAGCGCTACGGCCTGGCCCGCCACGCGGATGTCATCTTCGGCCAGGAAGTGGGCAGCAAGGCAAACTCCATCGCCACAATGCTGGCCTGCGGGTATGAGAGCCGCAAGGTCATGATGGTGGGTGACGCTATGGGCGACGCCCAGGCCGCCGCCGCCAACGGCGTGGCCTTTGTGCCGATTCTGCCGGGCCGCGAGGCCGACAGCTGGCGGCGCTTGCAGGAGGAAGCCCTGCCGAAGCTGCTGCACGGCACCTTCAGCCCGGAATATCAGGCTGAACTGCTGGCCGCGTTGCGCAGCGCCCTGCACGGGTAAGCTAAAATACGCCAAAATTCGCGCCGTCACTCTTGTGACGGCGCTTTATTTATGGTATACTAACTATAATTATCTGCATAAATAAACAGCGCGTGTCATGCTGATGTATCGTAGGGGCGGGGCGCTGCGGAAATGCAAAATTCATCTGGGAAAAGGAGCCTCATGTATGGACTTATTACAGCAGGCCCGGGCAGAAATTGATATGGTCGATGCGGAGATGGCCGCCCTGTTTGAGCGGCGGATGTGCGCGGTGGCCGATGTGGCACGCTATAAGGCCGAGACCGGCAAGCCGGTCTTTGACGCCGCGCGGGAGGCTGCTGTGCTGGACAAAAACACGGCCCGCATCGCCGATGAGACGCTGCGCCCCTACTACCGCGCATTTTTAAACGATGCCATGGCGGTTTCCCGTGCGTATCAGCGGGTACAGCTGGGCCGGGACACCGCCGCCTATCAGGGTGTGCCCGGCGCGTGGAGCCATATCACGCTGCGGCGGCTCTTCCCCTTTGCGCGGGAATCCGCCTTTGCCACCTGGGGCGAGGTCTTTGACGCTGTGCAGAAGGGCGACGCGCAATTCGGCGTTCTGCCGTTTGAGAATTCCAGCGCGGGCGATGTTTCCACCGTGCTGGATCTGCTGTACACCCACCCCGAAATCATCGTTTCCAGAATGTGCGATATGCACATCCGGCAAGACCTGGTAGCTGTGCCCGGCGCGACGATGGAGACGATCAAGACCGTTGTCAGCCACCCGCAGGCCCTGGCCCAAAGCGGCGTTTTTGTGCAGCAGCACGGCTTTAAAACGGCCACCTGGGGCAACACGGCCGATGCCGCCCGCCATGTGGCTGAGCTGGGCGACCCCACCGTTGCGGCCATTGCCAGCGCCGAGACGGCGGAACTGTACGGGCTGCAAATTCTCTCCCCCGGCATCAACGCCGAAGGCGACAACACGACGCGGTTCATCGTCATTGAACGCGCCGACACCGCCCCCACCATGACCGGCGAGGGCCAGCGGCTGGCGCTGCTGTTCACAGCACGCCACAAGCCCGGCCAGCTGGCCGCCGCGCTGGATCAGATCGGCGCACGTGGCTTTAACATGGAGTGCATCAAGAGCCGCCCCCTGCCCCATGTTCCGTTTGAATATTATTTCTATGTGCAGCTGGTCTGCCCGGCGGGCAGTACCGGCGCAGAGTGCCAGGCCCTGCTGGACACCCTGACCCCTGTTTGCAGTACCCTGCGGCTGCTGGGTGCGTTCACCCTGGACGGCACGGAGAAATAAGCCATGAAGAAAAAGGATGTGCGAAGCATGAAACTAACGATGCAGCTTAAAAGCCGCAGCTACGATATTATTTTGAAGGCCGGCTGCCTTGCCAACCTCCACCAGTTTACCAACGTGCAGGGCCGCAAGGTCTTTGTGCTGACGGATTCCGGCGTGCCTGCCGACTACGCCAAAATCGTGGCCGGCCAGTGCCAGGACTCTACCGTCTACACCATCCCCCAGGGCGAGGGCAGCAAATGCCTGAAAGTCTACGGCCAGGTCTTGCAGGCCATGCTGGAATTTGGCATGGATCGAAAAGATTTGCTGGTCGCCGTGGGCGGCGGCGTTGTGGGCGATCTGGGCGGCTTTTGTGCTGCCAGCTATATGCGCGGCATCGATTTCGTCAACTGCCCCACGACGGTTCTGTCCCAGGTGGACTCCTCCATCGGCGGCAAAACGGCCATCGACCTGGGCGAAACGAAAAACATCGTCGGCGCGTTCTGGCAGCCGAAGGTCGTGCTCGTCGATTTTGATACACTGAAGACCCTGCCCCGCCGCCAGATCGTCAACGGCCTGGCCGAGGCGCTGAAAACCGGCATCATCGGCGACCCGCAGCTGTTCGCCCTGTTTGAGTGCGAGCACCCCGAGGAAAATATTGAACAGATCGTCTACCGCAGTCTGAAGTTCAAAAAGAAGATCGTCGAGCAGGACGAGCGCGAGGGCAGCGTCCGCGCCTGCCTGAACTTTGGCCATACCATCGGCCACGGCATCGAGGCCGTGCGCGGTGTGCGCGGCCGCCGCACGACCGGGCTGTACCACGGCGAGTGCGTCGCGCTGGGCATGCTGCCGATGATTGAGGACAATGCTCTGCTCAAGCGTACCCGGGCAATCTACCGTACGCTGGGCCTGCCCACCCGCACCGGGGCCAACAAGGAAAAAGTCCTGGCCTATATGCAGCACGACAAAAAGGCCCGGGGGGATTCCATCACCATCATCAAGTGCCCCGGCCTTGGCTGCTGGCGCGCCGATAAGCTGCCGATGACCGAGCTGCCGACTTTCTTGGGCATAGATTGAGTGTGCAGGGGCGGATGCTTGCATCGACCCCTGCGGAGATATACAAGAGATAAACTTATGAAAAACACCTTTGGAAATACCGTCAGTATGACGATTTTTGGTGAGAGCCATGGGCCTGCGGTGGGGGCGGTGCTGGATGGCCTGGCTGCGGGGCTGCCTGTGGATGAGGCCGCCATCGCTGCAGCCATGGATCGCCGCCGCGCCCGGGGGGATGGGCTTTCCACCGCCCGCACCGAGGCCGACGCCGTGGAATTTCTCTCCGGCGTTTACAACGGCCACACGACCGGCACAGCCATCACCCTGATGGTCCGCAACCTGAACACCCGCAGCAGTGATTACGCCAAGACTGCTGACCTGCTGCGCCCCGGCCACGCCGACTACACGGCCTACGCTAAGTATGAAGGCTTTCAGGACGCACGGGGCGGCGGGCATTTCTCCGGCCGCATCACGGCGGCCAGCGTCGCGGCGGGCACGATCTGCGAGACCGTGCTGAACAGCTTGGGCGTAAAAGTCTACACCCACATTGCCGAGTGCGCGGGCGTGCAGGACGCGCCCCTTTCCAGCGCGGCGGGACTGGTGATGCCCGACCCGCAGCCCGGGCATTTTGCCCTGCTGGATGCCTCAAAAGAGGAGGCCATGCAGACGGCCATCCGCGCTGCGGGCAGCGAGGGTGACAGTGTCGGCGGCATTCTGGAGACCATCGTCACCGGGCTGCCCGCCGGTATCGGCGAACCATGGTTTGACAGCGTCGAAAGCGAGCTGGCCCACCTGATGTTTGCCATTCCCGCCTGCAAGGGCATCGAGTTTGGTGCGGGCTTCGGCTTTGCCGCCCTGCGCGGCAGCCAGGCCAACGACCCCTTCACGATGCGCGGCGATACGGTTGCCACTGCCACCAACAAGAACGGCGGCATCAACGGCGGCATCACGAACGGTATGCCCATCGTGTTCCGCACGGTGCTCAAACCCACGCCCAGCATCTATAAACAACAGCATACCGTTGATTATATAGGCAAGACCGACGGAGAATTGCAGATCAAGGGCCGCCATGACCCCTGCATTGTGCCCCGTGCCGCCGTGGTGCAGAACACCCTGACGGCCTTCGGGCTGCTGGACCTTTTGACCGTGCGGTACGGCACCCTGGCCCAAAAGCACGGCCTGCCCCAAGAGTAAAAGGAAGTGAACACTATGCAGCAACCGCTGTACGGATTGATCGGCGGCAAGCTGGGCCACAGCTACTCCAAGATCATCCATGAGCAGATCGCGGATTACACCTACGACCTGCTCCCCCTGCCCACCGAGGCAGAAGCCCGCGCGTTTATGGAAAAACGCGCGTTTGCGGCCATCAATGTGACGATACCGTATAAGCAGCTCGTCATTCCCTACTGTGACGAGGTTGACCCTAAGGCAAAGGCCATCGGTGCGGTGAACACCATTGTGAACCGGGACGGCAAGCTGTACGGTTACAACACCGACTACGCGGGCTTTGCTTACCTGGCCAAGGCCCACGGCGTGGATTTTGCCGATAAAACCGTGCTGATTCTGGGTACAGGCGGTACGCATTCGACGGTCACAGCGGTCTGCCGCGACGGCGGCGCAAAAGAAATTTTGACCGCCAGCCGCACCGGTAAGGACGGTGCGCTGCTGTACAGTGAGGCCATGCACCGCCGCGATGTGCAAATCATCGTCAACACGACACCCTGCGGGATGTTCCCGAATGTCGGGCAGTGCCTGATCGACCCGAAAGCCTTTCCCGCACTGGAAGCCGTGCTGGATGTGGTGTACAACCCCTTCCGCACCGAGCTGCTGCTGCGGGCCGAGGACTGCGGTGTGACCGCAGCTGGCGGCTTTGAGATGCTGGTAGCCCAGGCCGTGTTTGCGGCGGAGCATTTCACCGGCAGGCAGCTGGATACGGCGGCCCTCATCCCCGCTGTCAGCCGCCGTCTGCGGCACGAGCTGGCGAATGTCTCCATCATCGGGATGCCGGGCTGCGGCAAATCCACGGTGGGCGCGGCGCTGGCCAAGCGGCTGGGCAAGCGATTTGTGGATCTGGACGCGGAAATTGAACACCGCACCGGGCATAATATTCCCGACATCTTTGCCCAGGAGGGCGAGACTGCTTTCCGCCGCTATGAGGCGGAAGTGCTGGCCGAGGTTGCCAAGGGCAACAGCCAAGTCATCGCCTGCGGCGGCGGGGTCATCAAAAATCCGGCCAACACCCGCGCCCTGCGCCAGAACGGACCGGTGCTGTGGGTGCGTCGCCCGCTGGAACGCCTGGCTACGGGCGGGCGTCCCCTCTCGAAAGGCGGGACTGCCTTAAAGCAGCTGGAAGCCGAGCGCACACCGCTGTACGAGGCCGCCGCCACCGCCGTTTTGGAGAATAACAGCACCTTGACCGAAGCCGTGGACAAAGCAGTAGAACTGTTTGAAGCGGATGAGACGCTGTAAAAGCCTTCCCTCGAGGGGGAAGGTGGCGCGAAGCGCCGGATGAGGGCAAAGTTTATGTGGCCTGCCGTGAAAAAGCAGTATTTGTAAGGCTTGCCCTCATCAGTCCGCTGCGGCGGACAGCTTCCCCCGAGGGGGAAGCCAAAGGTTTGTTTTATAGAGTAAAAAGTATATAAAAAAGAGGTTCCTCCATGATTATTTCCACCAAAAAAGGTACGCCCCAGGTTGAACTGGATCGCATCGTTGACAATTTCGAGAAGCAGGGCCTTTCCGTCACCTTGATCCGTGGCACGGATTACAACGTCTTTGGCCTTGTCGGTGATACGACGAAAATTGCTGAAAAAGACGTGCTGGCCAACCCCTGGGTTGAGAACGTGACCCGTGTGTCTGCCCCCTACAAGCGCGCCAACCGCCTGTTCCATCCCGAGGATACCGTCGTGGACGTCAACGGCGTCAAGATCGGCGGTAAGTCCCCCATCGCCATAATGGCCGGCCCCTGCAGCGTCGAGGGTGAGGCCCACACCATCAAGATGGCAAAGGCTGTCAAGGCGGGCGGCGCAAACTTCCTGCGCGGCGGCGCGTACAAGCCCCGCACCAGTCCCTACTCCTTCCAGGGCCTGGGTACCGAGGGCATCCTCGACCTGGTCAAGGCCCGCGAGGAGACCGGCCTGCCCATTGTCAGTGAGCTGATGGACGAGATCCATATCCCCGAGTTCGAGGAGTATGTCGACGTCGTTCAGATCGGCGCACGCAATATGCAGAATTTCCAGCTGCTCAAGGCTGTCGGCAAGATGCACAAGCCCATTCTGCTCAAGCGCGGCCTGGCAAACACGATCGAGGAGTGGATCATGTCTGCCGAGTACATCATGGCGGGCGGCAACGAGAACGTCATCCTCTGCGAGCGCGGCATCCGCACCTTTGAGCGCGCGACCCGCAACACGCTGGACCTGTCCGCCGTGCCGGTCATCAAGGAAAAGACCCACCTGCCCATCATCGTCGACCCCAGCCACGCTACCGGTGACTACAAGTACATCGAGAGCATGGCCCTGGCTGCAGTGGCCGCCGGTGCGGACGGCCTGGAAATTGAGGTCCATGATGACCCGCCCCACGCCTGGAGCGACGGCGCGCAGTGCCTGAAACCCGATAAGTTTGCCGATGTGATCGCCAAGTGCCGCAAGGTCGCCGCCGCCATCGGCCGGGAGATGTAAATTGGACGCGAAGATTCATGTCAGCCGCCTGAGCGGCACAGCCACAGTGCCGCCCAGCAAAAGTGCGGCCCACCGTGCAGTTTTGTGCGCCGCTTTGGCGGACGGCACCAGCCATATCACGAATATCGAATACAGCAAGGACATCCGCGCCACATTGGGCGCAGCGGCCCAGTTGGGTGCCAAAATCACCGAGGAGCCCCACTCCCTGACCATCAAAGGCCACGGCACAGCAGGGGGCTTTGTGACGGTGACGCGCCCGGTGTTCTGCAACGAAAGCGGGTCGACGCTGCGGTTTATGATACCGCTGTTCAGCCTGACAGCCCAAAAAGTGCGCTTTACCGGTGCAGGGCGGCTGTTTGACCGCCCCCAGGCAGTGTATCAAATGCTGTTTGACCGCCAAGGCCTGCATTTTGAGCAGACGCCCGAGGGCATCACGATTTTTGGCCGCCTGCGCCCCGGCGGGTTCACCCTGCCCGGCGATGTGTCCAGCCAGTTCATCAGCGGCCTGCTGTTTGCCGCGCCGCTGATGGACTCTGAGAGCAGCATCGAGGTCCTGCCCCCCTACGAGAGCCATTCCTATGTGGATCTGACCATCGACGCGATGCAGCAGTTCGGCGTCAAGGTGTCGGCCCGCGCCCGCAAAAACGGCAGTATGATGTACCGCGTGGCCGCGCCGCAGCGGTACACGGCCAGCGATTTTGCAGTCGAGGGCGATTACAGCCAGGCGGCATTCCTGGCTGTGCTGGGCTGCGTCATCGGCGGCATCACCATCACCGGCTTAAACCCCGACAGCCAGCAGGGCGATAAGGTCATTTTGGACATTTTAAAGCGCTGCGGCGGCAAATTTAAGGAAGTCGAGGGCGGCTACCACTTTGACCGCAGCCTGCTCAAAGCCACCAAGATCGACCTGGCCGACTGCCCGGACCTGGGGCCGATCCTGTTCACGCTGGGCTGCTTTTGCAGTGGCGAAACAGTCATCACCAACGCGGGCCGTCTGCGCCTGAAAGAGTCTGACCGAATCGAAGCTATGCGGGATGAGCTGCAAAAGATGGGTGCACGCATTGAGGTGGACGGCGACACCGTGCATATTCAGGGCGTGGCGCTCCACGCGCCGAACGCGCCGCTGTCTGGCCACAACGACCACCGCATTGTCATGGCGCTGGCCGTGGCAGCCATTGCCAGCGGCCTGCCTGCCCTGCTCTGCGGGGCCGAGGCTGTGGACAAGAGCTGGCCCGCGTTCTGGAACGTGCTGCGCGGCTTGGGTGCCAAGGTGGAGCTTTCCACGGACAAAACGAACGAATTTGACATAAAGGCGTGATTTTGTATGCTGGACAAAAGCAAGAATTATCTGATTGTCGGCCTGGGACTGCTGGGCGGCAAATACGCCCAGGTGTTGAGCCAGAAGGGTTACAACGTGACCGGCATTACCCACAGCCAGGCGACGCTGGACTATGCCTTGCAGCATGACTATATCCGCGCAGGCAAAAACGCGGATTTTGAGGATTTGATCCGGGCGGCCGACTGCATTGTGTTCGGCCTCTATCCCACCGTTTTGCTGGAATGGGTCGCGCAGTACGGCCAATATATCCGCCCCGGCACAATGGTGACGGACGTCTCCGGCGTCAAGCGCGGCGTGGTTGAGCCTGTGCAGGCTGCTTTGCCTGACGGGGTAGAGTTCATCGCCAGCCACCCGATGGCAGGCCGCGAGACGAGCGGCATTGCCCACAGCGCCGAGGTCAACTTTGCCCCGGCCAACTTCATCATCACGCCGACGGAGAAAAACACCCAGGCGGGCATCGACTGGTGCCGCGATCTGGCTGAGGCGCTGGGCTTCAAGCGAATCAGCGTACTGACCCCTGCCGAGCACGACCACATGATCGGCTATGTCAGCCAGCTGTGCCACGCGATCGCCGTCAGCTTGATGTGTGCGGCGGATAACTCCGAGCTTGCGAATTACACCGGCGATTCCTTCCGGGATTTGACAAGAATTGCGCGTATCAACGACAAAATGTGGGCGGAGTTGTTTTTGTGGAACAAGGACAACCTGATTTCGGAGATCGATATGTTTGACAGCGCCTTGCAGGATATGAAGGAAAAGCTTGTCAACGACGACCGGGAAGGCCTGGAAGAGATGTTCCGCCTGTCCACCAAGCGCCGCGAAGCGTTTGATAAGAAATAAGCGTTGACGAAACGAAAGATTTGTGGGATAACA
>UMFM01046069.1_pt1 | contig 24469 bp, 28 predicted proteins | sample 1965011 | NCBI WGS metagenome assembly UMFM01 (sample SAMEA4836046, study PRJEB28245) | human gut metagenome | biome: gut microbiome; material: fecal sample | place: Denmark | collected 2008 | reverse complement strand
AAAGATGCCATGGCTGCCGTTAATTTACTCAATGAAATTGTACATTAAAAGTAGCAAACAAACGAAAAAAAGATGTTACGAAGTAGGAAATACCGTAACATCTTTTTTAATTATTTAAAATAATATTATCTATTTCATAAATAGAAACTATTTCTTGTTGATACTCTATCAAAAGTGATAAATCATATATTTTTTTAAATTCCTTTTTATTTCTTGTTCCTCCAATTGTAACTACACAATCCACATATCCAATTTTTTTATTTTTATAAATTAGCTTTTTTGTTTCTTTTAAATCAATAGAAACTTTTTTCGTTGTAACTTCAGCATTTTTATAAAATTTATCTTGTTCACTTTTTACTTTTTCTTTTTGACTACTAGAAATAATAATTGAATATAGTTTATTTAAACAAGTATTTTTATTTTCTTCTGAAAAATTCTTATCAATTGCAAGTGAAGATTTCACCCATGCCTCAATCCCCGTACTCACTTTATTAATTTGTTTCTTAGGTAATGATTCATCTGTTATTGTTGCATTAGTATAGATACTTTTTTTATTTTTTTTTGTGTTTTTTAGAACTATTTCTTCTGTTTTATTTTTTGAATTGGATTTATTATTCACAAGAAAATAACTTCCCAACAAGCAAATAGAAATTATTAAAACTAAGCAAATCACAAGTCTTTTTTTCATTTTAACCTCTTTAAAAAAATAGCTAAAAGTAATTCTTTTAGCTATTTAATATTTCATTATTTTATATTAAAATTATTTAGATACAACCATTTTTTTGAAATAATAAGCAATTAAAGCAATACATGCAACTAATGTTACTGCATAACCAGCAACTTGAGTATTATCTCCAGTTTTAGGAGATTTTTTATCTTCTTTAGCTTTAGCTTCTTCTTTTTTATTAGAAGTATTTGCTTTATCGTCTTTTACTTCAGTTTTAATGCTTTCATCAGATTTAGTTTCTTCTTTTTTAGTATCATCAGTGCCTGGTTTTTCAGGATCAGTTGGATTGACTGGTTCTTCAGGATCTACTGGTGTAACTGGTTCTTCTTTATTGATTTTTTCTACAATTAAAGTATGTCCACCCATTGCTCCAAATGGAATGATTACATTAGTAGTTTGTTCAACACCTTCAGCTAATTTATATCCTTCTGGTAATTGGTAATCTTCACCTAACATGAATGTCCATGCTTCGCCTTCTCCACCTACTGCAGTTGTTGATACTGTTGTTGTTCCAACAACTTCTCCATCAGCTGTTTCAAATGTAATAGTAGCAACTGTTGGTGTTACTGGTTCTTCTTTATTGATTTTTTCTACAAATACTACACTTCCACCTGTTGATCCAAATGGCACTTGAATATTTGTAACTGATTCTTTTTCTGTCGATAATTGATATCCTTCTGGTAGTTCATAATCAGTTCCTAACATGAATGTCCATGCTTCTCCATCAGCTCCTGTTGCTGTTGTTGATACTGTTTTTGTTCCTACTACTTCACCATATACAGTTTCAAATGTAATATTTAAAGTAGTTTTTACTTCTTTACCTTTAATAGGTTCTACAAATACTACACTTCCACCTGTTGATCCAAATGGTACTTGAATATTTGTAACTGATTCTTTTTCTGTCGATAATTGATATCCTTCTGGTAGTTCATAATCAGTTCCTAACATGAATGTCCATGCTTCTCCATCAGCTCCTGTTGCTGTTGTTGATACTGTTTTTGTTCCTACTACTTCACCATATACAGTTTCAAATGTAATATTTAAAGTAGTTGGTTGTACTTCTTTTTTTACATAAACTTCTTGAACATTTGAACCATCAAAATATGGAGTTACTGAAATCTTAGTAGATTGTGTATAGTTTCCATCTACAACATATCCTGTTGGCATAATTGATGAAACATCGGCAATTACTTGTTCACCTTCTGTCCCATTTACAGTCAAATTTTTTTCACTAATTACTTTATCATTATTGTCTACATCATGAAAAATAAATTTAAAGTTGAAATCACCAGATACTGCAGCATTTACGGTGAAAGTTACCGCACTACCTATAAGCATCGCCAATGACATACAAAATGATAGTAATTTTTTCATTGTTTTATTCATAATCTTCCTCCCTTAATTTTTTGTATGTTTCCTGCTATTTTGTAAATACTACTTATATCTACATATTCAGGAATATGTCTATTATGTTTGGAGCAACATAATATTACATATTTATCATACAATTATAGTATATATCTTATTTTTTAAGATTTCAATTAATTATTCTATGTTTTTAAGACTTTTGCCAATTATGCATATTTTTTTATTAAAATATATTTTGATTAATTGAGGAGATGACTTTAAATGAAAAACATTGGCTTGATATTAAAAAATGCTCGTGAAAATAAAGGTTATACACAAAAACAAGTAATGTCTCTAACTAATATAAATAGCAAATCATTATCAGGCTATGAAAATAATGTTGCTGAACCAGATTTAGCTACTTTTTCTAAATTATTAGAATTATATGATTTATCTGCTGATGATGTATTAGAAATTAAGACTCCTATATTAGATACCCATACTTTTAATAATGAATCCACTTTAATTTCCTTATATCGTTCTTTAGATACTACTCACCAAGAAGATTTTCTCCTTGTTCTTCAAACACTTTCAAAAAAATATAATGAAAAGCCTTAAAACATCATAGTTTTAAAGCTCTTTCTTGTACTATATAATTTAAAATTTGTCCACAAACATAAGCATCATCATAAGCACGATGCGCATTTTCATTTTTGATATGTAAATAATGAGCAATCGTTCCTTGTTTATAATTATAAGGTCCATGAATATACTTTCTTGATAATTGTAAGGTATCTACATAACAGATCTTTCCTGTTAATTGAAGTCGATCAAATGTTTCCTTTAAAAACGACATATCAAATTTCGCATTATGCGCACAAACAATCACTTTGCCTTCAAGAGCCTCTTTCATAAACTCTTGGAACATCTCGTATGCTTTTTCTTCTCGTGGTTGGTTTTCTAACATTTCATTAGTAATATGTGTTAAATTAGAAATAAACTCAGAAACTTCTACTTCTGCATTAACAAGTGTATTAAATTTTTGAACAGCTTGTCCATTTTCAAAAAGAACAGCTCCTAATTCAATAATTCTTTCCTCTTTTGGATTCAAACCTGTTGTTTCTACGTCAAAAGCAATAAATCTTTTTTCTAATTGATTTTTGATATCTTGATCATATTTTACTTTAATAAGTTCTAACATCTTATAATCTCTCTAAAAAATGAATTAATCTTTGATAACATTTATAAAATGAATTCATATTTAATCTTTCATCGGGTGTATGAATATCAAACATATCTGGACCTAAAGTAATAATATCTAAATCTTGAAGTGCCCCTTTGAAAATACCTGTTTCAAGACCACTATGTGTTCCTTCTTCTTTTAAAGTGATTCCTTCTGTTTCTTTAACAAAATCAACATATTGTTTTCTAAGTTTTGAACCTTCATCATAATTCCATCCTGGATAGTTATTATCTAAAACATATTTTGCCTTAAACATTGAAGCAATTAAACTCAATTTGTTTGATAATTCATCTTTAGCTGATTCCATTGGTGAACGAATTGAAAAATAAATATTGAATTTTTCATTCATTTCCACTACACCCATATTTAAAGAAATATTGGTAAGATCCATTTTTAAAGATTTATGCATAAAGCCATTAGGCATTAAATACATCATTGAAATAATATCTTGGCTTTCTTTAACTGAAATCACTTCATTTAAAGAATCTACTTTTTCTAAACGAACAAATATATGCATATCACTTTCTTTTAATTCTTCTTTTAAATCATTTTCTACTTTTAAAACAACTTCTTTGATTTTTTTAAAATCATCATTTGAAGCAAAGACACTGACACATTCTCTAGGAATCGCATTATCTTTTAAACCACCTTTAAAACTTCCTAATAAAAATTCAATGTTATTTAAAGAAAGATGATAATAGACACGTGTCATAATCACATTAGCGTTTCCTCTTTCTAAATGAATAACGCCTCCTGAATGTCCACCTTGTAAGCCACCCACATAAAGTTGATAACAAGGTGATTCGTTTTTTAGATAAGAAAGTCCTTTTTCAACAACAGCTCTTCTTCCTCCAGAACAGCTTACAGTAATAATTTTTTCTTTCCCTCTATCAAGTCCAATCATCTTTTTCGCTTTTAAAATACTTTTATCAAGACCCATTGCTCCATTAAGTCCTACTTCTTCTTGAACGGTAAAAACACATTCTAAAGCTGGATGTTTTAAGCTTTCATCATCTAGTAAAGCAAGCATATAACAAACACCAACACCATCATCCGCTCCTAATGTTGTTTTATTGGCATGTAAAAAACCATCTTCTTCAATAAGTTCAATAGAATCTTTTGAAAAATCATGATCACTATCATTATTTTTTTCACAGACCATATCCATATGTCCTTCTAACATGACTGTTTCATGATCTTCATAGCCTTTTGTTGCTTCTTTAAAAAGCACGATATTATGCATTTTGTCCCTTACATATTTTATATTTCTTTCTTTTGCAAAGTTTTCCACATAATCACAAATTGCTTTTTCATTGTAAGATCCTCTTGGAATCTTTGAAATTTCTCTAAAATAATATTCTACTTTTTCCATATATATTCCCCTATACTAATGTTCTATTCATCCATTTATTGGATTTATATCTAATCATAAAACAAATTGACCTAAAAATCCAGTCAACAATCATAGCCCACCAAACACCAATGACACCCATGTGTAAATACAAAGCAAAAACATAGCTTAAAGCAAAACGGAAAGTCCACATTGAAAATGTAGAAACGATCATTGTAAAAGTTGCATCATTGGCTGCACGTAAGGCATTTGGGAAAGAAAATGCCATTGGCCAAACAAAGAAATCAAAAACGCAGTGAAGAGAGACCATGGAAACCGCTAAATTAGCAGTATCTTGTGGTAAAGCATAAAATCTTAAAATATATCTAACCCCAACAAGTAAAATACCAGCCGATATAATCGTAGAAATATAAGCAATAATCATCAGTTTTTTCGTATAATATTTAGCTTGCTGATAATCATTAGCCCCAATACATTGGCCTACAACTGTTAAAATAGCAAGTCCTAAAGCCATTCCTGGAACAACGGCAATAGACGTTAAACTAAAGGCAACAGCATGCGCTGCAATGGCAGCTGTTCCAAAAGTTGAAACAAGTCGTTGAACAAGGATTTTCCCCATTTGAAACATTCCATTTTCTAAACCATTTGGAATACCAATTTTTAAGATTCTTTTGACAGTTGAAAAATCAAACTTATATTTTAAATACGTATCAATATGTACAATATGTTCTTTATTTAATAACATATATAAAATAATAAATGAACAGAACATTCTTGAAAGTAAAGTAGCAATTGCTGCTCCTTTGACTGACATATTTAAAATAAAAATAAAGAAGTAGTTTAAAACGATATTTCCAATATTCATATAAAATGAATTTGTCATAGCCACTTTACTATTTCCCATTGATCTAAATAAAGCAGCCCCACCATTAAATAAACCAATAAAAGGATAAGATAAGGCTGAAAAGAAAAAATAAGTTCTTGCATAAGCCATCACATCACTTTCAATATGTCCAAAAATCAAATTCAATAAATTCCCATTGAAAATCATACATAAAACCATAATAACAAGCGATAAACCTAAGATGGTAAATAAGAGCTGTTTGGCACTATGGCAAGCCATCTTTTCATCTTTTTTACCAATATATTGCGAACAAACAACAGCTCCTCCTGTAGCTAGTGCCGAAAAGATATTGATAATCAACACATTTAACCCATCGACAATACTCACTCCTGAAACTGCACTTTGCCCGCATTGGGAAACCATCATCGTATCAAAAATCCCAATTGTCAATGCTAATACCTGTTCAATAATTAAAGGTATTATCAATTTTTTTAAATCTCTATTACTAAATAACAAAATAATCACTTCCTCGCATCTATTATATACCTCTTATTTATTCTCGTTTTATGCTTTCAAAAAATGAAAAAAATCTAATGCATGTTGCGATCTCGCCAACAATCATTAGATCTAGAACTTCCATCATTATAAATAATATAAGGAACTGCCCTTCTTCTTTCATAGCCTTCTTCATTTTTTAATAAATCTTGAATAATTGAAAGACGTTTGTTCCCGTCTTTACAATAATATTGACCATCAATAATATTAACTTTAATAGGAAAAGATAAACCTATTCTCTTTATGGAATCATACATTGACTGAGGATAAGGACAATACTCAAAATTTATTTCTTGAAAATTTATTTTTCTAATTCTCATTTAATATTAAATTCCTTTTCAAAGAAATCTGCAATACCATCTTCATCCACTGTTAAAGTCACTGTAGAAGCATGTTTTTTAACTTCATCATCCGCATTACCCATCGCAACAGAAGTTCCTACAAGATGAAACATTTCAATATCATTTTCACCATCACCAAAAGCATAAGTATTTTCTTTTGGAATATTTAATTTTTGATATAAATACTCACACGCTGTTCCTTTTGTGTAACCTTGAGGATGTACATCCATACGAATATGTCCTGTATCATAAGCATTGATGGACCATTCTTTTGGTAACATATCTAAGGCTTCATGTAAGTCTTTTGCATTATAGAAAAGCGCTGTTACTGTATTGGCTTTAATATCTTGAAAACGCCAATCATCATTATACTCTTCAGGTAATTTATCTGTCCCATTATAAAGTCTTAAATGTTTTTTGATGAGTTCTCCATCTACATCACTGAAATAACTTGTCGCTCTTTCACTGATAATATATTGACCATTGGTTGCTTCATAAACACTATTTTGTAAGTTTAAATCTTTCACACTAAAAACGTTATTTAATAAAACTTCTTGATGAAATTCAATATAGCCTCCATCACAACCAATAAAGCCATCAAAAGGAATTTCGTCTAAACATTCTGGTTTAACCCCTCTTGCACTCGCTACAACAATATAGTTTCCTTGTTTTTGAAATTCTTTTAAAGCATGAATTGTTTTATCTGTTGGTTTTAATAATTGATGAGGAACATTGATCATCGTTCCATCCACATCAAAAAATGCAATTTTAGTCATGTATATGCTCCCTTATATATTTTTCTACTTCTTCTTGATCAGAAAAATGAATCTTTTCTGTTCCAATAATTTGATAATCTTCATGACCTTTTCCTAAAATCATTAAGATATCGTTTTCTTTTAATAAACTCATTCCTTTAGCAATCGCTAGATGACGGTCATTGATGACTTCATAATCACCACTAACACCTACTAAAATATCATTAATGATTTTTTGAGGGTCTTCTGTTCGTGGATTATCATCTGTAATAATGACATGATCACTATGTTTACAGGCAATTTCCCCCATGATTGGTCGTTTTGTCGTATCACGATCTCCCCCACAACCAATAATCGTAATAATTCTTCCTTTTTTAAATTCTTGAGCACTTTCTAAAACATTTAAAGTGGCATCAGGGGTATGGGCATAATCTACAAAGATACCATTTGTACCATAAACGATTAACTCCATTCTTCCTTTAGGTGCTTTGAGTTTTGTATTTAAGGCTAAAATAGCATCAATTTCATATCCTAATTCATGAATTAAAAGCATCGCTGTAAGATAGTTATAAACATTGTATCTTCCTACCATTTGAATATGTGTTTGATATTCTTTTTCTTGATATTTAAAGGTAAAGGTTGTCCCTAAGTGAGAAAATTCAATATTTTGAATAAGAACATCACCTTTTTGATCAGAAATCAAAAGATTTTGATTACCCTCTAATTCAAAATGTGAAGCATGTGGATCATCACCATTTATGACAGCAATTTTCTTTCCTCTGGTCTTTTTAAATAATAGTTGTTTGGCATTCGCATAATTTTCTAATGTTTTATGAAAATCCAAATGATCTTGTGTTAAGTTTGTAAAAGCAACTTCATCAAATTCTAAGCCATGAATACGATCTTTCGCAAGTGCATGTGAAGAAACCTCCATCACAAGTACTTTACACCCGGCATCTTTTGCTTTAATAAAATAATCATAAAGCACATCTACATCAGGTGTTGTATTCACCATCTTAATAAAGTTCCCACAATAATAAAAACCAATTGTTCCCATATAAGCACAAGGAATATCAAGCATGGTCATCATTTGATACATCATATAACCAATTGTTGTTTTCCCATTTGTACCTGTAACCCCTATTAATTTCATATCTTTGAAATAAGGATAATAATGTTTGTACAAATAATCTTTTAAATACTCTCTTGTATCTTCAACAACAATGGTTTCAACATCATAGTTTCCTTCTTCTACAATGACTTTCGTTGCTCCATTTTTGATTGCTTGAGGAATGTAATCATGACCATCTCGATTAACATTTCTAATCGCAATAAAAGTATCTCCTGGTTTTACTTTACGTGAATCTGTTTTTAAATCTATTTCCATAATAATCTCCTTAATAAACTAATTGAATTGCATTATGTATACATTTTAAATGATAAGTTCCAGGTTCATATTTTTCGCCATCAATATTAACATATTGACTTGTTTTTACCCAAACATCTTCTTCTTTAAAATGTTTAAATTTTTTTGTTTTATGTAACTTATTGGTAATGAGTCCTTTTAAATAATACGGTAATTCTTTTTTAGAAATCTCACCCACTACAGACATATCAATCATCCCATCATCTAAAGATGAATAATACCCTGCCTGATAGCCTCCACCAAAATAATGTCCATTACAAAATGTACATATAAGAACATTTCCTTGATAGATATCTTTATTGTAAGTATAGATTTCTGTTGGATAAAACTTCAAATGAAAGATTTTATCTAAAATCGTAAAACTATATTGCATAATTCTTGGAAATAAGGTTGTCTTACGATTTGTATTCACTAGATTTCCAACATCAGCATCTAAACCACAACAAAAGACATTGATACAATATAAATCTTCTTTGCATTGAATCACATCAATTGCTTTGGCTTGCTTATTTAATGACTCTTTAAAAATCTTTATCGCATCTAAATTTTTGTAGATGCTTCTAGCAAAATCATTACCTGTTCCTTGCGGAATGACAACGAGTTCATGAAAAGATCCTACCATGCCATTGACCACCTTATGAACAAAACCATCGCCACCTATCGCATATAAACGACAAACTTCCTTTTCATCTTGATAAGATAAGGCTATCTTTCTTGCATCATCTAAATCTTTGGTATAGCGTAATTCATAACGTTTTCCTTGCATCATTGTTACTATACAATTAATCAAACTTTTAGAAGTATCTGGTTTTAATATAAAGATATGTTTCATGTTTATCACCTTATCCATTATAACATAAAAGAGAGTGCAATTAACACTCTCCATCTTATCTTCTTTTCTTATTCTTTCTATAAAGACAACAAATAATAAAAGCAATAATTAAAATAGCTACAACAATAGCTTTATTAAAAACTTCAACCGGTTCAAAAAAAACACCGATACTTCCTGATAAAAAAATCATCCCTAATAAACACATTATAAATACAATAATAAGAGCCTTTTTCATAATTACCTCCATATAAAAACAATTGATCTATGATCAATGTATCATAAACCAACCGTTCTTTCATTATTTATAACTTAAATGACATCTTTCAAACATAAATGACATTCTATCTATTAATTGATGAAGCAATTTTATGATAAGTATGTCTTTTACCACGAATCGCAATTGATAATGCCATAATATTTTCAGGTAAGGCAATACCACAGAATCCTGCATCTCCAATATGTTGAATATCAATTCCACATCTTTTATTTAATAAAGCAATTTCACGAATTGTTCCTTCATCTGCACCTTCTTGGCTTGTACCAATCGCACTTAATGATAAAGCCCCATGAGCTTTAATATAACGGCAAGCTTCAGTCACTTCTTGTTCAGATAAACCTGGAACTGTATTAACTGCTGGCATTAAAATAACATCTGCCCCTGCTTCAATGAACTCTTTGATACTATTCATATCAACGATTGGTTCATCGATTCCAGCTGCATGCATTTTCCCTGCAATAATTAATCCTTTAAAATATTTTTTAGCTTCTTTGATTGCTTCGCAAATTGAATGATTTGAAACTCCAACTCCTGGATTTCCTGTTAAACAAATAAAGTTGAAACCTAATTCTTGAGCTTTAATATAAGTTTCTTTTCTTGCTTGTCTACCTGTAGAAATCACACGTCTTTCTTCCATTAATTCAGCTTCTAAATCAACTGGTTCTAGATTACATCCAATTGGACGACCAACGATTTCTTTTAATTTTTCTACAGGATTATCACATTCTGGTAACCCTTTGATTTCTGGGTTATTACAATCAAAACAATTTAATAAAACCATGTCACTTCCAAATGAAACAGCAAGTTCAGCATTTGTAAGATCTCCTAATAAAGGTTCAATCGCAACAACTGTTTCTGTCATCACAGTTCTTCCTTCACTAGCAAGAATAGCTTGTTTTAATTCTTGTCCATCCATTTTCAACATTTCACTACTTGTACAACTTAATAATCTTTTCATTTCTTAAAACCTTCCTTTTCATGTCTCTATTATCCTATATGTATATACAAGAGTCAATTATTGATTATCTATTTGTTCTTGTAATTCTAATAAATAAAGATATCTTTCATTTTTCTCATCAATTTGTTTTTGCAAGTCATCTCTTTGTTTTGAAAGTTCATCAATTTCTTTAAAATTAGTAACACCATTCATCTTTTCTTCAATTTGACTTAAATTTGTTTCTAAATCCATAATGACATCTTCAATTTCTTCAAATTCTTTCTTTTCCATATAAGTCATTTTGATTTTCTTTTGTTTACTTTGTTTATAAGCTAAAGCCCCTTGACTCTTTTCTTTTTCTTCTTTAGTTGTAGTATCAAGATTTTGACTATAACCCCCATTAACATATCTTAAATGTTGATTTTGTAAGATAAATAAACCATCACAAATACGATCCAAGAAATATCGATCATGACTAACAGTCATAATAATACCTTCAAAATCATCTAAATAATCTTCTAAAATATTAAGAGTATCAATATCTAAATCATTTGTCGGTTCATCTAAGACAAGAACATTAGGCATCATCATTAATACACGCAGCAAATAAAGTCTTCTTCTTTCACCACCAGAAAGTCGAGAAATTGGTGTATGTTGTAACCTAGCATCAAATAAAAATCTTTCTAACATATCTTTAGCAGATAATCCTTGACCATCTACTTTAAAGTCATTGGAGATTTCTTGAATATAATCAATGACCTTCTTATTCATTGGAAGATCATCATATCCTTGTTTAAAATAACCAAAACGAACAGTCTCGCCAATTTCTACATAACCCGTATCACTCTTTAAATTTCCTGTAATAATATTTAATAAAGTTGATTTCCCTGTTCCATTATCTCCTAATATCCCAATACGATCATGTTGTTTAAACATATATGAAAATTCATCAAAGAGTTTCTTTTGTTCAAAACTTTTAGAAATTTCATGAAGTTCGATTGTCTTTTTACCAAGACGAGAGAACGTATGAATCATTTCTACTTTTCCATTGACTTCTACATCTTTAACTTTTGATAATTCTTCAAACCTTTGAAGACGATCTTTACTTTTAGTTGTACGTGCTTGTACACCAGCACGTACCCATTCTAATTCTTTTTTTAAAAAAAGTTTTCTTTTTCTTTGACTAGAAAGTTGTGTTTCTAAACGAACTTGTTTAAGTTCAAGATATTTTGAATAATTCGCTTCATATTTATAAATTTGACCATGATCTATTTCAATAATACGATTAACAACTCTTTCTAAAAAATAACGATCATGTGTCACCATTAATAAGCCTTTAGACCATTTAATTAAGAATTTTTCTAAATATTCAATCATCCCATTATCTAAATGGTTTGTTGGTTCATCTAAAATAAGTAAATCACAAGGTTTAATTAAAGCAATTGCTAAAGCAACTCTCTTAAGTTGACCTCCTGAAAGTTCTTTAATCTTTTGTGTTTCATCTATAATACCAAACTTACCTAACTGTGCTTTAATTTCATAATCATGAATTTCTTTAGAATCTAATTGTTTATAAACAGTTTCCATAATGCTATCATCTTCATTATAAAGTGGCGTTTGTGGTAAATAATTAATACGGATATCTTTTTGATAACTTATTTTACCTTGATAGTCTTCTATTCCCGCAATTATTTTTAATAATGTGGATTTCCCTGTCCCATTAACTCCTAAGATTCCTACTTTATCTTTATCTTCTATATGTAATTCTATATGATCTAAAATACACTTTTCTCCATTATATTTTGTTAAATCTGTCATTGACACTAACATTTTCATCACCCACGCTATCATACCACAAACAAAAACAAAACGCGACTACTCGCGTCTTGTCTTGTAATGTTTTATTAATAAAAGAAGAAGTGTTGAAATTGATAATCCCAATAATGCATACCAAAATTCTTGTTTTGTATCATCTCCCGTAGCAACAGGAGTTGTCGTTACAGGTGTTGATTTTTTAACTTCCGTTTTAATTGTTTCACTTGGCTTTTCAGGTTCATTAACATTAGTTTCTATTACTTTGTATGAAACTGTTGGGAACAAAAATTCTTCAGGTTCTAATTCTTTAGAAAAACTATCAATAGGATGTAAAATAGCTTGCGTATTTGTTTTTAATCCTTCTTTAAAAAGATGACCATCTTCATCGTATTCCCCATATTCTCCTGCTTTTTTTTGAGGATTTATAAGTTGTAAAGTATAAACAAGTTGAACATGTTCGAATTGACTCACAGGTACATTCATTTTCCAAATAAAATGTTCCTTTTCTTCAGGATAATAGAATAATTCATAAGCATAACCATTTTCTTGATGATTAAAACCATAATGATTTTCTTCGATGAATTCTGGAACATATTTGTGATTTCCAACCATCATATAAAATTGTTTTGTATCTGTTATAAAGTCAAAATCATAATCATTTCCATAATTGTCTTTTCCTTTACCCATAAAGTCTTCTACATAAGTTCCTTGATCCAATAAATAATAAATATCATTTTGAATATCTTTAAAAGAAATTTCTTGTCCTTTAGATAAATAATTCATAAAAGATGTTGCCCATGGATAATTACTATATCCATTAGCAAGCATTGAATAACAATGATATCCTTCATCTTTCATTGCTTGGTAAGTAGAAACAGTATAATAAAGAGCTTTATCAACAGAATTTAACCCTTCTTTAGATTCTTCTAGAGGCATTATATTTGTTGGAGTCTCACCATAAAGATAATCATACTGATCTCCTTGAATGGCTAATTTTTCTTTTACATCTGTTAAATAATTATCCCAATCAGGAAGATCTTCTTGACCATATTTTAAATTCCAATTATCAGGTCCTGGCCAACTTGCAACAATGCCATCATTTTCAAACGACCAAGCTGTAACCGTTGCTTTTTGATTATACATATAAGTAATACCATCACTAACAAAGACCATATACTTACGTTTAGCTGCTACCTCTTGATCTTGATCCAATAACTCTTTTCCTGCTAATAATCCTGCATGACAATTCGTTCCAGATGTTATTTCTTTAAAAATCGCCTTTTTGATATCATCCAAATCATTTTCTAGATCAAACCATCCAAAAACATTTGCCTCTTTATTAAAAATAACAATCCCGACTTTTACTTTAGCATTTGTTTGTGAAATTTGTGTTTGTAAATTTTCCAACATATCTAAAGTTTGATTTTCAATTTGTGTACTTGTTGATTTATCTAAAACAAAAACAACATCTGAAACAAGTTTTTCACTTTTAGCAGGAAGCGAAAGTGTCACCTGGCTTCGATAATTTTCATCAAGTTGTGTGGCTGTTTTTGATTTAGAAATATCCCAATTGATGTCACTTGCTTTAACAGGAACTTGCATAAAAAATAAACTTACAAAAACTGTTAAAAGACATATTAATTTTTTCATTTTTTTCTCCTTTCCATCTCTACAATAAAAAGAAAAAAATACAAATCATGTCGATTGATTGCCTTTTTAAATAATTATTAAAAATATTTTTACAAGCTATATCCTATCTTGTAAGAAGATGTCAAAGATTTTCAATTTATCGTATTTTTTAGAGTTCATGTTCAATACATAATTCAAGCATATAATCACCTCATCAATGTAAGGAGAGATGTTTATGAAAGAAAAATTAATTCAATTCATGCAAGGAAGATATGGAATAGATACTTTAAATAATCATGCATTATTTTTTGTCATCGCTTTATTTATCCTTAATATATTCTTTAATAATAGAATCATTATGTCACTTGGATATCTTATTTGGCTTTTAGTTATCTATCGTATGTTTTCTAGACAAACATATAAACGTTATCAAGAAAATGAAAAATACTTAAAAGCAATTAAACCTGTTCAACAATTTTTTAATCTTCAAAAGAAAAGATTTTCCGATCGTAGTCATAAATACTACCGTTGTCCCTCTTGTAAACAAATGGTAAGACTTCCTAAAGGAAAAGGAAAAATTATTGTGACTTGTCCAAGTTGTCATCAAAAATTTGAAAAGAGAACTTAATTATGTTTGGCTATGTCGTTATTAATAAACCAGAATTAAAAATTAAAGATTATGATAAATATCAAGAATATTATTGTGGTTTATGTCAATCTTTAAAACAAAATCATGGTCGCCGTGGTCAATTGACTTTAAATTATGATTTAAACTTTGTAGGAATTTTGCTTTCTAGTCTGTATGAACCGACAGATAAACAATATTTAATTCGTTGCCCATTACATCCTTTTCATAAAAAGAGTGTACGTACTAATCAATATATGGATTATGTCAGCGATATGAATATTGTTTTAACGTACTATAAATTAGAAGACGATGTTTTAGATGAAAATTCTTTAAAAAGTAAAACTTTTAAACAACTTTTAAAAAAAGAATTTAATAGAATTAAAAAGAAATATCCTGATAAAGTAGAAAAAATTAAAGAACATTTAGACCAAATTCATTATCTAGAAAAATCACATTGTTTAGATTTAGATGAAGTTGCTGGTCATTTTGGTCATATCATGGCAAGTATTTGTGTTTATCAAGAAGATGTTTTTAAAGATGATCTTTATCAAATGGGATTTTATTTAGGAAAATTTATTTATTTGATTGATGCTTTTGAAGATGTAGAAGAAGATATCAAAAAACAAACTTATAATCCTTTTAAAAATAAATTTAAAGAAGAACACTTTCAAGAATATTGTTTTAATATTTTAGAAATGATGATTTCTAGAAGCAGTTTTTATTTTGAAAAGCTTCCTTTGATTGAAAATGTTGAACTTTTACGAAATATTATCTATAGTGGTATTTGGACAAAATTTGAACTGATTAAAAAGAAAAGAATGGAGGAAAAATCATGAATCCTTATCAAATACTAGGAATTTCCCCTAGTGCCAGTGATGATGAAATCAAAAAAGCTTATCGTACACTTTCTAAAAAATATCATCCTGACGCTAATATTGGAAACCCTCATCAAGCAGAATACACTGAAAAATTTAAAGAAGTCCAAAATGCATATAAAACTATTATGGATGAAAGAAAAAAAGGTTTTAGACAACAAAGTTATGGTAGTCAAACAACCGGCGGCTATCAGTATCATGGAAATGACCAAGAAGCTTATCAAGAAGCTAGTGGTTTTATTCAAGGTGGACGTTATCAAGAAGCTTTAAATGTTTTAAATCAAATTCAAAATAAAACAGGTATGTGGTTTTATTTAGCTGCTTTAGCTGAAAATAGTTTAGGAAATAATATTCGTGCACAGGAATATGCTCAAACAGCTGTTCAAATGGAACCCATGAATATGCAATATATTTTATTATTAAATCAATTACAAGGAAATACAAGACAATATCGTCAAACCAGTCAACAATACGGTAATCCAGCAAGTATGATGAATTGTTGTTATTCGATTATGCTTTTAAATTGTATGATGTCATGTTGTTGTGGTGGAGGATATCATTACCCTATTTTATGTTGTTAGAAGGAGAAAATTATGGCAAAGGTTATTGGAATTGACTTAGGAACAACAAATAGTTGTATGGCTTTTTATGAAAATGGAAAAGCTAAAATTATTGAAAATAAAGAAAACCAAAAGACAACACCAAGTATTGTTGCTTTTGATAAAGATGGAAAGAAACTTGTTGGAGAACTGGCTAAACGTCAACAATCAATGAATCCAAAACGTACGATTTCATCTATTAAAAGAGAAATGGGACAAAATTATCATGTAGAAATTGATGGAAAACAACTTTCTCCACAGCTTATTTCTTCAATGATCTTACAAAAATTAAAAAATGATGCCGAAGCTTACTTACAAGAAGAAGTCAACCAAGCGGTTATTACTGTTCCAGCATATTTTAATGATGCCCAAAGGCAAGCAACAAAAGATGCTGGAAAAATTGCGGGATTAGAAGTTTTAAGGATCATTAATGAACCAACCGCTGCAGCACTGGCTTATGGGCTTGAAAATGCTTATGGGCAAAAAGTGATGGTTTTTGATTTAGGTGGTGGAACTTTTGATGTTTCGATTATTGAAATTGGTAGTGGTGTAATCGAAGTTTTATCAACAGCTGGTGATAATCATTTAGGTGGGGATGATTTTAATAAAGCTATCTGTGATTTTATTTTAGAAAGCTTTTTAAAACAAGAAGGTATTGATTTAAGAAAAGATACCGTCGCTTATAGTCGCGTTTTAGAAGCCAGTGAACAAGCTAAAATCGAACTTTCAAGTCAATCAAGTACCCTCATTAATTTGCCTTTTATTTATCAAGATACAAACGGACCTAAAAACTTAGAAATCACACTTACAAGACAAAAATTCAACGAACTTACAAAAGGACTTATTGATCGTCTTGTTTTACCAATGCAAACAGCTTTAAATGATGCCAGACTTACACCACAGGATCTCAATAAAATTATCTTAGTTGGTGGATCCTCTCGTATTTTAGCGGTTCAAGAAAAAGTAAAAGAAATTACGAACATGGAACCAAGTAAATCATTAAATCCAGATGAATGTGTGGCTTTGGGTGCTGCGATTCAAGCTGGAAAATTAAGTGGTGAAATGGTTTTATATGGTGAAGAGAATGATGTTCTTTTATTAGATGTCACTCCTTTAACACTTTCTATTGAAACAGTTGGTGGTGTCGCTACACCTTTAATTCCAAGAAATACAACGGTTCCAACCAGTCATAGTCAAGTCTTTACGACATCAGCCAACTTTCAAACACAAGTAGAAATCAATGTTTTACAAGGTGAAAGACCACTCGCAAAAGATAATCAATCTTTAGGAAAATTTAAACTAAAAAAAATCAAACGTGCGATGCGCGGTGTTCCACAAATCGAAGTTACTTTTGATATCGATAGTAACGGAATCGTTCATGTTTCTGCCAAAGACCTTGCCTCTGGAAACAGTCAAAGTATGACGATTGAAGGCTCTTCTAAAATGTCTGATAGTGATATTGAAGAAGCAATTAGACAAGCTAAGATGTATGAAAGCCAAGACCAAGTAACAAAAGATAATATGCTTTTAAAAAATGAAGTAGAAACTCTCATTATCAATGTTCAAAATGGTCTTGCCTCACATAAAAAAGAAATGGATAAAGCTTTAAGAAAACAAATCAAAACTGAACTTTCTTCTTTAATGAAAATGACAAGAAAATTCAATTATGAAACAGCTTCATCCAAAGAAATACAAAAAATAAAAGATTCTAAAAATCATTTAGAATCTCTAGCTCAAAATATCATCGGGAGATAAATGATCTCTCGATATTTTTTTGACAATTTCATCATGTCTTACAAATCCATACGTTGCAACAATCAAAGAGCCGCCTAAATCAAGCATTAAATCTTTCATCGTATCTTTTAATGCTTCATGCCCTTTTAAAGGAATATCATTTTTAGAAACAAGTGTTCCCTTTGTTGAAGCCATATATTGTTGAGCATTTGTATGAAAAATCCCATCACAACTATATTCTAAAATTTCCCAAAAAGCACCAACACCTAAAGAAAAAACCACTAAAAATAAGCATGTAAAATATTTATTCATATAAATAAATTTGCTTTTTTCTGCCATCATAATATGAATAAACCATAAAGCCACAAAAGATAGAATAATGCCTGAATGGAAATGAAGAAAAGAATCCCACCATGGATATTTTCCATAAAAATCAAGTCCATCTCCTAAAACTAAAGCATTAAACGCAAAAAGTGCAATCACAATATAAAGTGCTAAAGGTACATTGATCTTAAACCATTTCTTTAAAAATTTAGGTGCTGCTAAAACAAGCAACATTGCACTAAACTGTAGAATACGAAAAATCATAGTTGTCACATATTTTATGTAAACATCACCAATATGATGGCGATAAGCTAAAATAAAGATTGTCCATCCCACATGATAAATCAGTAATAAAATTGTTAAAACAAATAATATTTTTTTAATAAATAATAGCCTTTTCTCTGTTAATTTTCTATTTTTCATAAAGAATATAATCCCACCCTTTCATCATCCTTTGTTCACTTTGAAAAAAATGATTGCCTACATTCTTTTCAAAGAAACATTGATTCTCTTTTTGATAAATCTCATATGTCTCTAAAGTATTTTTTAACACATTTTTCATTAAAACATTTCTCGTTTTATGTTCTTTACTTCCTAAACTCAAATATATTTTCTTATGATAAATGGGATGTTCTTTTAAATAATCCAACCATCCTTCTTTCCATAAAGAACCCGATACACTAATTGCTCCATCTAAATCTAATTCATGCATCGCATAAAGACTAAAAAGCCCTGCAAGTGAATAACCACTAATATAACATTTTAAAGAAAGATTCTTTTGTTTAATTGTTTCAATTGTATGGAATAATGCTTTTCCTGTTTTTGATTCAAAAGAAAGTTCATCTTGCCAATCATTAATTTCAATAACCTCTAAAAGATACGAACTCTTTTGAAAGTAAGTTTTTGCCTTTTCTACAAATTCATCTTGTCCTTTCATGACAAGATAAATGATGATTCCTTTTTTATTCATCATCAACCTCTACAAAGATAGGTTCATGATGAAGAGCCGGTATAATTTTTTCAAATACATCTTTCATTTTTATTTTTAAACTCCTTGTATTAATACAAGGATGACATCCTAAGTAATCATCTTCTAATAAATCTTTATCCACCAATAATTGAACATGATGTTCATGATCATTCATTAAACCTAAAACACTCACTGAACCAGGTGTAATATCTAAATATTCCAACATTTTTTCATCACTTCCAAAGGATAGACGTGAACTGTTGATTTGTTTTGAAATCACTTTTGTTTTGAATTTTTTATGTCCTTTCAACATTAGTAAATAATATTGACTTTTATTTGAATTAACTAAAAATAAATTCTTACAAATTGTTGATTTTAAATTTTTTTCTATTTCTAAACACACTTCCATGGTATTTGCTTCTTGATGATCAAGGCGTTGATAGTCAATGTTTAATTGATCGAGTAAATCATAAACGCTTTCTTCTTTATCTATTCTTTTATCTTGTGGTCTCCCTGTTACTAATTCCATTTAATCTACCTCATTTAAATTCACTTGATCTTTGATTTCATTAAATTGAATCATTGGTAATTGATTTTCATGATGTTCCCCTATAAACTTTTCCATCCATACCATATTATACCAACGTTTAAATTTATACCCACATTGATGAAATTCTCCTACCATTTGATATCCTAAATGATGATGATAATCAATACTATTGGTATCTAAATATTCATCATTTTGAATTGGTGAAGAAATACATGCATTTAAATTCGTAATATTTTGTGCTTTTAAAGCTTTTTCCAAAGCTTGATAAAGTCTTTTCCCTACCCCACATTTTCTTAAAGTATGATCTACATAAATCGATGTTTCTACACACCAATCATAAGCCGCTCTAACATTAAAAGTACCAGCATAAGCATAGCCGACAATTTGATCATCCACCTTAGCTACTAAATATGGATATTTTTCCATGACATGTACCATTCTTTGTTGAAATTCTTCGACAGCTGGTACTTCATATTCAAAAGTAATCGCTGTCTTTTCAACATAATAACAATAGATTTCTACTAGTCTTGCAGCATCTTCTAATTTTGCATACCTGATCTCTATTTTCATAACTCATTCCCCCGTTTGTCTTATTATCTACCAAATTAAAAAAGATGTCCATAAAAATGAACACCTAAGATAAAACTTCTCGCATTTCTTTAGAATATGTAAAACCATTTCCACTAACTTCTTCTACATGAGAAACAATAATAAATGCTTTTTCATCAATTTCTTTAATTTTATCTTTTAAATCAGGAAGTTTACGATAAGGTAAAATCGTTAAAACAACTTCTGTTTCATTTCCATAAAAACCACTTTTACCATCTAATAAAGTCACACCTGCGTCCATATCATTTAAAATCATTGTTTTCATACGTTCAATTTCTTTAGACATTACAAGAACTTGGACACATCCTTTACCTGATGATAATAAATAATTCATCATATAGGCTGTAATTAAAATTGTCATGATTCCATAAATGATTTCAGGAGCACTATGGAATGAAATTTGTAGAACAAGAATTGCTGCATCAATCCCATTAACAAGCAAAGTCACAGGTACTTTAAAATATTTTTCAACAATAAGTGCTAAAATATCAAATCCTCCTGTAGATCCTCCTGCTTTTAATACAAGACCAATTCCTAGTCCTAATAAAAATCCTCCTAAAATACAAATTAATAATTGATCATTTAATAAACCATGTAAATAAGGTTGTTGATTAAAGAATTCTAATAAAATAGGAAATAAGAATGTTGAAACCAATGTTTTCATCGCAAATGCTTTTCCTAAAAAACACAATCCAATGATAAATAAAGCAATATTAATAATTCCTACACAAAGGGAAACAGAAATTCCTGTATAAAAATGAAAAACTGTACTAATACCAGAAACCCCTCCTACCACAATGGAATTATCTAAAATCAAAGTACTAATAGCAAAAGCCATTAAAACGTTACCAATAATAATTTGAATAATTTTTTTCATATTTCTCACCTCGGGATATATCCTAACAATTTTTCTTTTTTAAGAATGTAACATATGTTACAATTTAAACAAGTAGGTGAAAAAAATGAAAATTAATGACGAACTCTTTGATTATTTTAAACAAGCTGGTACCATTAAACACTATCAAAAAAATGATATTATTTATATGCAAGATGACCATGCTGATGAATTATGTCTGGTTTTAAAAGGTCGCGTACGGGTTTACCATATTACTAAAAATGGTGATGAAATTAATTACGATGTTTTAGATAAAGGACGTATTTTTGGTGAATCTTCACTTTATGAAAATGCTTATCGACCAACAACCGTTTCGGCTATTAATGATGTTGAAATTATTACTTGTCATCTTGAAGATCTTTATCCTTATTTATCATCTTCACTTGATCTGACGATTACTCTACTTAAGATGTTTAATGATAACTGCAATCATTTAACTCAGCTTTTAAAATGGGCACAAACTTATGACCGATTTGAAAAAGTAGCTGCTTTTTTATATGAATTAAGTGCTACAAACAATATTGAAAAAAATTTACTTTTTGGAGATATTCCCTATACTCATCAAGAAATTGCGGATTCACTTGCCATTTCAAGAGTAACTGTTACAAAGGTTTTAAATCAATTTAAAGATGAGGGTTTGATTTCAATTGAATATGGTCATATCAAAGTTTTAAAACGAGATAAACTCTACGAGCAATATTTATCAACACTAGTTTAAACAAAAATAAGTTATGTTATAATAAGATATAAAGAGGAGGAATTTATAATGGAAAGTCATGTAGGATGTTATGAAACAGGTTCACTTGATTTCTTTGGACCATTATGTGTCGTTGCCTGTTATGTTGATCAAAAAGATGAAAAAGAACTGAATGAACTTGGACTAGATAAAGAAATGTCATCGAGCGATATTGAAAAAATTGGTAAGATATTAAAAGATAAACTCACCTATAGTTTACTTTTGCTTGATAATAGTCATTACAATCAATATGTAAAAGAAGGTCAAAAACTTTCATGTATTAAAGCAAAACTTTATAATCAAGCGATGATCAATGTTATTCAACGTATTGAACACCCTATTTCTAAAGTAACGATTGATGCTTTTTTAGCACCTAAAAAATATTATCGTTATTTAAAAAGCAAAATCGTTGTTGTTCGTCATATTGAATTTAAAAAAGAAGAAATGTCTTTAGCGATGAAATGTGCGCATATTCTTTCTCAGTATGCTTATCTTCAATATTATCAAAACATGTGTCAATCATTAAATACAACACTTCCTCGTGGTTTTAACATTCTCGCAAATGATGTTGGAACTTCTTTAGTACAAGAACATGGAAAAGACATTTTATGGAAAGTTTCTAAAACAAATTTTCCAAACTACAAACAGATCTTAGAGAGAGTTGAATAAACTCTTTTTTCTTATTAAGTAAAAAAATAAAATGATGCTTTATTTTTTATATAATAAGATTATCGGAGGAAAGAGAAATGATTAAAATGATTGTCAGTGATGTTGATGGAACTTTATTATCTCATGGTTACATCAATCCTAAATGTATTGAAAGTATAAAAAAAGCACAAGCGAAAGGCATTGAATTTGTTGTGGCTTCAGGGAGAGATTATTATGGCGTGACAAGTGTTTTAGACCCTTTAGGTATAAAATGTTCGGCCATTTTAGGAAATGGTGCTCAATATTGTAATAAAGAAGGAAAAGCCATCATGGATTGTTATTTAGATAAAGAAATGCTTAAAGAAATTCTTCCTGTCTTTATTGAAAATAATACACCGTATATGATTTTTACCACAAATGGTTTTTATAGTACTTTAAAACCTGATTACGTAAGAAATCGTTTTGCTTATCGCGGTAGTGTCCGTTTTGGAAATAAAATGGAAGATTTTTTACCAGGAGGTCCAATGAGTGATTCTCCTGCCTGTCAAATTCAACAATTTGATTCGATTGATGAATTCATAAAAAAAGATTTAGACATCATCAAAGTAGAAGCTTTTTCACATGATGAATCTGAAATACAAAAGGTCCTTCCTTATTTTAAAGATATGAAAAAGATTGCGTATTTATCTTCATATCCTGATAATGTTGAAATCACAAATGAAAATGCGCAAAAAGGACTTATTTTAGAAAAAGTAATTGACCTATTAAACATCAAAAAAGAAGAAGTTATTGTTTTAGGAGATGGTATGAATGATATTACTCTCTTTGAACGTTTCCCTTATTCTTTTGCGCCAAACAACGCTGAAAAAGTTATTCAAGAAAAAGCTTATAAAGTTGTTTCAAGTTGTAAAGATGGAGCTGTTAGTGAAGCTATTGAATATGCTTTAGAAAACTTATAAAAGATTCATTTATTTTGAATCTTTTTTATTTGTTTGGAAATTTCTAAAATACTACGATAACTTTTAACATTATCACCATTATAATTTATTCCATAAAAAGTTAAATTAAAATGTTTTGCTAGTAAATAATCAACTTGACTATCCCCTATATAGATAGAGTTATTCATATCAATTAAAAAATCTTTTTTAGCTTGTTCTATCATCCCTGGTTTTGGCTTTTTACAGTGACAATGATCTTTTTCATTATGCGGACAAAAGTAGATTTTTAGAATATCTATATTTTCTTCTTTTAATTTTTTTAGAAATTTTCCTGTAAACTGTTGATAATCATTCAATGAAATAATTCCATCATTAATAAGATATTGATTTGTTATAATGATAAAATCATATCCCATCTCTTTTAATCTCTTGAGTCCTTCTATTGAACCTTCTAAAAATTCAGGTTCTTTAATTTCTCTCCATTTTTCATCTGGATAATCTTTAATAAGAGTCCCATCTCTATCCAAAAAAGCAATTTTTAAATAGGATGGCTTCATTTTAACCTTTTGATTCATACTTTACCTCCAAAGCTTCTATTTCTAAAATTTTATCATTTATTTTTACTAAAAAGAAGAAAACTCCTCAAAAAAGACAATATATATAGGGAGGAATCTATATGAACAAAAATAGAGAAAATTTTATAAAATATTCAAATGATTTATATTTTCATCATTTGCTTGTAGAAAACGAAAGAATAAGAACTCTTATTTGTCAAGAACTCGTTTCAGACAGGAAAATTATTTCTATTAAATTAAAGAAAGCAATTGAAGAATATATTAAATATTACCAAATGTTGCCGTAAAGCTCTCGGCTTTAGCTGTGGA
>UMFM01036454.1_pt1 | contig 24475 bp, 16 predicted proteins | sample 1965011 | NCBI WGS metagenome assembly UMFM01 (sample SAMEA4836046, study PRJEB28245) | human gut metagenome | biome: gut microbiome; material: fecal sample | place: Denmark | collected 2008 | reverse complement strand
ACATATCGGGGTCATTGGTGGACTGCCAGGCAGCGACCCAGCCCTCGGCAGCGCCGGACTGGTAGGAAGCGAACAGGTCAGAAGCGTTGGCCATATCGTTGACAGTCAGGGTGAAGCCGATGGTCTTGAGGGCGGCAGCAGCGTTGGTCAGGGTCTGGAAGGAGGGGTGGTCACCATTGCCGGAAGCACCGATGTTGACCTGATACGCCATCTTGGCACCGGCGGGGGCAGCCGTGATCTGGCCGTTCTCGACGGTGTAACCGGCAGCCTCAAAGTAGCCCAGGGCAGCCTGCAGAGCGGCGGCGTACTTATCCTCGCTCTTCATGTCGGAGGTGTAGATCTCGTTGCCGTCCACGTCGGTGGAGTAGGCGATCTGGTAGCCGTCGTCGGTGACGGAGGGAGCAGCCCAAGAGGTGTTGGAAACGGGGTAGTTGATAACGGTGGCGGTATCGCCGTAGTAGGAGTCGATGCCCTCATCACGGTAAGCGGCGATGACGGTCATGATGGCCTTGCGCAGGTCCTTGGAAGCCTCGGAGGCAGGGTCGCCGCCGACGTTGACGTTCTTGGCGCTCAGGGCGATGTAGCCGTAGCCGCGGTAGTCCTTCAGGCGGGTGGTGATGACGGGGCCGTCCTCACCCTCGACGCCGTTGATGTCGGCGATCTGGTCAGCAACCTCCAGAGAGTAGGAAGGATCGGAGATGTCGATGGTGCCGGCCTGAACGCCGGTGATCTTATCGGCCTCCTGGGTCTCCTTCATGTTGACGTGGGCAACCTTCGGTGCGCCGTTGAAGTAGTCGGGGTTGGCATCCAGGTAGACAACGCCGTCGCTGTACTTGGAGAAGGTGAACATACCGCCGCCCAGAGGAGCGCTGGTCTTGGAGCGGACGCCGCTCAGATCACCCTTGACAAAGCCAAAGGAGTTGTTGTCGTAGTCGTACAGGCTCTCATCGCCGTAGTAGTGCAGGGGGGCAATGGGCATCTGCAGCTGGTAGATCATGGTGGTGGACAGCTCGCTGGTGGTCAGCGTCATGCTGTAATCACCGGTCTTGACGATACCGGCAACATTGGCAACTGCATTGCCGACATTGACACCGGTGGTCGAGTATGCGTAGACATCCTCGGGGATCAGGTCAGACAGGGCGGAACCGGCAGTCTCGGCTTCCATAGCGGAGAAGCTCCAGTCGTACTGCTCGCCGATCGCCAGGAAGAAATCCTTGGCGGTGGCATCGGCAGCCAGACCATCGAAGCCCCAGCCGGCAGCAGCGGAGGCAACATCGGTAGCGCCGTTTTCCAGCATAGTGTCAACGATCTCCTGGGCAAACTTCACGCCGCCGTCATTGACAGCATCCCAGAAAGCCTTCTGCTGTTCTTCGGTGAAGTTGGTGTAGTCGGTGTTGTCCTCGCCGGCCTCAGCGATCAGCTTGGACAGGGTGGACATAGAATTGCGGTACTCCTCCAGACCCACGATGGGGGTGGAGTACATGGTTACAGAGCCGTCATACGTAGGATCGAGGAAAACATACATCGAGAAGATGACGTCGTCGATGGTGACAGGCTCGCCGTCAGAGAACTTCAGGTCGTCGCGCAGCTTGATGTCATAGGTGACGGTGCCGTCGTCATTCTCGGTGACAACGCAGTCAGAGGTGCCGTAGTAGGTGTAGTCGGTGCCGTTGTACTCGCGGGTCTCGCCCTCGATGCCGTTCAGGATCATCTCGCCCTTACGGTCGGCGCCCAGCAGGCCCAGCTGGGTCAGGTCAATGACATCCTGGTCGGAAGCAGAGGAAGCAAAGAAGGGGCTGAACTTGCCCTCAAAGCCGGTCTCTGCCAGAACGAGGGTGCCATCAGAAGCGGCCGTGTTGGATGCTTCGGCAGTAGCAGTACTGGTGCTCTCGCTGGTCGCGTCGGACGCAGCACCGCCGCAGCCAGCCAGCACGCTGACGCTGAGTGCGGCAGCAGATGCCAGTGCAATGACTTGCTTGGTGTTTTTCATGTGTAAAACCTCCTATATTTTGCCCTCACCTACAAATCATTATTACGCTCCCCAAGAGCGTAATACGAGAAAGGGGTACCCCTTTCTGAACCCTGTTGTTTCTTTACAGCGCACACTTGTCGATAATGGCTTAGTTTTTAGCATACCGTAAAATCGCAAAAAAGTCAACCGAAAATCACACTTTTGTACCTTTTGACGAAATTTGGATAGGAATTTTGGAAGGGTTGGTTTGAGCCTTCCCCCTTGGGGGAAGGTGGCCGGGCGAAGCGAGGTCGGATGAGGGGTGCGTTTGCCGATGCTGCGCCGTAAAAGGGCAATCACGGCAAGGCCGTCCCTCATCAGTCCGCTCCGCGGGCAGCTTCCCCCGAGGGGGGGGGAGCCTTTCCTCTGCGCACAAAAAACGTGCCCCGCCTCCCGGCAGAGCACGCCCTTACATAATGTATAATTATTCTTCTCTATTCCACAACATCTTTTTGACCATCCCCGCCGCGGCGGCAAATGCGGCACAGGCGGCGATTTCAAAAAGTATAAAAACTCCGTGTGTGCCAAGCAGTTGTCCTCCATCCGCAAACAATGCCACTCCCTGCCCCACAGCAGCCACGCCGCACAAGACGGCAGAGGCCACACACAAAAAGGGCAATTTTTGCACAGTCTGCTCGTGGATGTAAGCTCGCATTGGGTCGCCGCCGCGCGTTGCGCGCACCAGTACCACCACGGCGTACAACGCCAGTACCAGCGCTGCCATGTAGGGCAGCTCCAGGTAGAGCGGTGCGCGGGCCGTGGCCCCGGGCAAAACGCCCGCCGCCACGGTCAGCGCCGCACCGCCGCCGCACAAAGCCCACAGCCGGGCCAGCGCCTTGCCGCGCGGGATCTCACCTGCATAGCGGTAGTGTGCCCCGCGGTACCGGTAGTTGCCGTTCAGGTCTTTTTCAAAGTCATCGAGATAGGCGCGCTTCTTCTTTTTCTCGCGGTCGGCCATCACACGATACCTGCCAGGTCATAGTTGTCCAGCCACTGTTTGGCTGTCTCGCTGACACTGCGCAGGCAGCTTTCCTCAAAGGGGGTGGTCAGGCCCGCGTTCTTCAAAAGCTCGGTAAAGGTGCGGCTGCCGCCCTGCTTGGTGTAGGCCATGTAGTGTGCCCAGGCGTCGGCGCGATCCTTTTGCAGCATCGCCCAGAATTGCAGGCTGACGGTCTGCGCCAGGCAGTAGTCAATGTAGTAGAAGGGGCTTTGGTAAATATGCATCTGGCGCTGCCAGTACTCGCCCGCGCCGTAGAAGGGAATTTCGCCGTCCAGGCGCATCCAGGGCTGGTAGATGGCGGCCAGCTTCTTCCACTCCTCGTGGCGCTGGGCCGGGGTCAACTCTGGGTGCTCATAAACGATATGTTGGAAATGGTCGACCATCGTGCCGTAAGGGATGAAGGTCAGCGCGCCCGCCAGATGGCTGTACCGGAACTTGCGGGCGTCCGCACCGAAGAAGCCCTCGGCCCAGGGCCAGGCGAAGAACTCCATCGACATGGAGTGGACCTCGCAGGCCTCCATACTGGGCCAGACGTAGGAGTACGGGATGCGGTCGCGGTTCATGTAGGCGGCAAAGGCGTGGCCTGCCTCGTGGGTCACGACCTCGACGTCATGCTGCGTGCCGTTGAAGTTGGCAAAAATGAACGGCATTTCGTAATCGCCCAGGCTGGTGCAGTAGCCGCCGCCCGCCTTGCCGGGGGTGGACAGCACATCCAGCAACTCGTCATCCAGCATTTTGTTGAAGAACACACCGCTCTCGGGGGAAAGTTCCTCATAGAACTTCTTGCCCTGCTTGAGGATGGCGTCGGCGTCGCCCGCCGGGCGCGGGTTGCCGCTGCGGAACATCAAGGCGTTGTCGGCGGCGTTCATCGGGTACTGCTTGCCCAGACGCCTGGCCTGCTCACGGTAGATGCTGTCGGCCAGCGGCACAATATACTTGACCACGGCGGCGCGGAACTTTTCTACGTCAGCCTTCGTGTAGCAGTTGCGGCCCATGCGGTAGTAGCCCAGGGTGGTGTAACCCTCATAGCCAAGCTTTTTGCCCATCGTGTCGCGCAGGTGGACGAGCTTGTCATAGATGCCGTCAAACTCAGCCTCATGCTCCTTGTACCACGCGCCCTCGGCCTTCCAGGCGGCCAGGCGGCGGGCATCGTCGGGGTCGTTCTTGAAGGGCGAGAGCTGGCTCAAGGTATAGACGCCGCCCTCAAAGGGGATCTGCGCCGACGCGATGAGTTTGCCGTACTCGGTGGTCAGCTTGTTTTCCTGGGCCATCTCGTCCAGGATGGCGGGCGAGAACGCCTTGTCGGCGATCTCGGCGTTGACGAACATCAGGCTGCCGTACTCGGCCTCGAACTCCTTGCGGAAAGGCGACGCCAGCATAGCCTGGCTCCAGGCGTTCTGGCACTCCTGCAGCTGGGGGATGGCCTCGTTCCAGAAGTTCATCTCCTCGTCGTAGAATTTGTCGCGGGTGTCAATGCTGTTGCGCACGCTGGCCAGCTGGGCGGCAGTGTCAACGTGTTTGTTGAGCGTTTCCTCTTCCAGGAAGATTTCGCGGGCCTCGGCGTAGGATTTGGCGCTTTCCAGCCGGGTGCGCAAGTCGGCGAACTGCTGCTTGACCGCATCCAGATCCGGGCGGGCATAGGGCATTTCTGAGAATTTCATGGGGTGTCTCCTTTGCTTGTTTTTGTTTGTATTATAGCACGGGGAGGGAGCGGGCGCAACGCCTCGTTTTTTCGTCAAATCACCCACCCCGCCCTTTCTTTTTTGGCGGATTCGTCGATTGCGGATTTTTATACACAATGTTAAAATATAAATAATACCACTTTATAAGGAGCATCCCATGGACAACATAAAAATTCTGGAAGTGAAGCAGAGCATCTTTGCTTCCAACGACGAGCAGGCCGCCGCGCTGCGGGCTGACCTGAAAGCGAAGAAGGTGTTTCTGCTCAACCTGATGAGCGCACCGGGGTCCGGCAAAACCACGACGCTGCGCAGAACCATTGCAGCCCTCAAAGATGAGCTGCGCATCGGTGTGATGGAAGCGGACATTGACTCCGATGTGGATGCCCGCGCCATCGCCGGGACCGGGGCAAAGTCTATCCAGCTGCATACCGGCGGTATGTGCCACCTTGACGCCGAAATGACCCGGCAGGGGTTGGAAGGTCTGGGTACCGGGGACATCGATTTGGCGATTCTCGAAAACGTCGGCAACCTGGTCTGCCCTGCCGAGTTTGACACCGGCGCAGTGAAGAACGCCATGATTTTGTCGGTGCCAGAGGGCCACGACAAGCCGCTGAAATACCCGCTGATGTTCCAGGTATGCGACATCGTGCTTGTGAACAAAATCGACGTGATGCCGTACTTTGATTTTGACCTGGACAAATGCCGAGAGTACGTCGCCATGCGCAACCCGAAGGCGAAGGTCATCCCCATCTGTGCCAAGACCGGGGAAGGCATCGACGAATGGGCAGACTGGTTGAGGGAGCAGGTCAGGGAGTGGCAGAGGTAAAGGCTTCCCCCGAGGGGGAAGCTGTCCGCGAAGCGGACTGATGAGGGGCAAGTTTGCCATTGCCACCATTTACCGGACAGTCGCGGCACACCCGCCCCTCATCCGGCCCTGCGGGGCCACCTTCCCCCTCGGGGGAAGGCTTTGGAGCATAAACGGAGCAACAACATAAAAAGGAGCACACCATGAGCAAACCCACTGCGTTCCCGCTGGACGAGAGCAAGCTACCCTTCCGGATTCCGAAGGACCAGCCGTTCCGGGAAAATATCGCCAAGCTGGGCCAGATGATCACTGACCGCATTCCTGCCAAAAAGGGCACGCTGACCCAGGACGCCCCCGAATACTGGGGCCTTGCGTCCATCGTGACCGACGAGATGGCCGAGGTTGCATTGAAAATGAAGGTCCGCAAGCCCATGACCCTGCCCGAGCTAGTCAAGGCTACCGGCAAGCCTGCCGACGAGCTGGAACCGCTGCTGCAGCAGATGGCTGTGGTCGGATTACTGGAATACAACTGGGAAAATCCCCGCCGGGAGAAGCAGTACATCCTGCCGATGTTCGTGCCCGGCAGTGCGGAATTTTTCAATATGAACAAACAGCAGATCGCCGACCACCCCGAGGTCACGGCCTTCTTCGAGCGGATGACCTTTTTGCCGCTGGAACACATCACCGCCATGGTGCCGCCGGGCGGCGCGGGTATCGGTATGCACGTCATCCCGGTGGAAAAGGCCATCGAGACCGAAAACCAGTCCGTAGACGTGGAGCATATCTCCCACTGGCTGAAAAAGTATGACGGCAAGTATGCCGCCGGGCCGTGCAGCTGCCGTATGTCCCGCGCCGCCATGGGCGAGGGCTGCGGCGACGACCCCGACGACTGGTGCATCGGCGTCGGCGACATGGCCGACTACCTTGTGGAGACGAACAAAGGCCACTACGTCACCTACGACGAGGTCATGCAGATTTTGCAAAAGGCCGAGGACAACGGCTTTGTACACCAGATCACGAACATCGACGGCGAGAACAAGATTTTCGCCATCTGCAACTGCAACGTCAACGTCTGTAACGCTTTGCGCACCAGCCAGCTGTTCAACACGCCCAACATGAGCCGCTCGGCCTACGTTGCCAAAGTCGTGCCGGAAAACTGCGTAGCCTGCGGCCGCTGTGTGGAGTACTGCCCCGCCGGTGCGGTCAAGCTGGGCCAAAAGCTCTGCACCAAGGAAGGGCGCGTCGTCTACCCGCGCCAGGAACTGCCCGATACCGTAAAGTGGGGCCCCGAGAAGTGGGCCATCGACTACCGCGACAAGAACCGTATCAACTGCTATGACACCGGCACGGCCCCCTGCAAGACGGCCTGTCCTGCCCACATTGCCGTGCAGGGCTACCTGAAAATGGCCGCTCAGGGCCGCTACCGCGACGCGCTGGCGCTGATCAAAAAAGAGAACCCCTTCCCCGCCGTCTGCGGCTGCATCTGCAACCGCCGGTGCGAGGATGCCTGCACCCGCGGCACTGTGGACCAGGCTGTTGCCATCGACGCCGTGAAGAAGTTCATCGCCCAGCAAGACTTGCACGCCGAGCACCGCTATGTGCCCGACGTCGTCCAGCCGTCGCTGCAAGGGCCGTGGCCGCAGAAAATCGCCATCATCGGCGGCGGCCCGGCGGGCCTGAGCTGCGCCTACTTCCTGGCGACCCAGGGCTACAAGCCCACCGTGTTTGAGAAAAACGAGCGTCCCGGCGGTATGCTGCGGTACGGTATCCCCTCCTTCAAGCTCGAGAAAGACGTCATTGACGCCGAGATCGACGTACTGCGGGAGCTGGGCGTGGACATCCACTGCGGCGTGGACGTGGGCAGGGATGTGACGCTGGCCCAGCTGCGCGAGCAGGGCTACAAGGCGTTCTACATTGCCATCGGCTGCCAGGGCGGCCGCAAGGCGGGCGTGCCCGGCGAGGATGCCGCAGGCATTGAGACTGCCGTACACCTGCTGCGCACCGTGGGCGACGACGAAAGCCATAAGATGCAGGGCAAGACCGTTGTCATCGGCGGCGGCAATGTCGCCATCGACGCAGCGCGGGTCGCCTTGCGCTGCGGGTCCGACGATGTGACAATGGTCTGCCTGGAGCCGCGGGAGAAGATGCCCGCCTCGGTGGAGGAAATCGCCGAGGCCGAGGAGGAAGGCACCAAAATCACCTGCGGCTACGGTCCGAAGGAGTTTATCGCCGAAAACGGCCATGTCACCGCCGTGGTGCTGAAAAAGTGCACCGGTCTCTACAATGCCGAGGGCCGCTTTGCACCCACCTACGACGAGAACGACACCATCACCCTGCCTTGCGAGAACGTTGTACTCAGCATCGGCCAGTGCATCGAGTGGGGCGACCTGCTGAACGGCGAGGCCGTAGAGCTGGGCCGTGGCCAGGGTGCCGTAGCCGACGCGCTGACCTACCAGACCGCGCAGCCCGACGTGTTTGTGGGCGGCGACGTCTATACCGGCCCGCGCTTTGCCATCGACGCGATTGCGGCAGGCAAACAGGGGGCAATCTCCATCCACCGCTATGTGCAGCCCAACACCAGCATGACGATCGGCCGCAACCGCCGGGATTTCCACGAGCTGGACAAGAACAATCTGTCCCTGGGCGAGTACGACTATGCCCCGCGCCAGACCGCCGCGCTGGACGAGAGCATCGACACCCACCGTTCCTTCCGGGATGCGCACCTGACGCTGACCGAGGATCAGGTCAAAATCGAGACAGCCCGCTGTCTGAGCTGCGGCGCCAGCGTCGTCGACCCGAACAAGTGCATCGGCTGCGGCGTCTGCACGACCAAGTGCGAGTTTGACGCTATCCATCTGCACCGCGACCTGCCCGAGTGCAGCAAGATGGTCAAGAGCGAGGACAAGTTCAAGGCCATTCTGCCCTACATGGCGAAGCGGGAAATCAAGATTCGTTTCTCCAAAAAGGAGAAGTAAATGCACGAGCTGGGCATTGTGTTCCACATCATCCGCACGGTGGAGGATGTGGCAAAGCAAAACGATGTATCCCGCATCCGACGGGTGACATTGCAGCTGGGCGAAGTCTCCGGCGTGGTGGAGAGCTACCTGCAGGATTGTTGGAAGTGGGCCGCCGCGAAGTCTGAGATTTTACCCGGCGCGGTGCTGGCGGTGGAGGCCATCCCCGCCGTGACTCTCTGCGAGGACTGCGGGCAGCAGTACCCCACCGTGCAGTATGGCCGAATCTGCCCCCGCTGCCGGAGCGAACATACGCATCTGGTGCAAGGGAACGAGATGATGATCAAAGAGGTGGAGGCAGTAGAATAAAAGCCTTTCCCCTTGGGGGAAGCCAAGAAAAGGCGCGTGTGCGAGAAGTTTTCGCACACGCGCCTTTTTCTTATTTCTCCCCTTCGGGGAAAATCACCTTATTGACGAAGAAGAAAATCACCATGGACACGCCGCCGTTCAAAACCGTCGTGCCGATGTTGTAGATGAAGTCCGGCACCAGCAGGCCAGCCACCGCCACCCAAACACAGTTGATGGAGTTGACGATGCAGGTGATGATGCAGAACGCCGCCACATACCAGACAATTTGCTTGCCCAGGCTGCCCTTGCTGCGGAACACAAAATTGCGCTGGATTGGGAAGTTGATGCACTCGCCAATCACCATCGCGATCATGTAGGCGCAGAAGTAGGGCAGACCGCCGTGGGCGGCATCATACCCTAAGATGTTCCACTGGAACGTCTCGCCAAAGAGCGTTACCGGGATGCCCGGCCAGCCGAAATCCACGACCGGCAGGCTGCTGAATGCAGCGGGCAGAAATTGCAAAAGCAAGTATTTGAACACCGTAATTAAGTTTGACACGATGACGAACAAGCCGCCCTCACGCACCCACTTGGCAGCGGCGGGGTGCTTAGCCGCAAAGGTATTCCAAAATTGCATGGCTGCATCTCCTGTCAGCTGTTGCGCAGACGGTTTTCCAGCTGCGCGTTCAAAATCACGTTCTTGACGGCCTCAAAAATCACTCGCACCAGGCCGATAACCCAAAAGCCCTGCACTTCCATCACGATACCGTCCACCATGCCCATGCTGATGGCACCATTGGTCATTTTGGCCAGCGCGCGCAGCGGCATATTGTACTGGAACAGCACATTCAAATCCGGCTTGCCTTTTTTGTAACTGGCGTTCAGCAGCGCGGTCAGCACCGCCCAGACCAGCCAGCCCAGGGGGCTGCGTCCATGGTTCAGCTCACCCAGCGTCATGTTGCGGTCAATTTTGACCCGGTCGTCAGGGATGGGGCGGCCCAGCAGAGTCTCCCACTCGGCGTCGGGTACGGTTTGCACCTTGCCGCTCTGGTAGTGCGGCAGCGCCTTCCCGGCATAGGGGTTCAGCGCGTCGGTGCCGATGACCTCGACCGCAGCGGTCAGGCGGATGTCCGCAGAGCTTGCCCCTACGCGAAGCTCATACGTGCCACCCTCCACCTCCCAGCTGTCGGTGCGGGTGTTCCAGTAGCGGAACGCCTTGTCGTCCAGCGTCAGGGTCACGGTCTTGCTCTCCCCCGCTGCCAACTGCACCTTGGCAAAGGCTTTCAGCTCCTGTGCAGGGCGGAAAATTTCAGCATTCGGCTTGGCCACGTACAGCTGCACAATCTCTGCCCCGGTGCGGTCGCCGGTGTTGGTCACGGTCAGGGTCGCGCTGTGGGCGTCGGCATGCAGGTCACTGTACGCAAACTGCGTATAGCTCAACCCATGGCCGAAGGGGAACGCCACCGGCACCCCGACGGTTTGGTAATAGCGGTAGCCGACGTACAGTCCCTCGCGGTACTGCACGGTGCGGCCAGGGCCTGCAAAGTGGTCGCGGGCGGGGGTGTCGGCGTAGGCGTTGGCCCAAGTCTCGGCCAGCTTGCCGCCGGGGTTGATTTTGCCGGTCAGCACGTCCACCATCGCGCCCGCGCCCGCCTGGCCGCCCAGTGCGCCGTAAACCAGCGCTTTGCAGTGGGCCAGCCACGGCGTTTCCAGCGAGGCACCGGCGTTCACAATGACCACCGTGTTGGGGTTGGCTTCGCGCACAGCCTGCAAAAGCTCGATCTGGTTGTCGGCCAGCTTCATATCGGCGCGGTCCAGGCCCTCGCTCTCCTTGATCTCGTCCAGTCCCAGGCAGAGCAGCACGGCGTCCGCTTCTGCGGCCAGGGCGACGGCCTCGGCCTGCTTGGCGGCATCGGGTTTGCCCTGGCGGTCAAAACCCGGGGCAAAGCCCACACTGTACAGACCGCTGTCGTTCAGACAATCCAAGAAGGTGTCCACTTTGATGGAGTTGACGGCGCTGGACCCTGCACCCTGGTAGCGCGGCGCCTCGGCAAAGTCGCCGATGACCGCCACACGCGTGCCCTCGGCCAGCGGCAGCAGGGCATCGTCGTTTTTCAGCAGCACAACACTCTCCCCTGCCGCGCGGCGGGCCAGCGCATGGTGGGCGTCGGCGTCAAAACTGCGGCTGTGGCGTTCTACGGCGGCGTGGGTGTCCAGCACCAGCGCCAGCAGCTCATCCAGACGGGCGTCCACATCGGCCTCGGCGATTTTGCCGGACCGTACGGCGGCCAGCAGCTCCCGCACGGCGTCCCCGCCGGGGGCGGGCATTTCCAGCGTCGAGCCGTTTTTCACGCCCAGCGCATGGTCATTGCTGCCGCCCCAGTCGGTCACGACCGCGCCGTCAAAGCCCCACTCCTCGCGCAGGATATCCTGCAAAAGGTGGGCGTTCTCGTTGGCGTAGATGCCGTTGATGAGATTGTAGCTGGACATGAGGGCCTTGGGGTGCGCCTCTTTGACGACGATCTCAAACCCGGTCAGGTACAGTTCCCTCAGCGTCCGCTCGTCCACCACCGAGTCCGATGCCATGCGGCGCAGCTCCTGGTTGTTGACGGCGAAGTGCTTGGGGCAGGCGGAGATGCCTTCCGACTGGATGCCGCGCACGTAGGCGGCGGCCATCTTGCCGGAGAGATAGGGATCCTCGGAGAAATACTCAAAGTTGCGGCCGCAGAGGGGGCTGCGCTTGGTGTTCAGGCCCGGCCCCAGCAGAACGGCGACCTCCTGCGCGGCGGCCTCCTCGCCCATGGCCCGGCCGATTTCCTCGCCCAGCGCCGGATCCCAACTGCACGCCACGGTGGCGGCTGTGGGGAAGCAGGTGGCCGGCACGCTGGGGTTCAGCCCCAGGTGATCCGCCGCCCCGGCCTGCTTGCGCACGCCGTTGGGGCCGTCGGACAGGGTGATGGACGGCACGCCCGCGTTTTTGCAGCCCCGCGTCGTGAACACGGTATCACCGGACAGCAGAGCGCATTTTTGTTCAAGGTTTAGTTTGGTTATAATATCTGTGTGTTTCATGGGTCTCTCCCCGCATAAAAAGCAAGGGCGGCAGCGCATTCTGCCGCCCTTAGGCAATACCGCATAATTCTAAGTGCCGATACGGCGAGCGAGGTGCGGCAGCTGCCGGAGCGGTGCTTAAGCCGTAAGGCGGGAATTGTGCGGTGTTGTCCTTACTTTCTGAATTAGGTGTTTGCCTTCTTGGCCGCTTTCTTGGCCGCTTTTGCCTCCATCTTTGCCAGCTTGCGCTTGCTGGGCTTCCACACACGGAATACCCGGTAAGCAAGCAGAATCAGCAGCAGCGTGCAGAGGATGTTGACCACTGTGCGCACGGTCGTACTGACCTGCGGACCATCCTTGTAGATACTGCCCGGCATTGCGCCGTTCATTGCTTTGGTGTTGGCGGTCGTGTACAGCACATGGTGCAGTGCCTCGCGTGCATAGTGGTAGGTTTCGGCATTGTCTTTGTCGAAATCATCCCAGCGGGCGGAGTTTTTCACGTAAGTCAGCTTCATGTCGCCGCCTGCCTCGATCATTTGCTGGCCGCCCATAAAGACGCCGGTATTGGCGTTATCAGTGATAACCGCGCCATTGAAGCCCCACTCGGTGCGCAGGATTCCGGTAATCAGCGCGTAGCTGCCGCCGGTCCAGGTCGCGCCAACGCGGTTGAAGGCTGTCATAACGCCCAGTGCCGCCGGGATGGTAGTAGTCGCATTCTTGTAACTGCCGTCGGCCTGCTTCTCCACATAGTTCAGCGTGACGTCATCCAGTTTCATGCACATCTCAAAAGGCTTGAGATAGATTTCGCGTGCAGACTGCTCATTCAGCCAGGTTGCCGCGCCGTACTGCCCATCGCGGTCGCCGCGGTGGTTTTCCTGGTCGTTAAAGGCAAAGTGCTTGATATAGGCATACAGCCCCTTGGTAGCAGCACCGTAGACTTCTTTGGATGCTACCGTGCCGGAAAGGAACGGATCCTCGGAGTAATACTCACCATTACGACCGCTGAAGGGGGTACGATGGATGTTCATGGACGGTGCGTACCAGCCGTCGCAGCCGCCGATGACCGCCTCATTGCCGATCATCGTGCCGTATTCCTGCGCCAGATCCTGGTTCCAGGTCTGGGCAAGGGTCATCATGTTGGGGAACATAGTACCGGTGCCGCCGTAGATCAGCCCGCTTGCTGTGTCAGCATCGATCACAAAGGGCTTGCCCACACTATTGATGGCGGGCACACCGTAACCAGAGCAGGTGATGATGTTGTAATAATCGTCTGCCGTCAGCTGGTCAAGCAGGTCGTTCCACATCGGGTCGTCGTAGCTCTTGCCGCGCAGGTCAATCAGGCTCAGCCCGTTGTCGGCACCGTAGACGATTTCATCCTCGTAGGTATCACCCACAGTCGGGTTGCCGGAATCGGTGGAATCCAGCTGCGCCACCAGCTCTGCACCGGCAGTCTTTTTGTACTGGTAAGAGGCGGGCTTGCCGTCAGCATCCGTGCCGTTGATTTCATTGCCCCAGGTGCTGATTACATCGCTGGGTTCGCCGTCCGGTTTCGGGAACGTGCCTGCCCAATCGCTGCGGGTCAGGTAACCGGCATCGCCCTTGGCGGCATCCAGCTGATTTGTGACAGCAGCACCCGTGCGGCTGTCGACTGCATAGGTGGTGGTATCTGTCTCGGTGTTGGCAGGGGTATACACGGTGGCAAATGCCGCATCACCGTCGGCCGTCATACCGTCTGCAACGGTTTTTCCCTTGGCCGCCAGCACATTGTTGATAGCGTCGTGGGCATTTTTTGCCGCGGTAATATAGTAGTCACCTGCATCCAGGATGTATGTTTTCGCACCGCTGGCGTCATATGCCTTGAGCTGGTCTTTCGTAAAGGTAACGCTTACCGTCTCACTTGCGCCGGGTGCCAGCTCAGACGTTTTTCCGTAGCCGACCAACTCCACGGCAGGCTTTTCCACACCGTTTGCTTTGTCGTAATCCGTATAGGGGCTTTGTACATAAAGCTCCACAACGTCCTTGCCTGCCATATCGCCGGTGTTGGTGACAGTGACCTGTGCCGTGCAGGTGTCACCGCTCCAGTCTGCCTTAAAGTCGCTCCAATCGAAGGTCGTATAGCTCAGGCCGTAACCGAAAGGATACACGACCTCGCCGGCATAGTCGTAATCGCCCGCATTACCCTGGTCGAGGACAACGTCCTCATACCGAGTCTCGTAATAGCGGTAGCCGACATAAATGCCTTCCTCATACGTGACGTAGTTATACTTTGTGATGCTGCCGTTTTCGTCATAGTAGGCATAATCACCGAAGTTCTGCGCCGCCGGGGATGCAGAGGCATCGGCCGCAAAGGTGTCCACCGTGCGCCCGCTGGGGCTGACCTTGCCGGTCAGCACATCCGCCATAGCTGCGCCGATGGTCGGCGCGTAAAGCACCGACTTGATGTTGGGGTAATCGGCCAGCCAGTCCAGCTCCAGCGCTGCGTTGGAGTTTACGATCAGCACTGTATTGTCGTAGTTATCATTCAGGTATTGCAGAATCTCACGCTCGGTGGAGTCCGGTTCCAGATAGCTGCGGACCTTGTCTTCCTCACTGGCAGCGTGGTTGTACATCGAACGGGGCATATCACGGCCCTCGCCTGCCACACGCTTGAGAATGTAGACCGGGGTCGTGCCCTGTACGCTGTCCAGCAGACCACTCTCACCCTGCATGACAGAGAGCGGGCACTCGTTGATACGGAAGTCCTCGGCATCACCGTAGCCGATGGAGCCGCTGGCCAGCCCATACCCGGCACCTGCACCCTGCGTGTAGAAATTCCACAATGTCTCGTTCACGTTCAGGCCGCGCTCGGTCAGGGCCGTATTCAACGGCGAGCCGCCGCCCATCAGCCCGGCACCCACATTCTGCTTACTGTTGGCAGAGAACAGACTCACGGTCGTATCCTCGGCCAGGGGCAGGGCGCCGTCATTTTTCAGCAGAACGACCCCTTCATTGTCGATGCGGTCGGTCAGGTCTTTTTCGGCATCACCGATGGTGTCGGCGGTATAGTCCGCCGTGTTATAGTCCAGGTCCAGGCCCTCGGTCTGTACTTTGCTGTTGTCCCAAGATTTCTTGTAGCCCAGCATTGCATTTATCATGCGGGCGTAGCTAGGCAGAATGACGTTGGCTGCAAACAACAGCACTGCCATGACAACTGCCAGCACAGCCAGAATACCTGTGTGCAGAATATGGCCTACAATTTGCAGTGGTGTGAGTTTTTTCTTTTGCATTTTTCTCCTCCTTGAATTTTGGCGGGGCTTTTGGCCCCTGCCTTTGTTCTGACCTTATTGTAGCAGAAAAGGGGCTTTGCGGCACAAAATTTGCATAACCTGTCGTTTTGGGCGCACAATCTGTAATTGTAACAAAAAGATTACAAAAAGCGTAGTGCAAAGCGCACAAGACAAGGTCGCATCCCTTTGTGCAAAATGCCACTGCGGGTACGCGGCGCGGGCGGAGCAGAGCCCCGTCCCTACGAGCCGCGAGACAGAGTTGTAGGGGCCGGGCATACCCGGCCCGCAGCCTTCCGGCAATTTCCCGTTTTCCCATCCATCTCCCCCACACAAAAATTCCCCCGCCGTTTCAACGCGGCGGGGGATGCTTCATTTATTCATTCGTGGAGATATCCGTCCCGAAGTACTTCTCGCTCAATTCCTTCAGCGTACCGTCGGCGCGCATTTCCTCAATGGCGGTGTCGATGGCAGCGCGCAGGGTGGCGGTCTCGTCGCCCTTGCGCATCGGGATGGCAACCTCGTTCGCGTCCGCAGTCAGCACGGCGATTTTCGCGTTCGCGTCGGGGTGCTCCTTCATGTAATCATAGTAGGTCACCTCAGCGTTCAGCGTGGCATCAATGCGGCCGCTTAGCAGCAGCTCAAAGGTCTGGTTCAGGTCGTCCACACCGGTCACGGTTGCGCCGTACTGCTCGGCCAGCTCGGCGTAGGTGCTGGAAATCGTGTTGGCGGTGGTCTTGCCGTTCAAATCTTCCAGCGCCTTGATGCTGTCATTGTCCTTCTGGGTGATGACGGCGGTGCGGTTGTAGGCATAGGGGGTCGAGAAATCGTATTTCTCGGCGCGCTCGGGGGTGATGTCAACGCCGTTGACCATGATATCATAGCGGCCCGCATCCAGACCGGCCAGCAGGCCGTCCCACTCGCCCTCGACGAACTTCGGCTCCACGCCCAGCTTCTCGGCGATCTTGGTTGCGACCTCAACGTCGTAGCCGACGAGGTTGTCGTTCTCGTCGTGGTAGGTCCAGGGCGCCCAGGTTCCCTCCATGGCAACGGTGATGGTGCCGCTGGCCTGGATCTGGCTCAACAGGTCGCCGCCGGTCTCCTCGGTCGCGGCGGTGTCCGCCGTGCTCTCGGCGGGGGCGGCGCTGTCGGCGGTGCTGCCGCAGGCCGTCAGAGCCAGCGCGGCGGTCAGGGTCAGGGCGGTCAGTTTGGCAAGGTTCTTCATTATAATTGGCTCCTTTGTCTGTATGTCTGCAAAAATTCCCGGGTGCGGAGCTGCTGCGGGTCATTGAAGAACGCCTCGGCTGTGTTCTGCTCCACAATCACGCCCCCATCCATAAACACCACGCGGTTCGCCACATGGCGGGCAAAGCCCATCTCGTGGGTCACCACCAGCATCGTGCGGCCTTCCTCGGCCAAGCTGCGCATGACAGCCAACACTTCGCCGGTCAGCTCCGGGTCAAGAGCCGACGTGGGTTCGTCAAAATAAATAATCTCCGGGTCTGCGGCCATGGCGCGGGCAATCGCCACGCGCTGCTGCTGCCCGCCGGAAAGCTGGTTGGGGTAGTAGTCGGCACGGTCGGCCATGCCCACCCTGACCAGCGCGGCGCGGGCGATCTCATCGGCCTGCCTGCGCGGCATTTTCCGCGCCACGATCAGCCCCTCGGTGACGTTCTGCAAGGCCGTTTTGTTGGCGAACAGGTTGTAGTTCTGGAACACGAACCCGGTGCGTCGGCGCAGGGCGTTGACCTGGGCACGGGTCACATGGGCCAGCTCCACGCGCTGGCCGTCAAAGGTCATCGTGCCGTCGTCTGCCTTCTCCAAAAAGTTCAGGCAGCGCAGCATCGTGGTTTTTCCGCTGCCGCTTGCACCCAGAATGGCGACCACGTCGCCCTTGTTCACGTCCAGGTCAATGCCTTTCAGCACCTGTAAATCACCGAAAGCCTTGCGCAAATTTCTGATTTCCAGCATAGCTTAACTCCTTTGCGCGCCCTTGCTGTTCAGGTACTTCTCGCCCACGGTCTGCAGGCGGGTCAGCACAGTGCAGAACAGCAGGTAGATGATGCCGACCTCGATGTACAGCGCCAGCGGCTCATAGGTGCGGGCCACAATGCGCTGGGTGGTCATGAGCATTTCGGTCACGGTGATGTTGGCCGCCAGCGAGGTATCCTTGACCATGGCGATCAAAAAGCTGGCCAGCGTGGGGAACGCCATGCGCATGGCCTGCGGCAGGATGATACGACGGATGATCTGCAAATAGCTCATGCCGACACACTGGCCGGCCTCCATCTGACCCTGGGGCACGGCTTCCAGCGCGGCACGCACGGTCTCGGCGCAGTACGCACCCTCATTGATGGAAAAGACCAGCACCGCGGCGGGGAACGGCTCGATAAGGATGCCAACGCCGGGCAGGCCGTAGAACACGACAAACAGCTGCACCAGCACCGGCGTGCCGCGCATGACCCAGATGTAAAACCGGGCGATCTGCTGCAAGACGGGCACATGAGCAAACTGCACCAGCGCCACCACAACGGCAATGATCAGCGCCAGCGTGAAGGAAATGACGGTCAGCGGGATGGTGACGGTCAGGCCAGGCAGCAATATTTTACCAAAGGAATCCACAAGGATGCCTACAAGGCGTTCGGACATGGGGCGGCTCTCTCCTTTTGTGATGCAGGGGTGGCGGGAAGATTTCCCACTAAAACGGTATGCTATGAGATTGTAGCACATCGGCACGAATTTTGCAAGGGTGTAATTTGAAGTGAAGTTTAAGGGCGTGCGCTTTTAAAGGTGCGAGATAAGGGAACGCGGCGCCCGGCCCATGCGCCATAATTGCACGATGGAAAACACCTCTGCGGTGTAGGGGCCGGGCATGCCCGGCCCGCAAGTATGCGGTGGGTGTCCCTTTATCCATGGATTTGTAGGGAGGGGGCTTGCCCCCTCCGCGGCGGCCAGAGAACCGGCCGCCCTACGTTTTTCCGGGAAGGTGGGTGCTGGCCTGCGGGGCGTCGAGGACGCCGCCCACTACCGTTGCCGGGGCGGATGCTTGCCTTACACGGCAGGGCCGGGCATGCCCGGCCCCTACGGTGCGGCGAGGGAAAATGGGCATAAAAAATCCCACCGTCGGTGGGAGACGGTGGGAAACTTAATATTTTCTCTTTAAATTTATTCTGCAACTGTAACCGTCTTGGTTGTTGCCTTAGGGTCTGCATTCTTTTTAACTTCATACTTAGAGGCATTAGTGGAATCAGCCGCCGTATAAGTGCAGGTAAACACGCCCGTTGTATAAACAACAGACTTAACCTTGCCAGAAGTATCATAAGTAACAGTGTAGTTAGCGTTCGGCAACTCGCTGTAACAATCAATCGTGCTAGTCTCGGGTTTCTTGTTACCAGTCTCGCTCAAGGAATCATTCTTTGCATAATACTCCGTTCCTGCCGTCTGTGCAGCCATAACAACCATACGGCATTCAGAAGTTGCTTTTTCCTCGTTTGCCTTATCAATATACTTCGTCAGAGCGGGGACCAGCAGGGCGGCCAGGATGGCCAGGATGACGAGAACAACGATGAGTTCGACGAGGGTGAAGCCCTTCTTGTTCTTCATTTTACGAATTTTCTCGAACATTATAATTCCTCCGATTTCTCCAGAAGGACTTCAACCGTCCTTTTACTGTGAATTTATAATATCATACAATTTACCAAATTTCAATAAAGTTACAGCAAAACAGCAAAACAGCAAAAAACATTTCGTTGCCTGTTTCGTACTCTTTTCGCAAAGTTTTTTGTTGCTTTGCAACGTGTGCCGTTCGATAATGCCGTCGCATCGCCATTTTATTTTACGCATTTCTGCGTTATTTTATAAAAAATATGTGCATTCACGACAAATTTTGCAGTCGTTTTCTGGTGAACATTTAACCGTACATATCTTGCGGTGGTGCAGGGTGCGATTTTGGGCGGTTTTGCGGGTTCACAGGGGGATTTTGTAAAATTTAACGTGGCTAAGCGGGGCAAATTGTGTGCTATTGGGGCGGAGCGTTTTTCCGCACAAAAAACGTCTCCCACATGGGGAGGCGTTTGGAAATGTGCTGTGCTTAACACCGAAAACGTGATTTTTACGGAATTTTTGCTGCGCTCTGGCGTTTTGGCTGCCGCCGGGCCACTAAATATGGCGTCCGCGGCGGGATTTTTTCAGGTGAGTTGTAATAAACGGCACAATGCCCTCAAAGAAGGCCATGATGGGGCTGTCGCAGTTGTCGGTGCAGCCCTTGTCCTTCAGCGCGGCCAAAGGTGTGCTTTCCCCTGCCGGGTCGTTTTGATTCGGCCATCATTCCGCCACTTCCCGCAGGTGTTCACGCACCGGGCGCAGGTTCTCGGGCAGGTCAGCATCCGGCAGGTCGCTGATGCCATCTGTCGTGCCGCGGGCCTTGGCGGTCTCATAGAACCAGCACTTGTAGTCCAGCGTGTCCATCGTCTGCTGCAATTCGGCCATGCGGGCTTCCAGCACGGCCTTCTGCTTGCGGAACATTTCCAACCGCTGGGCGATCGTCGCGTCGCCCTGCATGGCAAGCTCGATGTATTCGCGGATATCCTTCAGCGACATGCCGGTCTTTTTCAGGCACTCAATGATGCGCAGCCACTCGAAGTCCTTTTCCTCAAACACACGGATGCCGCCGGAGGAACGCCCCACAAAGGGCAGCAGCCCTTCCTTATCATAATAGCGCAGTGTCGATGCAGGCACACCCAGCCGTTTTGCCATTTCGCCCACCGTATAAGCCATAGTTGCCTCCTGATCTTTTTGCAGAACCCCTCGACTTAAACCGGGGTTTAACTTGTATGATATCAGTATAGGGCAGTTGCAGCCCCATGTCAAGCTGCGGAAAGGAGCAATTCACCTATGGCAATACCGCACAATTCCCGCCTGACGGCTTAAGCACCGCTCCGACGGCTGCGGCACGCCCTTCCCATCGCAGAGTTGTAGCGGCGGGGGTATGCCCGGCCCCTACAATGGGTGTTTTAGGCAAACCACGATGCCCCCATGGCCGCCGACGCGCTGGGGGCGTAAGCGTCACCAGATCCCACTTTGGGGCTTATTTTTTATATTGACAAATCCCGCTCATCTACCTATTATAAGTGGGAAAGCATACGAAAGGACTGTCGAACTATATGAAAATGGAACGTATTGACCGGGTTCGTGCCGCGCTGTGCGCACAGGGCCTGACCCAAATGATCGTCTGCGACCCCAAAAGCGTGTGGTATCTGACCGGTGTCGCCGTGGAACCCTATGAGCGTCTGCTGGCGCTCTACCTGCTCACCGACGGCGAGCCGGTGCTGTTTTTGAACAAGCTGTTCAACGTCCCGAATCCGCCCTGCAAGACCGTTTGGCACACTGACACCGACGCCCCGGTCGCCCAGATTGCCGCCGTGGTCGACGCCGCGAAGCCGCTGGGCATCGACAAAGAGTGGCCCGCCAAGTTCCTGATTCCGCTGATGGAGGCCCACCCCGGCATGCAGGTCGTGCTGTCCAGCGATTGCGTCGACGACTGCCGCGCCTGCAAGGACGCCGAAGAACAGCGCCTCATGCGTGAGGCCTCCCGCATCAACGATGAAGTCAACGAGGCTGCGAAGCACTACGTCAAGGTCGGCATGACTGAGCGTGAGGTGGCCGAGTTTATTGACGCCCAGTTCCGCGCCCACGGCTGCGAAGGCCCGAGCTTTACCACCATCGTTTCCTTCGGTGCGAACGCCGCTGACCCCCACCACGAGCCGGACGGCACGGTGCTGAAGGAGGGCGACTGCGTGCTGTTTGACATGGGCTGCGTGAAGAACCGCTATTGCAGCGACATGACCCGCACCTGGTTCTGCGGCCGGCCCACAGAGAAGCAGGCCGCCGTACACGACCTGGTGCGCCGCGCCAACGAAGCTGCCGAGGCACTTATCAAGCCCGGCGTGCGTCTGTGCGACCTGGATGCCGCTGCCCGCGATTTGATCGCCGAAGCGGGTTATGGCGAATACTTCAACCACCGTCTGGGCCATTTCATCGGCCAGACCGACCACGAGAAGGGCGACGTGAGCAGCGCCAACACCGCCGTTGCCAAGCCCGGCATGATTTTCTCGATCGAGCCGGGCGTCTACCTGCCCGGTGAGTTCGGCGTCCGTGTCGAGGATCTCGTCCTTGTGACCGAGGACGGCTGCGAGGTGCTGAACCACAACGATAAACATTGGGATGTTGTGGGGAAGTAACTTCCTTAAAGCCTCCCCCCATAGGGAAGCCTTTTTGTGCAATGTAAAAAGGAGCTTTTATGGATAAAACCGAAAAACTGACGTTGCGGGAATGCCTGCTGGGCGACCGGGCCTTTTACCGCCATGTGCTGCTGGTGGTGCTGCCCATCATCGTGCAGAACACCCTGACGAACGTTGTCTCCCTGCTTGACAACGTCATGGTGGGCCAGGTGGGCACCCTGCCCATGAGCGGCGTTGCCGTGGTAGGCCAGCTGCTGTTTGTGTATAACCTCGCCATTTGGGGCAGCACCTCGGGCGCTGGCATCTTCGGCGCTCAGTTTTACGGCCGCGGCGATATGGACGGCGTGCGCCACACTTTCCGCTTTAAACTGCTGGTGTCCACCGTCATCACAGCGGCAGCCATTATGCTGTTTCTGGCTGCCGGGCCAGCGCTGATTGGAGCGTATATTTCAGCCGATACCTCCCCCGCCGATGCCGCCGCCACGCTGGACTATGCGTGGGGGTATCTGCGCATCATGCTTGTGGGACTGGTGCCCTTCGGCCTGACCCAGTGCTACGCCGGTACCCTGCGCGAGAGCGGCCAGACCGTGCTGCCGATGAAAGCCAGTATGCTGGCGATGGTCGTGAACTTTATCTTTAACGCCCTGCTGATTTTCGGCCTTGGCCCATTCCCCCGGCTGGGCGTGGCCGGTGCGGCCATCGCCACCGTGCTTTCCCGCTTTGTGGAGCTGGCCATCGTCGCGACCGGCGCCCACCGCAGCGCCGACCGCTACCCCTTTATGCACGGGGTGTACCACAGCCTTGCCATTCCCGGCGTGTTGGTCAAAAGCATCTTTATCCGGTCGATGCCGCTGCTCGCCAATGAGCTGATGTGGGGCGCAGGTCAGGCCGTGCTGCTGCAATGCTATTCCGTGCGGGGCATCCAGGCCGTGGCCGCGCTGAACATCTGCAACACGATTGCACAGATTTTTAATGAGGTGTTCCTCTCGCTGGGCAACGCCACGGCCATCGTCGTTGGCCAGGAGCTTGGCGCAGACCGCCTGACCGGTGCCCGCCGCACCGCCTGGCGGATGATTACCCTGAGCCTTGCCAGCTGCGTTATTATGGGCGCTGCGCTGGCCGTTTGTGCGCCCTTTATCCCCCGCATCTACAACACTGAGGAACCCATCCGCCTGCTTGCGACCGAACTGATCCGCATGGCGGCGCTGTGTATGCCTCTGTACGGCTTTGCCAACTGTGAGTATTTCACGCTGCGTTCCGGCGGCAAAACGTTCATCACATTTTTGTTTGACAGCTGCTTTACCTGGGCCGTGTCCGTGCCGATGGCCTACTGCCTGTCCCGCTTCAGCGGGCTGAACATCGTCACAATTTACCTGTTTGTGAACGGCATGGACATCATCAAATGCACCATCGGCTTTGTGCTGGTGAAGAAGGGCGTCTGGGTAAAGAATATTGTGAAAGAATAGTGGTTCTTCCGTAGGGGCGACGCCAGACATCGACCCCTGCAAGCCCCATAAAGGAGATGTACACCCCCATGACCACCGCACACAAAAGCCGCGTGCTGGATATGACCCAGGGCGACCCATTCCGCCTGGTGCTGCAATTTTCGATGCCGCTGTTCTGCTCGAACCTTCTGCAGCAGTTCTACAATTTGACTGACACCGCCCTTGCCGGGCACCTGCTGGGCGCGGCGGCACTGGCGCAGATCGGCGCGACCGCCGCACTGTACGGTCTTATCATGAACTTTGCCTTCGGCATGAACAACGGCCTGGCACTGACGGTCAGCAGGTATTTCGGCGCCGGGGATGAAAAGGGTATGCGCCGCGCCGTGGGCTGGATGGTCACGCTGTCGGTGGGCACCTCGCTGGTGCTGACCGCCACTTCCCTGCTGGGCCGCGGTGCGCTGTTGACTCTGCTGCAGGTCCCCGCCGAAACGTGGGACGGTGCCGCCGCCTACCTGACCGTAATTTTGCTGGGCATCCCGCTGACGATGCTCTACAATATGGAGGCCGCGCTGCTGCGCGCCGTGGGCAACAGCATCACGCCTCTGCTGTTTTTGCTCTTCAGCACCGTGCTGAATATCGGGCTGGACGCGGCCTTTATGGGCCCGCTGGGCCTTGGCGTGCGCGGCGCAGCCATCGCCACCGTGCTGGCACAGGGTATCAGCGCCCTGCTGGGCGTGTGGTACATCCTGCGCAGCTACCCGGAACTGCGGTTCCGCCCGGCCCAGCTGAAAGAGACGACCCGCCATGCTGTGACCCATATGTTCTGGGCGGGCCTGAGTATGGGCCTGATGAGCGCCATCTACAACCTGGGCAGCGTGGCCCTGCAAAGCAGCATCAACGCGCTGGGCAGCGCCTACATTGCGGCCCAGACCGCCGCCCGCCGCCTGGCTGAGCTGTACTTTATCCCCGGCGGTGCGCTTGGCATCGGTGTAGCGACTTTCAGCAGCCAGAACCTCGGCGCGGGCAAGCGCAGCCGCATCTGGCAGAGCGTAAGGGCCGCGCTGGTCATCTATTTTGTGTGGTGGGTATTCATCATGGCGTTTACCTTCCTCTGCGGTGAGGCGGCCGTCCGCGGCGTGACCGGCAGCAACGACGAAATCATTATTGCCAATGCCCTGCTGTACTTGAAAATCAGCGTGCCCATCATCCCGCCCATGGCCGTGCTGGTCATTTTACGGAATATGCTGCAAGGCATCCAGCACACCATTGAGCCGCTGCTGGCCAGCGCCCTGGAGCTGATCGGCAAAGTGATTTTTGCTGTCTGGCTCGTGCCGGTCTGGGGCTACCGCGCCGTCTGCTTCTGCGAACCGACGACCTGGGTCATCTGCTTTGTGTTCATCCTCTTCGCCGCCTGGCGCTGCCGTGGTGATTTGAGGGATGCGTAATTTTTCTTTTTTTCTATTTTTTCGCCCGCACGCCCTTGGCAAGCCGGATTTTTTCTGGTATAATATTAGTTACATCTGTGCGGACCGCTGGCTCAGCCAGGCAGAGCCAGCGGCTCATAACGGCTCATAACCGGCTGACCCAACCGCATCCACTTTCAAATATGATGAAGTGCCGCAGTTTTTACTGAACTTCATCGCCAAGATTTTCGTTTTGGCGATAAGTTGGCGATTTAGC
>UMFM01008421.1_pt1 | contig 24849 bp, 23 predicted proteins | sample 1965011 | NCBI WGS metagenome assembly UMFM01 (sample SAMEA4836046, study PRJEB28245) | human gut metagenome | biome: gut microbiome; material: fecal sample | place: Denmark | collected 2008 | reverse complement strand
AAGAGATCGGCTCGAAGCCATTCTCTTGAGCCAGTTTGATTTCTTCCGGGCTAAAATCACCTTCCGGTCCGATGAGGATTAAGGCATTCTCTCCCGGCTGATACGTATGTTTTAATAGTGGCTTCTCGCCTTCCTCGCAATGGGCAATAAACTTACGCCCGTCAAAGGGAGTGGCGACAAACTTCTTGAAATCTGTCATTCCTTCTAACGCCGGCAAAGTCGCTTTCTGGGATTGCTTCATGGCACTGACCAATATCTTCTCCAATCGAATCGGCTTGATCTCTTTACGCTCCGAGAAACGACAATTCAAACAGGTGATCGCATTGATCCCTATTTCCGTCGCTTTCTCCACGAACCACTCCATCCGGTCCATGTTTTTGGTAGGAGCTATGGCTATATGGAGATTGAAGTTCCAGAGATCGGGTTGTTTCCAACTCTCTAAGAGGGTCACCTCACAATGTTTGGGATGCGCCCGGCTAATAGCCGCTTTATAAAAAGAGCCTTGCCCATCCGTCAATACTATCTCATCGCCTTCACCTAGACGAAGTACCCGTATACAATGTCCTGCTTCTTCTTCCGGTAATTCCGGCTTGATAGCTATATCTGGTGTATAAAAAATCTGCATGACCATCTAATTTTCAATTCTCAATTCTCAATTTTCAATTACCCAAGGATCATACCAATTATAGTAGCCGATAGCACAGAGACCAAGGCTCCGCCGATCATAGCCGGTACGCCGATACGTGAAATTAATCCTCGTTTTTCCGGGGCTAATACGCCCAATCCGCCTAATAAGATACCGATAGACGATATATTAGCGAATCCGCAAAGGATATAAGTAGACATCAAGATCGATTTCTCATACATGAATAATCCGGCATCTTTCCATTGCTGTAATTGGAAATAGGCGACAAATTCGTTCAATATGGTCTTTTGTCCCAATAAAGAACCAACTAACATGATGTCTTGGCTGGGAACCCCGATCAACCACATGAAAGGAGAGGTGATTACGCCCAGTATAAATTGGAAGGTCAAGCCCTGCGCCTTACCGTCCGTAATCTTTACAATCCAGTCATTCAGTCCGGTATAACGCCCTATCACACCTTCCGTAATATAATTCGCTAACGCTACAAGGGATATGAATACCAATAACATCGCGGCAATATTCGTCATCAACTTTACGCCGGTAACCGTACCCGATGAGATGGCATCTAGAATATTCGAGTTCTCTTTTTCCTTGCCGGAGATAGCTACATGGTCCGTGGCTTCTTCCGTCTGCGGACAAAGCATTTTCGCTAAAACGATTGAACCCGGTACTGCCATTACGGAAGCCGAGAGCAAGTGAGTGGCGAATAAAACCTTCGCCGCCGGGTCTGTTCCTCCCAACATACCTATGTAAGTACCCATTACGGAACCGGCGATCGTACCCATTCCGGATACCATGACCAAAAATATCTCCGAACGATTCATTGTCGGCAGGTAATTCTTGATCAACACAGGAGATTCTGTCATTCCCATAAAAATATTACCGGCGGCCACTAATCCCTCCGAGCCGGATATATTCATGAATTTACGCAATACCCACGCAAAGGCACCGACTACTTTCTGGATAATCCCCCAATGGTAAAACATGGAAACCAAGGCGGAGAAGAAAATAACAATCGGTAGCGAATGAAGCAAGAAACTGAATCCTGCCGCTTTAGAGGCATACGGGCCTAATAAGAAAGTAAGACCGGCATCCGTGAAGTCCATCAACTTAACAAATATCTTGCCACATCCTTCCAATAGGCTTCCGACGAACGGCACATATAAAACCGCCAAGGCGAATACGATCTGCATGAACAAACCTCCACCTACTAATTTCCAATCGATCCGTTTACGGTCATAACTCATCGCATAGGCGATACCTAAAATCGTAATGATCCCAAGCAGACCTCTTAAAAGTGAGACCAGTCCGAATCCTCCTTGTTCTCCAATCATTTGTTTGTGTCCTCCTCTTCTTCTCGACGGCGCAACTCGTCTTTATACATTTTCGCGTATTCGTAATTTTCGTCCGCTATAGCGTCTTCCAATCGCTCGTTTATTTCTTGGATATCCAATAGGCTTAACCATTTCTTTAACTGGGCTTCGTCCTTAATCTCATCCGGTTCTAATTCTAATAAATTGTCATCCTCCTCCGGTTCGTCAGCGGGGATGGACAGGGTGTCTTCCAGTACGACACCGCATTCCTTTACAATCTCCTCGGAAGTAAAGATGTCGCAATTTACCCGAAGCGCTATGGCAATCGCGTCGGAAGTGCGAGAGTCCAGCTTTATCGAGCGCTCACCGTCGCTAAACTCTAATTCTGAGTAAAACACACCATCTTCGAATTTGTATATGTAAACTTCCTTAAGAATGACGTTGAAGGCTTGCGCAAAAGTGGCGAATAAGTCGTGTGTTAATGGACGAGGAGGTACGATATGCTCCAAAGCGATCGCTATAGACTGTGCTTCAGCGGTTCCTACGATGATTGGAATTCGCCGTGGACCATTTTCCTCTGCCAAAATTAACGCATAGGCCCCGGATTGAATTTGGCTGTTCGCTAATCCTTGAACCCTTAATTTTATTCTTGTACTCACAGATCTGAAATTTAAAATTGTATACAAAAGCAAAAGTAATATTATTTTCGGGATTATTGCGAATAAATGTGATTAATCACTTTCAGTGTGTTTGGGGTTAAGGGGAAGGATAATGGAAAAACGGCTTCCTTTTCCTATTTCGGACTCTACGGCGATATACCCATCGAAACGTTCGGCTATCACTTTGCAAATGGATAGTCCCAAGCCGGTACCTTTGGCGAATTCATCCAGTTTCGTGAAACGATTGAAAACGGCGTCTTGCTTTTCTTTCGGGATACCAATGCCGGTATCTTCTACGAAAATATGTACATGCCGCCCTTCCTCTCGGTATTCATAACCAATCAATATATATCCCTTTTGCGTGAATTTGATAGCGTTGCTAAGAAAGTTGGTAATCACTTGTGTCAACCGAAGCTTATCCGTGGGAATGGATATGCTTTTTTCCGGTATTTGCATACGAAGTTCTACGTTCTCCGGCATTAAAACTTGGAAAGTCTGGTAAATCGTGCTTATTAATTCATTTAGAGAATATTGCTGGAAAGAGAATGACATACGGCCCGATTCGATACGGGAAAGATCTAAGATATCATTGATAAGGTTCAATAACAGATCGCTGTTCGTATTGATTAACTCGGTAAAGTTTTCCCGTTCTGCCTTACTGAGCTCGATGTCTGTGTTCATAAGATTCGAGAATCCGACAATAGCGTTCAATGGAGTCCGGTTTATCGAATGTTCGTTTCAGTGTTTCATTAAAAATCGGGTAGGTATCTTTCTTTTGCTCAAAAGAATGGATAAGCACGATTTTCTTTTCTTCTTTTTCTTGGCAACCTAGGGTTAACAAAGAGACAAGAAATATGGATATGGCAAAAATTAAATATTTATGTGTGTGTTTCATGATTCTTAATAGATAGATCTTTTGCAAAGGTAGAAGTTTTTTTGACTATCAAAGCAAAAAAAAATGGTCATCCGTCACGGACAACCAATCTTCATTGCTAACCTTAAATCTAATACCATGAAAAACACGGTGCAAATATATAGTATTTTATGTTGTACAGCATGATTTCGTGGCGTAAATCCTTGATACGTTAGCTTTATTTTAATAATAGTTCTTCCTGCTAAAGGACCGTTAACAGTTATTGCTTGCTTTTCACGTACTCATCGGCCTTCTCTTTTACCCGATCGGCACGTTTTTGAGTCTCGGGATGGCTTGAGAACATCTGCATAAACTTGGACGATTTAGCTTCCGACTCACTCAGTTGTAACAATTTATTTAATGAGTTAGACATTCCGTACGGATCTCGCCCGTTATCTATACAAAATTGGAAACCGAATTCGTCCGCCTCATACTCTTGTTTCTGGGAATATTGAGCGCCGGCCAAGGCCTGTGCCATGTCTCCCAGTTGAGAGTCGGTCAGTTTGGATACGGTTCCACTTACAGCTCCGGCGGCGTTTTTAGCGGCGGAGGTCAAGTAAGCGTTTTTCATGGCGTCTTTAGAGTCGGAATGAACGACGTGCCCGATCTCATGACCGATAACGGCGAATACCTCGTCATCGTCCATGATTTTCATCAATCCGCCACATACGCGTACACTTCCGTCTCCACAGGCGAAAGCGTTTACATCTACTACATTATATACTTTAAAGTTTAAGTCTAGGCCGGAAACTTTTTTTACATTGGCGGTCAAGCGTTCCAAGCGTTGTCCCATTTCCGTATCCGGGCCCGCTACCTCGTTATGAGTGTCCATCCATTGGATGTACTCTTTTGCCATTTTGGCTACATCCTCGTCGGATAGAGTAGCGGCATGCGCTACATCAGTCGCGGCATTAATCACTTTTTTCGTATTAATGGTCTTGCCGCCAATCTTGAATTGGGCGGAAACTGTTAGGCTCACTCCTGCTAAGAAAGCCAAGGACAATAAGATTTTTTTCATGTTTTAAATTAGTTAGTTGTTTGTGATAAATAATTTTCGATCTGTTGAAAAGTAGCATCTTTCAACAATACTTTCTTCTCTTTGTTCAATAGGTATAATGTGGGTATCGCTTTTAAGTCGTAGATCTCGTCGTTTTTAAGCGAAACACTTTTGTCGTATGAGTTGATCCAATCTTTAGGCATGACGGAAACGTGTTCTTTCCATGCGTCCAGATCCTCGTCCGGATAAACGGCTAAGATCTTTAGTTTGTTGCTTTTTGAAAATTCATTGATCAAGAAGGACGATTCCATTTGTCTGGTTATTTCTTGACAAGCATGGCAGTCCGGATTATAGAAAAATAATAATAGATAATCCGCTTTTATATTGTATAATTTCCCGGTTTGTCCGTTCGCTAATGTGTACGTGAAATCGGTCGCAGGCGTCCCGATTCTGTTTTTTAATGCGAGCTCTAGCAAATGGGCGGGACGTATCTTTTCCACATCGCTTAATGACGAGGATTCGGTAAGATATTCCAATACCGCTATATACATTTCCTCATTCCTTAAGGGGGAGTTCGGGTCGTATAGATATTTCTCCATCATCTCGGAAAAGTACTGAAACATGGCACTGTCTTGTTCTGTTTGTTTCATCATCGCTTTTACGGAAGAAGACATAGCCGCAGGCGAGACATAGTTCATCAAATCTATATAGTTGGATAATGCCTGCTCGGTCACTTGAGGTTCATGGATATAGGTCGTATCCTTGAAGTCGAATTTATCCCAATAATGTTTCACTAAATATTCGGCCCTTTCCACCGGGTCTGTGATTAGGGTGGGGACTGAGACCATTTCAAAGGTGGGTGGCGCTACATTGGATTCTTCCGTTTTTTGATTGCGTTGACCACTGCATGCATTGACGGTCAACGTCAACAATAAAACATATAGATATTTCATATTCATTCATATATTTATGTTTCAATCCACAAATATATAGGTTATTTTTGGAATAATCTCATAATCCGCTAAGAATAAAAAGTTTATGCGGAAAGTTCAAGAACGAGGTAATGAGTTGGCAACTGTTCTGATTTCTACATACTTGCGTGATTTGCATTTATGTACAACTCATCTTGGAACAAAGGTACAACTTTTTTATGAACGAGCAAAAGAACGGTACATTTTTCATTATTGCAGGGTAATATTTGAAATATTTGAAATTGGTCTATCATCAATATGTGATATATGAGTTTCCCGATTCCGCCATTCACCCATTTTCGTTGCTCGTCTGCAAAGGAAGTACAGACTTCATTTGAAAGTTGAAAGGTCGGGCGGCAAGCCGTTTCGGGCCGAATCTTCCTTCATTGAATAGTATTCACCCCGAAAACCTTTCCCCTTTCAAGCCTGTACTTAAAACCGCAGACGGCAACGGAAATGAGCGACTGACGAAAATGTAGATAAACAAACAGACAGCATACAAAAGGGTTCTTACATTGATAACCCATTTGTATGCTGTTCTTGTATCTATCCATAGGGGCACTATTATTTTGTGACAGATGAATATATGGGCAAGCGGTAAATTTCGCTCCCTCCAAAAATATAGAAGAGGTTTATCCGCTGTTGTTCATTAAATGTTTCCCGTTATACTCCCGTTTTAAGGCTTGCTCAATTTCACTCCGCTTGTAGAGGACTTTGCCACCGAGCACATAGTAAGGGAGTGTTCCGTTACTACGATACTCGCTCAATGTTCTTCGGCTCACTTTAAGCATATATGCCACCTCCTTGTCGCACATATATTCATCGTCATTGGGTAATGTCGCCCCATCTTTGGGAATACTGTCAATGATTTCCGACAGCTGGTCGATACTCTCGTGAATGGACTGCATCCACGCATCGTCTTTTGTTCTCATCTCTTGGTACATAATTCAAATTGTTTTTGCTGTTATACTTCGGTTAAATCTCTCTGCCTCGCCATTTGGCTTCTTTTCGCCTATCCTCCACCTTTGTTACTATGCTATCCACATCTTCGGGCAGATAGTATGTGCGATTGCCGATTTTGGTGTAGGCAAGAGTTCCGTTATCTCGCAAAGTCTGTAATGTACGCTTGCTGATTTTCAACTTCTGACAAACATCCTGATGGTCGAGCCAATTGTTTGTCTTCTTCCTGCCACCCTTTACAACGGGTGAGTTCGATACTCGCAGAATAAACTGTTCAATCTTCGTGGCAAATTCCTCGAATGCCTTACGCTCAAAAATGATTAAATCCATACGCTTTTGTTTTATTTGTTTTTAATATTCTCAACCTTTTGTTCCGCTAAGATATAGTCGGCATCAGCACCTATCCAAGCGTTTTGAAGATGTGGCAGTATGTGGCGTTTATTTGGCACTCTATGGCGTCATTCTCCACTCCGCCCACATCGGTAATTTCAGTAATTTTAATCAACCGTTGCCATATCTTCACTGCAAATAAAAGCAGTAAAAAGCATACTGCAATGGGGGTGTCTATACGTGTCATAGACTGACATATCATTGCATATTCAGTGTTATGAATAGCACCACTAAATCCTATTATATCCTTAATCATTGTTATTTCTCTTTTCATCGTCATTTCGTTTTTCTTGATGCAAAGAAATAGATATGTAATCACACCTCAATCATCTTGTGAGCCTGTTGCAGTATGTGGCACGGTTCGTGGCACTTTTAGATGTATATGATGATACATTTTTAAGTATACATCACATTGTAACCAATATTATATAAGAATATCCCCAAGCGATTACCCGTCTCGGATCTTGTCCGTAGCATTGTCGTTTGTCAGACCGATGCCTATCCGTCTGCCAAACTCGTGTTCCGAACAGCCGAAACGGATAGTCGCTGATTCTATGATAGCAGTATAGCGGATAGACCAACTCCCGACACTTCGGCAGTCCGTCTATCCGCTATCGTATTTAAGCCCTTAATTTCCTCAATTAAGCATTTCGTCCTAATACATAATTACCCGTTCAACTTGGGAAGAATCGTGCAGTCTGCACTGCATACGAATCACCCCGAAATGCAATACAATTCATAATTGCCTACATAAACCTAATTAGTTGTGGCAGAATTGTATGCACATTTTCTTTGCAGCAGATAATCGGTCATAATTGTGCACAAAGACAATAGTATTAACTTTCAAAACCATTCAAAAAATGAGTAAAAAACAGACTTTAAGTAAAACAGAGTTGCAGGAAATGACAGGTTTGGATTTCTCCGAGCAGAACTCGCAAATAGAAGAGAGTAGAAAGAAGAGTATTGATGCCGCATTGGAGGATTTCTCTATTGAAAACATCAAGCCACTTCCTCTACCATCAGTAGCGGAGCAAGCCCAAACGGAAGCAGCACCTTCCATTGAAGAGGTGACAGATGAAGTTCCACCTACCAATGTGGTAGAGCAACAGCCACCGACACCACACATCCAACGCCGAGTGAGTAGCAAACAACGCAAGCTCTCGTTGGAGGAGTACCGCAACACCTTTATGCGACCTTACAAGATTGAAGACCGCAGACCGGTATTCATCAGTGGCAAGTTGCGAAAGATGCTCGATAAGTTCGCCTGCAAAATTGGTGAGGATAGAATGAGTATGTCGGGATTATTGGAGAACATCGTCCGCCATCACATCGAACTTTATTCAGAAGATTTCGAGCATTGGAAAGGGATGTAATGCCGCAATGCAAACCTTACCGCCCAACGGCAGTTCGGCCGGACTGCATTACGGCAACTAAATCAGAAAAAGTAATTGAAGCAACCGAAAACCGTAAATGACGGTGGAAGCAGCAAGACCTCAGTCTTGGGGTGTAGCGAGGTTATCTTTCGGGATGCCGAAAAATGTCGGACGAACCGCCATTGCACCCGAAAAACCTCGCTCCACTCCCAAGTGGAGGCAATCCGCTCCCGATGGTCGCAGATTGTGAAAAGCCGAATTGAAAATCAATAACCAAGTAAAAAGTTCAATGATGAATAATAAGAAAACAAGTAAACCCAAGCCCAGAGGCAGACCACAGGTAAGCACTCTGAAACGCCTCACAAAGTCGGTAACTGTGAAGTTCTCAAAGCCCGACTATGAGAAACTACGTCATCGTAGTAAGAACGCCAATCGCACACTTGCCGAGTACATTCGAGATGCTGCTTTTGAAGCACGCATCGTAGCCAAACATTCGGCTGAGGATGCTGCCGTAATTCGCAACCTTACGGGTATGGCAAACAACCTCAACCAGCTAACTAAGCTATCGCATCAGACTGGATTCTATCGCACAAAGAATATAGTGATGGAATTACTTGCCAAGTTGAAGGAGGTATTAAGCGACTATAAAGCCGAAGAAAGGAGGTGCAGATGATAGGCAAAATCAAGAAGGGTAAATCCTTTGGTGGATGCATACGCTATGTGATGGGTAAAGACAATGCCGAAATCATTGCATCGGATGGTGTATTACTCGGAACAAACAAGGAGATGATTGATAGTTTCAACTGTCAATGCCTCTTAAATCCGAAGATTAAGCAACCGTTAGGACATATTGCACTCAGCTTTAAGAGAGAAGATGCACCACGATTAACCGATGAGTTTATGGTTAAAATCGCTTTGGAGTATATGGAACTGATGAGCATTAAGAACACCCAATTCATCTTGGTAAGGCATCATAACACCGACAATCCACATTGTCATTTGGTATATAATCGCATCAACTACGATGGTAAAGTAATCTCTTCGCAGAACGATTTTAAGCGTAATGAGATTGCAACGAAGAAACTAAAAGACAAGTACGGATTGACCTACGCGGAGGATAAGAGCAAGACCAATGTGAATAAACTCCACGATCCTGAACGGGTAAAGTATGAGATTCATAATGCTGTCAAGGCTGCTTTGAAACGCAGCCGCACTTGGTGGGACTTAGGCAACCAACTGCAAAAGCAAGGCATAGGAATGACCTTCAAGATAAACCGCAGAACGGGTAAGAATGAAGGATTGAGTTTTACCAAAGATGGCTACACTTTCAAGGCTTCAGATATCAGCAGACAATTCAGTTATTCAAAACTTGATAAACAATTAAGTTGGGATATGCCGAAAATGCAGACCGAAATAGAGCCTAAACAGCAACCGATAAGGCAAGAAGCAGAGCAAAATTACAGCGTTACAGATAGCCTTATTGAAAGCAATGGATTGGGCTTGCTGAATGTTCCAGATGCTCCACTTGAGGATGAACAACCACCTTCTTGGCAGAAACAAAAGAAAAAAGAGAGGAAGAAAACCAGAGGTTTCAAACTCTAAATAACCCAATGTATAATCAATTAAATTGAAAAGATATGAACAACAAAAATTATAACAACGACCACGAGTCGTTTATGGAAGGCATCTACGGATGCTTGGAAAGAATAGAAACCGCAGTAATTGAATTACAAAAGATTCAACCGAGTGAAGTTAATTCCACAGCTTCTAATGTGGACAACACTGCATTAGTTCAAGAAATTAAGACTCTTGTTGAGAATGCTACAGGTGCTAATTGTAAGTACACAGAACGCAAGATTCAGGAACTTACAAAGACTTTGAGTGAAAACCTCGGTGTTGTCAATGACAATGTAAAGGGTGTTTCTGGTAAGAACAAGCCCGATTTTGTAGCCATACAAAATGAGTTTGAAAACCTTAAGAAATTGACGGCATCACTTATACCGATGATTGAGGAGTCCAAAGTTCTCCATAGAGAGAATGACTATAATTTCAATTTGAACTTCAATTCCAAACTTGATTGGTTTATGCTTACACTCAATACGATTGTCATCGCATTCTTAGCGTCTGCATATTACTTTGAGTTGCAACGAAACAAGGATGAAGAGGATGATTCTCTCAAATATCGCTATATCAAGATGAAAGGCGATGCTTCGGCTGAGCAGATAGCCACATTGGAGGACATCTTCGAACTCAACCGCAATACCGAAGCAATTGAGCAGATGCGTGAAGATGTGGAGACCTATGAAGAGGCTGTCCGCAAACAAGCCGCCCTTGCCGAGCAAGCAAGACTCAAAGAGCAAGCGGCAAAGGAACAAGAATCCAAAGCCAAGTCCATTAAGAACAAGCAGGATAATAGTAAGGTTAAACAAAATAAATCAAAACCCTGATTGTAATATGGCAACAGTAAAGATTAAGTTCCGAGCATCAACGGTTGATGGCGGACAAGGCTCAATTTTCTATCAAGTAATCCATAATCGTGTAGCCCGTCAGCAAAAGACGGGCTACCGTCTCTACGGCTATGAGTGGAACAGCCACTCTTCAGAGGTAGTGTTACCCAAGTTCAACGAGAGCAGAAAACGCCACCTATCGGAGATTGGCGACAAAATCCGAATGGATGTAAAGCATTTCCATAAGGTCATCGCTGATTTTGAGCATAGCGGTTGTGATTATACCGCAGATGATGTGATAGCGGAATTTGCATCGGATAACCCTGAAAATTTTCTCTTTCCATTTATGGAGGGCGTTATTTCAAATCTGAAAACATTGGGTAAGATACGCACATCGGAGACATACGCTGCGACCCTATGCAGCTTCAGACGCTTCCGAGAGGACAAGGATGTGCCATTGGATGATATGGATTCAGATATGATGATGGCATACGAGGCATATTTGAAGAATAACGGAGTGAGTCCAAACTCTTCATCATTCTATATGCGAAATCTCAGAGCAGTATATAATCGTGCCGTAGAGAAGGGATTGACCTCACAACGCTTCCCGTTCAAGCACGTCTATACGGGAGTGGATAAGACCGTCAAGCGAGCCGTATCTCTGAAAGTCATCAAGCGAATCAAGGAGATGGATTTCTCAATGAATCCGACCTTTGATTTTGCCCGTGATATGTTCCTTATGAGCTTCTATACTCGTGGTATGTCATTCGTGGATATGGCATACCTACGGAAAAAGGATTTGCAGAATGGGGTACTATCCTATCGCAGACGCAAGACGGGACAACAACTCTTCATCAAGTGGGAGAAATGTATGCAGGAGATTGTGAATAAGTACGACACTTCACAATCCAATTACCTGTTTCCTATCATCAAACCTTTCGGTGATATAGATGAACGCAAGCAATATATCTATGCAGCCCATAATATCAACCGTTGCCTGAAAATCATCGGTAAAGAGTTGGGATTATCTGTTTCACTAACCTTGTATGTTGCCCGTCACGCTTGGGCGAGCATCGCCAAAAGCAAAAATGTACCGCTATCGGTAATCAGTGAGGGTATGGGACACGACTCGGAAGCCACCACACGCATCTACCTTGCATCATTAGACACAATGGCAATCGACAAGGCGAACAGTATGATATTGAAATCTCTATGAGTGACGGATTGTTGAGCAAAAACACACTTCTCTTTGGAAGAGTGAACTTATCTCTTTGGAAGAGAAATGATTACCGATGCAAAATTACACATTTTTCGGCAAATAACACCAATTTGAACTAAAAAATGTTGCGCTAACCGATTATTTTGTTTTGGTACAAACAGGGATTGTTGAGCAAATTATGTCGTGACTATTCAAATAACCTGCTCGTAATCAATAGCAGTTTGCCGCATAAATCTCTCTTCCAAAGAGAAGTGACCTATTATTCTGATTTATGCGCATTAAGAAATATTGTATAACACTGATTCTCTTGATGTTTGGCGTAGGTATTGCGCATTCGCAAGAGAGACACACGGAAATCTGTATTGACTTCCGTGTGAACAGTACTGTCATAGACTCCGCCTATTCGGACAATGCCGCCCGTATGCAGGAGATGTTGGAGTTCCTACGAACTATACGCCAAGACAGTACAATCAATATCATTGAAGTATCCTTCTGCGGAGCAGCTTCTCCCGAAGGCAGTTATCAACTCAACCGTAAGTTGGCACAAGGCCGTCTATCGGCACTTGAAAAGTTCATTCGCAGTGAGGTGGACATTCCCGACAGCCTTATTACCTATAATGACAGCTATATCCCGTGGGATTATCTCAAATCGCAGATTGAGGATTCGGGACTTATCCGCAAGGATGAAGTAATTGCCATCTTGGAGGAAGAAGCCCGACTGGTGGACTATCATCACCCGAATACGCATATCGACAACCGTATCGTGAAATTGAGAGCATTGGACGGTGGCAAGGTATGGCAGCAGATGAACAAACTCTTCTTCGAGCAGATGCGAAATGCCTGTGCGGTATTCGTAACCTACAAGAAAGAGTTGCCATCCGTACAAGTGCCTATAATCGTACCTGATACCATTAAGGTAGAGCCTATAGTTAAAGCCGTTGAAATTGTGCCCGACACAACGGCTATTATAGAAACGGTTATTCCCGAAGTGGAGGGATGGAGCCGCAAACTCCATTTGAAGACCAATGCCATAGGCTTGGGAATGGCTATCGCCAATGTTGCCGCAGAAGTAGATTTGGCAAAGCATTGGTCGTTTACGCTTCCTGTCTATTACTCGGCTTGGGACTATTTCAAATCAACCATCAAGTTCCGCACTTTCGCCGTGCAGCCTGAGTTCCGCTATTGGCTGTCGGAAGAGAATGACGGATTCTTCGCAGGAGCACACTTCGGACTGGCATATTACAATTTTGCTTTTGATGGCGATTACCGCTATCAAGACCATAACCGTGAGACACCTGCTATCGGTGGCGGTGTGAGCATCGGTTATCGTCTGCCCATCAGCAAGAACAACCGTTGGAGGGTAGAGTTCTCACTCGGAGCAGGAGTATATTCAAATCACTACGACAAGTTCCACAATACCCCACGCACGAAAGACGGTCTGATGATAGAGAGCATCAAGAAGACCTACTGGGGTATCGACCAAGCAGCGGTATCGTTCTCCTATTCGTTTGACTTAAAGAAGAAAGGAGGCAAGCGATGAGAAAGATTCTATACCTTATTATATGCTTGCCGATATTGCTTCTTTCGGCTTGTGATGTTCACGAATGGCCTGAAACACCGGAGTTTGTAAAAATGCATCTTCGCCTGAACTATGAAACGGATATGACCGAATGGGAACACCTCTACGATGGCACTTCGGTCATCGAGCAGGGATTGGACGAAACCTACGACAATCACCGCGATTATGGCAAGATACGCTATATCATCCGTGCCTATCCTATATCGGAGAAGCAACGCACAATGCAGGACTATACACAGGAGTTCGTATTCACGAAAGACATATCAGAGGGCTACGACCACGAAGTCACGCTCGACCTCTTGCCCGGCAACTACAATGTGATGGTATGGTCAGACTTGGTGCAGACAAGCGGTGACAGCCATTTCCACAATACCGACAACTTTGCGGAAATCAGACTGCAAGGCGACCACAAGGGTAACAATGACTACCGTGATGCTTTCAGGGGTTCTAACAATATATCCCTCGTAGCGGATATTATGGAGCATTTGCCCGACACATTGGATATTGCGATGCAGCGTCCTCTTGCCAAATTTGAGTTTGTTACCAATGATGTGGTGGAGTTTATCGACAAGGAATCTGTCCGTGTCGCTTCGAAAGCCAACGGAAACAAGTCCGCATCAACAGATGATACCCCGACAAGAGCCGTAAACATCGAGGATTACAAGGTGGTGTTCTACTATGTAGGATTTATGCCCGATGCTTACAGTATGAATACCGACAAGCCTGTGGACTCCTCTACGGGAGTGATGTTTGAATCCACATTGAGAAAGCTCTCCGAATCGGAGGCTACAATGGGATTTGACTATGTGTTTGTGAACGGCAAGAAGTCGGCTGTAACCGTGCAGATTGGCATTTACGACAATGAGGGTGCACAACTCTCATTGACCGAGCCGATAGAGGTGCCGCTCAAACGTAGCCATCATACCATAATGACAGGTATGTTCCTGATGTCGGAGGCTTCGGGAGGTGTTACCATCAACCCTGACTTTGACGGAGACCATAACCTTATTTTCCCCTAACAGATAGACATAATGAAGAATCTACTACATAACATACAGATATTGGCGATGCTTGCTTTGACTATGGCTGGCATACAATCCTGTTCGGATGAATTGCACGATGTGGGCGATGTGCAGGTGAGTTTCACCGCCACACTCCCAACGGACACCCGTACCCGTGCATTCGGCAAAGCTGAACAAGTAAATACCCTTATGGTCGGCATATTCAAAAAGGGAGTTTCCGATGTGCATACCAACAGCGGTGGCAGTTGGAACTATTATGAAATAGACCGCCAATCGTTCCCGATAAATGGCACTTCGATAGATGTGCAACTTACATTGGCTCAGGAACAGACATATAGTTTTGTTTTTTGGGCGTACGACGGCAATCAGAACATCTACAACATAGATGATCTGACAGCTATCGTAATGAATGCTCTGCCTAATTCAATAACCTTCGCCCAAGCAGAAGCCGCAGACGCATTCTTCGCCACAATGGAAGATATTACCATTACAGGAGATTGCAGTTATCCCGTTGAACTTGTCCGTCCATTGGCTCAAATCAATGTGGGTACTACAGGAACACCGATGCAAGCCACATTTACAGCAAATGGTACTCCCAAGACGTTCCACCCATTCACTAATACCGTAAGTGGAGCAGCCGAATTTACTTGGAATTTCAATGATACCACAACCGAAACATTCTCGGCTGATGGTACGGAATATAACTACCTCGCTATGGGATATGTATTTGCTCCGACCACAGCCACAAACATTTCTGCTGAATTGACTTTGACTGATGGCAATAACAGCAAAACTGTAGAATTTCCACAGGTGGAGATAGAGGCGAACCAAAGAAGCAACATTGCAGGAAATTTCACACCAACAGAATAAGAGATTTTCAATATAAGTATAACCCTAATAACGAGTTAAAAGCCGAACGGAAAAGAACAAACAAGCTAACACCGCAAAGGTAAGGAACAGTTCCGAGACCTTTACCCTGCATCAGCAGGCAACGACAGATTGATGACAAGCTCCCGTTCTGCCATGTTCAGAACGATACACACAGACGGTTGCGGCATTCAACGGGAATGTGGCAAAAGTTACAGAAACAGAATAGTAGAAACAAGTAAACATTATTGTTAAATTTAAAAAATTTAAAGATGAACAAGAAATTATTCTTAGGTATGTTCGCAGCGGCAGGTATGCTGCTGGCAACATCGTGTTCGAATGACGAACTGGATGTGGTTCAGTCAGGAAACGAGGCTCAGGTGACGTTCTCACTTGGTCTTGAAGGTGGTATCGCTACCCGTGCTATCAGCGATGGTACAGGTGCGAAGAAGTTGGTTTATGCAGTTTACAAACTCGATGCAGATGGAACTCCTGTTTTGCAGAATGTTGTAGGCTCTAATAGCAATGGTCAGTTTGTAGATACAGAAGCATTTGACGATGGACTTACAGAAACTGTATCTGTAACTCTTGCTAAAGGTCAGACCTATCAAGTTGCTTTCTGGGCACAGAATCCAAATTGTAGTGCATATACAACAACAGACTTAACAAATGTTGAAGTCAGCTATAATCAAGCAACAAACAACAATGATGTTCGTGATGCATTCTTTAAAACAGTTGAATTTACAGTAAGTGGTAATCAGACTATTGATGTAGAATTGAAGCGTCCTTTTGCTCAAATTAATGTTGGTGTTTACAAGACCGACTGGGAAGCTGCCGTTAAATCAGGTATAGAAATTGAAAAATCTTCAGTTGTTATCAAGGATGCAGCAACTTCTATCAACCTGCTTACAGGTGAAGTTGGAGATGAGACAACTGATGTGGAAGTTTCATATTTGTCAAACACAATCCCTAATGAAGATTTGAAGGTTGATTTGAATGGAGATAAGGATTATGATGATGAAAATGAAAAATATAAATGGCTTTCTATGAGTTATATCTTAGTTGCAGACCGTAACGCTGATAGCGGCAACGGTATATTAGGTGATGAAAGAGACGCTTTAGAAAGTCTTCAGTACACATTCTCTCCGAAGAGTGGTAATGAGATTACTTTTGGTGATGGCTTGAATAGTGTTCCTGTACAGCGTAACTGGAGAACAAATATTCTTGGTCAGATTTTGACAGGAAACATCGAGTTCAATATTACTATTAATCCTATTTATGATGGTGATATTAATGTTGATGCTCCAACTTCGGAGGTTAAAACAGATGCCCAAGCATTGGCTGCTGCTCTTACAGCTGATGAGGAAGATATTTTGGTTGTTTTGGGTGCAGATGTTGACCTTCCTATCTCTTTTCTTGGAACTATTACAGGTGGTAGCGGTGAATATAAGTTGGGTGGTGAAAATACTAAGAATATTACTATTGACTTGAATGGCAAGAAACTTAATATCACTACTACTTATTGGTCAAATCTTGGTGCAAAGAACGATGATGCTATCTTCACTATCAAGAACGGTACAATGACAAGTTCACAAGCTACTGGTACTTGGAACTCATACGATGTAACTTTCTCTAATTGTAACTATGTAATCGAAAACGTTGTTTTCGAAAAGGCTATTGCTTTTGCCAACACTGGTAAGTCTGTTTCTTTGAGGAATGTAACTATTAACGAAACTCATGACTACTATGCAATGTGGATTGAAGCTGTTGGTCAGAATGTAACGATTGATGGTTTGAATATCAACAGTGCAGGTCGCGGTATCAAGATTGACGAGGAATATGTTGATGAAGCTACTAAGGCAAAGGTTACTTTGAACATCAGCAACTCTACATTTGAAACTGGCAAAAAGGCTGCTATCATGGTTAAGTCTGTTGAAGGTGCTGATATTACTGTTTCAGACATAGATATCTCTAAGGTTGCAGCAGACAAGGTTTTTGCGGTATGGGTTGATGCAGATGCTAAAGCTAATGCTGATAAGGTAGTTGTAAATGGTGCTCTTATGAAAGTTGAAGGTGATAATGCTGTTGTAGGTGCTACTTCAAATGAAGAATTGGCAAATGTTATTGCAGATAATGCAACTATATATTTAAAAGAAGGTACATATATCATTCCTGACCAGGCTCAAAACAAAACATTGACCTTCATTGGTACAGGCAAACCAGAGGATACAAAAATTGCTACTCAGGATGATGGAAGTTATGAAGGTTGTGATTATTCTTTAGATGGAGCAACTGTAACTTTTGAGAATATCAGTATCAATACAAATTCAGCTACATATACTGGCTATGCCCGTTTGAATGCAACTTACAAGAATTGCATCATTAACGGAACGTATACTTTATATGGTAATAGCTCTTTTGAAAAATGTACCTTCAATGTGTCAGGTGATGTATATAATATCTGGACTTGGGGAGCACCTGAAGCAACATTTACTGATTGTACATTCAATTCAGATGGTAAGGCTATGCTTCTCTATGGTACAGTAAATACGAATTTGAAAATTGAAAATAGCGTATTTAATGATAAGGGAGGTTTGACAGACCTAAAAGCTGCTATTGAAATTGGCAACGACTATGATAAGTCTTATACACTTGTTGTAAACAATACAGTTGTCAATGGTTATGAAATCAATGACAAGGGTATCAATACTGGCACTACTCTTTGGGCTAATAAAAACTCAATGGGAACAGATAAACTCTCTGTTACTGTTGACGGTGTAAAAGTTTATTAAAAGTAAATCATTGATTACTACACCCTTCATTCGGGTTTAGCTTTATAAATGAAACTCTATCATTCCTTCGATAGATATTTACATATAAGACGTTAGTTCGAGACCTGCCATTCGTGAGAATAGCAGGTCTTATTTTTAATTAGCATAGCCCTTTGGGTGAAATCTGATGCCAGATACTTCCCAATGATAGCAGTATGCTAATTTCATTCTCTTTTCGTTGGCAAATACTCTCCAATACCTTTTGTCTTATCCTGCTTGCCTCATAGGTCTTCAACCGAAACGCAAGAGCAATGACCACTTCAAGATTGTAGTAGGTTGCCCAACTCGTAGGAGTGGCAAACTCGCATTGTTGAGTGTTTATAGAGCTAAACATTCCATTCTTGTATATCGCTTTTATGGCGGCACGGAGTGTCGGGGCTATTACCCCGAACAACTCCACCAATTCCATTTCAGACATCCAAACATTACCGCTTGGGATATTCACACTGCTGTTTTCGCCGATTGCTATAATTGCTCGTTCCATAGTTACATTGCTATTGAGATTTCACTAAACGATTGATTAAGCCTGTTGCCGAACATTGTCAAATCCTTGTCAATTTTCTCAGTTGTAATCTTCGCATATCGCTGTGTTGTGGTTATGTTCGTATGCCCCAATACTCGGCTTACACTCTCAATCGGAACACCCTTACTGAGAGCAAGCGTAGCGAACCCATGGCGAGAGCAATGGAATGAAATATCCTTTGAAATACCACACTCTTTTATCATCTTTTTCAACGGTTTACAGATGTTCCAATAGTTAAGATTCGGGAATACCAACTTATTCTCTTGGAATCTCTCATATCGTTTGATTATCTGTAATGGAATATCCAACAATTTCACTTGGAAATTGACCTTTGTTTTGTGTCGCTTGGATAGAATCCACTTCTCTCCGTTAATCTCTACAATATCATCGGTAATCAGTTCCTTAATATCCACGAATGACAAGGCAGTGAAACTTGCAAATACGAACAAGTCACGAATGTAAGCCAACTTCTTATCCGCAAACTCGTGTGTCATTACAGCCTTGATTTCTTCTTCGGTAAGATATTGACGCTCCTTGATATTCTGATTTACTCGATACTGAGCAAACGGATTTCTTGGTGTCAGTCCGTTGTAATGAGCCTTCGCTACAATTGTTTTCAGCCACATACAATGCGACCATACACTGCCATTATGCAGTCCAGCATCAGTCGAGAGATAAATTTCATACTCCTTGATGAAGTCGGGAGTAAGTTCAAGCATAGAAATATCACTACGCTTGTAGCACTTCTTGATGAACGCCGCCAAATGATTGCGTGACCTTACACGCACCTTATAGGAACTTGCTGCACGGTCTATTCCGATACGCTTCTTGAAGCTCTCGTTATCCTTATCAAATGCACCGAGCAATGTTTCATACTCCGTTCCGATACCTTGATAGGCATTGCGTACCATTTCGGCAGTAACGTAGGCTTCTCTATCAGAAATTCGTTGGTAGTGCTTGATGATTTGAGCCTTGATGTTATCCAAAGCCAAATTGATGTCTCGTGCCTCCTTACTCTTGCCCTTTGCTCGATTGCCTTTGGCATCCCACATTATTTTTGCAATGGTCTGTTTGCAACTGAATTGTGCCACCGAACCATTGATTGTAACTCGTCCCATAATGGGGACAATACCGTTTTTCTCCTTGCTTCCGTTCACGTAGAACAGCACCTTAAATGTACTTCTCATAATCCAATTCTTTTTGGTTACAAAATTAGTTATCAGCGAGTTGTACATTGTTATGCAGAATATGGCAGAGAGTAGAAATAGACTCCAACGACCTATAAACTCACCTCGTTATTGGGTAATGATTTGAAAACCGTCCGCCCTCATTACCTTTCATTTCCTTGCACTTTTACTTCGGTGAGGCTTTCAGTATAAGTCCTCATAAGTCATTGAACACCAGTGCTGCCATCATTATTTCCCCTCATTCGTTAGATTTTTCCAGAGATATAGTATTATTTTTATCTTTGTTAAATTAAAACGGCAAAAGATAGAATATCATGGATTTTCGATTAAAAGTATTTCATAGCGTAGCTTGTAACCTAAGTTTCACGAAAGCGTCCCGGGAGTTGTTCATTAGTCAACCCGCTATTAGTAAGCATATCCATGAGTTGGAGGTTCAATATAAGACACCTCTCTTTGAACGAACAGGTAGCCAGATCCGTTTAACTCGTGCGGGCGAGTTGTTGTTTTCGCATACCCATTCCTTATTGGCTTCGTATCGTCAATTGGATTTCGAGATGAATCTGTTGACAAATAATTTTCTGGGGGATTTACATTTAGGTGCCAGTACGACAATATCCCAATATGTTCTTCCGCCCGTGCTTGCTTTATTCATTAAGATGTTTCCGGATATACATGTATCTGTATTGAATGGGAATAGCCGGGATATAGAGTTGGCTTTGCGAGATGGAAAAATAACGTTAGGATTGGTGGAAGGAACTACCCGTCAAAATACGATGCATTATATACCTTTTATGAAGGATGAGTTAGTGGTTGTCACTCATGTAGGGTCTAAGTTGGCTGCTTATGACGAACTGACGTTGGAACAACTTTGTGCTTTGCCCGTAGTACTTCGTGAAAACGGCTCCGGTACGCTTGAGGTCTTGGAGGGGGCTTTAGCAAAACACCAGATCAAACTGTCGCAATTGAACGTATTATTGCAGCTAGGTAGTACGGAGAGTATCAAATTATTCTTGGAAAATTCCGATGCTTTGGGAATTCTTTCTATTCGGGCGGTGACACGTGAGCTGATGGCAGGACGTTTGAAAGTGATAGATATTGAGGGTTTTAAGGCCGAACGGACTTTCTCCTTTGTGGAGCCGCAGGGACAGAACAGCGGTATGGAAGAAAGTTTCATGCGTTTTGCCAGTCAACATTGGCAATAACTTTAGGTTATTCGCTATAAAAACTTGTGAAGTAAGGGATCGGATGAAAATATGTACTTTCGCGAACGAAATCAAATAATGATATGTTGTACTAAATAAATCAATAATTATGTTTAGTGAAAAACGAGGTAACGTATTACATGGTGTCTTGCTGATAGCTCTTTTCTCTTGTTCCGCATTCTATATCGCGGAGTTCCAGTTTATTAAACAATTGTCATTCAGTCCGCTGATTGTCGGCATTATTTTAGGTATGTTGTACGCCAACAGCCTGAGAAACCATTTGCCGGAGACGTGGGTTCCGGGTATCCTGTTTTGTACTAAGCAAGTGCTTCGTGCGGGTATCGTACTATATGGGTTTAAGCTGACCTTCCAGAGCGTGATTGCGATCGGCCTTCCGGCAATCCTGATCGATATGGTGATCGTGGTGCTTACCATCTTGATCGGTGTTTGGGTGGGGCGATTGATGAAAATGGATAAAGACCTTGCTTTACTGACCGCCACGGGTAGCGCTATTTGCGGGGCTGCCGCGGTATTGGGCGCTGAACCGGTCGTGAAGTGCGAGGCTCATAAGACGGCGGTTGCCGTATCGACAGTCGTGATTTTCGGTACGCTTTCTATGTTTATTTATCCGGTGATGTACCGTGCGGGTATTCTTGATTTAGACCCTGAGCAAATGGGACTTTATACGGGTGCGACCTTGCATGAGGTAGCTCATGTGGTAGGAGCCGGTAACGCTATGGGAAAGGAAATTTCGGATGCGGCTATTATCGTGAAAATGATTCGTGTGATGATGTTAGCTCCTGTGCTAGTGGTCATGAGTTTCATGTTGGCTCGAACTGCTGTGAAGTCCGTGGTTAACGGGGGGAGGAATGGCGGAGGCGTTGCCCCTTCTCGTGGTAAGATCACTATTCCTTGGTTTGCGTTTGGTTTCTTGGCCGTGATTGGTTTCAATTCGCTCGACTTGCTTCCTCATGCGGTTGTAGATGGGATCAATCAGGTAGATACATTCATGCTGACAATGGCCATGACTGCTCTTGGTACGGAGACTAGTATCGAGAAATTTAAGAAAGCTGGCGCTAAGCCCTTTGTTTTGGCCGCTATTTTATATGTTTGGTTACTAGCTGGTGGTTATTTGTTGGCGAAATATGTGCCTCAACTTGCATAAGATCGTATTTTCCTCTATTTTTGTGATCTTAAATAGGTCGTTGTGGATAAGATGAGTCTTTTATCCATACCGTGAAATATAAAAAGATGGCATCAAAGATTACAAAAGGTATCCTTATTTCTTGTTGGATAGTATACCTCGCTATATTAGGGGCGGTGGTAATGGTGTTTATGGCGATAGCGAATGGTTCAATTGGTTATATGCCTCCGGTGGAACAATTGGAGAACCCGATTGATAAATATGCTTCCCAAGTTATCTCCTCGGACGGAAAGGCGTTGGGAGCCTATGCGCATAGCAAAGACAATCGTATTTACGTGAATTATGAGGATCTTTCGCCGGATTTGGTGAAAGCCTTGATCGCTACCGAGGATATCCGGTTCGCCGAACATAGCGGTATCGATGCGCAGGGTTTGTTTCGTGCCATCGTGAAGCGGGGTATCTTGATGCAAAAAAGCGGTGGTGGCGGTAGTACCATTACCCAGCAATTAGCGAAGCAATTATTCTCGCCGAGTGCCGATAATATGATGGAACGTCTTTTCCAGAAACCGATCGAATGGGTGATCGCGGTTCAATTGGAACGTTATTACACAAAGGAAGAGATTATAAATATGTATCTGAATAAGTTTGACTTCTTGTACAATGCCGTGGGAATCCAATCCGCGTCTCGTGTGTATTTCGGGAAGACCCCTAAAACCTTGAAGATCGAGGAAGCCGCCACGTTGGTAGGCATGTGCAAGAACCCTTCTTATTTCAATCCGGTTCGCCATAACAAGCGTACCATCGGCCGTCGTAATACGGTTTTGGAGCAGATGGAAAAGGCCGGGTACATAACCAAGGCGGAATGTGATTCGTTGAAGGCTTTACCCTTGGTCGTACATTTTACCCGTATGGACCATAAAGACGGTTTGGCTCCTTACTTCCGTGAATACCTTCGTCTGACAATGACTGCAAAGAAACCGGAGCGTAAGGATTACGCCTCTTGGCAATCTCAGAAATTCAGTGAGGACTCATTATCTTGGGCGACGAATCCATTATATGGATGGTGTAACAAAAATAAAAAAGCCGACGGAGAATACTATAATCTTTATACGGATGGCTTGAAAATCTATACGAGCATCGATTCCCGTATGCAGAAATATGCGGAAGACGCTGTCCGCGAGCATATGAGTAAAGATCTTCAACCGGCTTTCTTCCGGGAAAAGAAGGGACGTAGCTATGCTCCGTTCTCAAGAGACGTAAGTGTCGGTCAAGTAGACACGATGTTGATGCGTGCGATGCACCAGACAGATCGTTACCGGGCGATGAAAAAGAGTGGAATGGCTGAGGCCGATATGCGCAAGGAGTTTGAGAAGCCTGTCGATATGCGTGTGTTTAGTTGGGATGGTCCGATCGATACGATCATGTCTCCCTTGGATTCGATTCGTTATCATAAGAGTTTCTTGCGTACGGCGTTTATGTCGATGGACCCTCGCACCGGGCAGGTCAAGGCATATGTAGGTGGTATTGACTATAATGACTTCCAATATGATATGGTGAATGGCGGTCGCCGTCAGATCGGTTCTACCATGAAACCGTTCCTTTATTCGTTGGCGATGATCGAGGGGATCAGTCCTTGCGACCAGATGCTACATGTGCAGCAGCAGTTGATGGACGAGAACGGTCGTTTGTGGGTTCCCCGTAACGCCAGCGCGAAGCGAATCGGCGAGATGGTTACGATCAAGTGGGGATTACAGAACTCGGATAACTGGGTAACCGCTTATCTGATGAGCCAGCTCTCACCTTATACGTTTGTTCGTTTGCTTCATTCTTTCGGCTTGAAGAATCATATCGATCCGGTTATCTCGGTCTGTCTGGGTACTCCGGATGTATCGGTGGGTGAGATGGTCGGGGCCTATACGGTATTTGCCAACAAGGGCATCCGGGTAGAACCTTTATTTGTGACCCGTATAGAAGATTCATATGGAAATACAATCGCGAACTTTACCCCACAGATGAGTGAGGTGCTGACGGAAGATGCTTCCTATAAGATGCTACATATGTTGAAAAGCGTAATCGACGGTGGTACCGGAGGACGTGTACGTTTCCGCTACGGCATCAAGGCGGAGATGGGAGGTAAGACCGGAACGACCCAGAATAACTCCGACGGTTGGTTCATGGGATTTACGCCTAGCTTGGTTTCCGGCTGCTGGGTAGGCGGCGAGGACCGTTCCATCCATTTCGACCGCTTGGCGGAAGGGCAGGGAGCGAGTATGGCGTTACCGATTTACGCCCTTTATATGCAAAAGGTTTATAAAGATAAAACGTTAGGCTACTCGGAAGACGAGACTTTCGAGATCCCCGAGAAATACGCAAACCCATGTAGCGAAGGAGGGGAGGAAGATAGCCCCACGACCCCACCGGATACGGGAGGTATCGATAAGATGTTTGAGTGATAATAATCAGACTATTACAGTTTTTTTAAATTCCCCGTAAGGAAAACTTTTGTTTCCCTATAGCAAAACAAAAGTTTCTTCAGCAGGAAACTTTTGTTTCTTCCAATAGAAACTGTCTTTTCCTGATTTATCTAGACACTTTTTTTGTTTATA
>UMFM01026345.1_pt1 | contig 25564 bp, 39 predicted proteins | sample 1965011 | NCBI WGS metagenome assembly UMFM01 (sample SAMEA4836046, study PRJEB28245) | human gut metagenome | biome: gut microbiome; material: fecal sample | place: Denmark | collected 2008 | reverse complement strand
AACTCCGGCGCCAACAGCGAGAACCAACCTCTTGGAGTTGCGTAAACAACTCCGAAGGAATCCTCTGATTTCAATCAGGGGAGGACGTCAAGAAGGCTTATCCTGATTGCACGGTTGACGTGGTGTCTCCGCAAGATCTGATGCGCGTCTGGCAAGCGTAGATAACGCTCACCCTAAAATTACGAGGAGTATCTCGTAAATTTACGAGTTCTATTGAGTGAATTCTTGTTCAAGTCCTGAAATCATGTTTCGACGGCATGAATACGACGTTTTGAGAAAGCGACCGAATGTCGCCTTGATCGTGGGCAGTGGCGGACTACCGCTTGAAACGTTCCTGGAAACACCGATTACTGATTTGTTCTGAGAACATTGGTGAAAGATAAGGAAGCCCAATGACCGACAATGCGCAACATGCAGACGTCAGACGAATGTGGAGCGGATGGATTTCGCTCGTGCTGTTTGTGCTGCTGATTCCGTTGAGCAACTGGGTGATCGTGAACCTTGGTGTCGTCTGCCCGCCCGGCGAACCTTGTCTTGTGCCGGTGTTGCCGGGGTTGTGGGCGCCGTCGACCGTGTTGTTGGCTGGTTTCAGCTTGGTGCTTCGCGACGTTGTGCACCACTGTCTGGGCTGGCGTTGGGCTTTGTCGTCCATTTTCTTCGGCGCCATCATTTCCGGCTTTATCTCTGACTCGGCACTCGTGGTGGCATCGGTGAGCGCCTTTCTCTTTGCGGAATTGGCTGACTTTGCGGTGTACGCGCCGATGAGAAAGCGTTATCCGGCGACAGCAGTCATTGTTTCCGGTCTTGTCGGCTCTGCGGTGGACTCCGCCATTTTCCTGACACTTGCCTTCGGTTCTGTCGAATACTTGTTTGGGCAGGTTTTGGGCAAGTTCTGGATCAATCTGCTGGCGGGCGTGGCGATTGCCGTGTGGCGGCGTCGCAAACAGAGCGCCATTGCGATTCCGGCTTGAGTCGGTTGATTTGAAAGGGAAATTCAACGTTTGCCTGAGCGTCAGTCTTTGCTACAATCTCGCACCACTTTCAAAAACATCTGCGCCGGATTGTTCTGCCGGTGGCGGTCACAAGGAAACCATATGTCCCATATCGGTGAGCTGGGCGACATGAAGCGCCCGTTGAGCGGTTGGCTCTCGCTCGTTTTGTTTGTTCTGATGATCCCCTTGACGAACTGGGTGATCATGAACGTCGGCTTCGTTTGCCCGGCTGACGGTCCTTGTCTGATTCCCGTTTGGCCCGGATTGTGGGCGCCCTCCGGCGTGCTGCTTGCCGGTTTCAGTCTGGTGCTGCGTGACGTCGTGCATCATTGCCTGGGCTGGCGCTGGGCGCTGATTTCGATTTTTGCCGGCGCCGCGCTCTCGGGCTTGATTTCGGAACCCGCTCTGGTCATTGCTTCGGTCTGTGCTTTCTTGTTTGCGGAGCTCGCTGACTTTGCCGTTTATGCTCCCATGAAGAAGCGCTACCCGGCCATGGCCGTGATTGCGTCGGGACTGGCGGGTTCCGTGGTTGACTCCGCGATTTTCCTGTCTCTGGCTTTCGGCTCCATTGAGTTTTTGGCCGGACAGGTGCTCGGGAAGTTCTGGATGAGTCTGATTGCAGGCGCCTTGATCGTAGCTTGGAGACGACTCAAGACACATACGGTCCACGAACACCTGCAGATGCAATAACTCGGACGCATTCTCAAGAAAAGCGGCGGTTAAGACAGTTCGTGCACAATTGCTCGAACTTGATCTAACCGCCTTTTTTGTATCCGATGACCGCGCAAAACAACACACCCAAGACCGCCGTTCTCATCTGCAACACCGGTTCGCCTGCCGCTCCGACCAAAGAAGCAGTGGCGAAGTATCTTGCGGAATTCCTCGGTGATCGGCGTGTGGTGGAAATGAATCCGCTCATTTGGCAGCCGATTCTGCGCGGCATCATTATTCCCCGTCGCGCGCAGGCTTCTGCCGATCGCTACAAGACGGTGTGGACGCAAAAAGGGTCTCCTTTGGTGGCGGTGACCTCCGACACGGCGCAAGGCCTGCAGAAGGCGCTGGGCGACGAATTCATCGTGTCCTGGGCGATGTGTTACGGCGTGCAGCGAATCGATGAAGAACTCCGTCGGATTGCTGAACAAAAACCCGAGCGCATCGTTGTTCTGCCGCTATATGCGCAGTACGCCACGCAGACGACGGAGGCGGTGTTCGATGCGGTGCGACGCGTGCAAAAGAAGGTTCGCGATTTGCCTTGCGTTGTTACGATTTCTCATTACTTCGAAGAAGACGCCTACATTGAGGCGCTCGCCGCTCGTGTGCGCGCGCATTGGAGAAAAGTGGGTGATCTTGGGGCCGAGGGAAAGCTTATGATGAGCTTTCACAGCATCCCGGCGGTTTCGAGCGAACGCGGCGATCCGTACGAAGCACAGTGCAAGCAGACGGCGGAAAAGCTGCGCGTTGCCTTGGGATTGAAGAAAGATCAGATTGTCCAGGTATTCCAGAGCAAATTTGGAAAGGCGAAGTGGTTGGAGCCTTTTGCCGTTGATACGGCTCCCGAACTGGGCCGACAGGGGTTAAAGCGCCTTGATGTGATTTGTCCGGGATTTGCCGCGGATTGTCTGGAGACGCTTGAAGAAATCGCCACGGAACTGCGCTCGATTTATGAGAAGGCAGGGGGCAGCGGATTTCACTACATTGAGTGCCTCAACGCGCAGGACGATGCGGTGGCCCTTTACGCCGAGATCATTCGCAAGGCTCTGTCGAAGGCCTGAAAATCCGCTTCAGCTGAACTTTTTGCCTCCGATGGCTTGAAAAGAGCAAACCCAATCCCCATATAAGAGCCATCTTTCAAGCATTCTTTTTGCAAGAACATCTCTATGGCCCAAGAAGACATCAAGCAGGAGCAGGTAAATCCTGCCGACGAATTGAAGAAAGCAGCCGAAGCTGCGGAACAGGTTCAGGGTTCAGAATTGCCTCCGGAACTCGGCATCGAACCCGAAGGCGCCGAAGCCTCGCTCGAAGACCAGCTTGCCGCGGCGACGGCCAAAGCGGCTGAGAATTTTGATCTTTACGTGCGTGCGGTTGCCGAAATGGAAAACGTGCGTCGCCGTGCTGCCGAAGACGTTTCCAAGGCGCAGAAGTTCAGCATCGAGAAGTTTGCCAAGAACCTGCTTCCGGTGATGGATTCGCTTGAAAAGGCGATCGAAATGACCGCCGAAATCGAAGGCCCGATGCGAGAGGGCATTCTCGCGACGCACCGTCAGCTCGTGCATGCGCTTGAAATGAGCGGCATGACCGTCATCGATCCGAAGGACGCCAAGTTTGATCCCAACACGCAGCAGGCCATTGCCATGGTGCCTGCCGTCGAAGGCAAGAGCGCGGGTGACGTTGCTCAGGTCTTTCAGCACGGCTGGAAGATTCACGAACGCGTGCTTCGTCCGGCCATGGTGAGCGTGGTTCAAGGCTAGAAACTTCATCGACACAAAATTTTTCAGACGCCCCGTTGAATTTTCTCGGGGCGTCCCCATATAGGGGGTATGGCGCGGCAGGGACACCCCAAAAAAGAGTTCTCTGCCCGACGCGTAAGAGTTTCAGATCACGGTCGAATCCTTCCGAGGTCGGTTGACGCGGAAAAGGAATACGGCCCAACAGAGAATCAAGAGGAAAAAGAACAATGTCTAAGATCATCGGTATTGACCTTGGCACCACCAACTCGGCTGTGGCCATCATGGAAGGCGACAAGGTTCGTGTGATCGAAAATTCCGAAGGCGCTCGTACGACGCCTTCCATCGTTGCCTACATGGAAAACGGCGAGATTCTTGTCGGCGCAACCGCCAAGCGTCAGGCCGTGACTAACCCGAAGAACACGCTGTTTGCCGTCAAGCGCTTGATCGGCCGCCGTTATGAAGACGCCGAAGTGCAGAAGGACGTGCAGCGCGCTCCGTTTAAGATCGTTCGCGCCGACAACGGCGACGCCTGGGTGCAGGTGCTGGGCGACAAGAAGCTTGCTCCGCAGCAGGTTTCCGCCGAAGTGCTCCGCAAGATGAAGAAGACCGCCGAAGACTACCTCGGCGAACCCGTGACCGAAGCCGTGATCACGGTTCCGGCTTACTTCAACGACAGCCAGCGTCAGGCCACGAAGGATGCCGGCCGTATCGCCGGTCTCGAAGTCAAGCGCATCATCAACGAACCGACGGCCGCAGCTCTGGCTTTCGGTCTTGACAAGATGGGCAACGAAGACCGCAAGATCTGCGTCTACGACTTGGGCGGCGGCACGTTCGATATTTCCGTGATCGACATCGCCAACATCGACGGCGACAAGCAGTTTGAAGTGCTCTCCACCAACGGCGACACGTTCCTCGGCGGCGAGGACTTCGACCGTCGCTTGGTCGAATACCTGATTGCCGAATTCAAGAAGGACAACGGCATTGACCTCGGCGGCGACGTGCTCGCCCTGCAGCGCCTGAAGGACGCCGCTGAAAAGGCCAAGATCGAACTTTCGAGCCGTCAGGAAACCGAAGTGAACCTGCCGTACATTTCGGCTGACCAGACCGGTCCGAAGCACATGAACATCACGATCACGCGCGCCAAGTTCGAAAGCATGGTCGAAGACCTCGTGCAGCGTACGATCGACCCCTGCCGCAAGGCTTTGAAGGACGCCGGTCTGTCGACGTCCGATATCACCGACGTGATCCTCGTGGGTGGCCAGAGCCGTATGCCGCGCGTTCAGGAAGTGGTGCGCGAATTCTTCGGCAAGGAGCCCCGCAAGGACGTCAACCCGGATGAAGCCGTGGCTATCGGTGCCGCCATTCAGGGGCAGGTGCTCTCGGGCGGCCGCAAGGACGTGCTGCTGCTCGACGTTACCCCGCTGACGCTGGGCATTGAGACCCTGGGCGGCGTGATGACCGCGATGATCAAGCGCAACACCACGATCCCGACCAAGCACTCGCAAGTGTTCTCGACGGCGGAAGACAATCAGCCGGCTGTGACCATCAAGGTCTATCAGGGCGAACACGAAATGGCGGCTTCCAACAAGTTGCTCGGTGAGTTCAACCTCGAAGGTATTCCGCCCTCTCCGCGTGGTCTGCCGCAGATTGAAGTGACGTTCGATATCGACGCCAACGGCATCCTGCACGTGACCGCTAAGGACAAGGCCACCGGCAAGGAAAACAAGATCACGATCAAGGCAAGCTCGGGCTTGTCCGAAGAAGAGATCAAGAGCATGGTTGCCGCTGCCGAAGCCAACAAGGAAGAGGATCACCGCCGCTTCGAGCTGGCTCAGGCCCGCAACATGGCTGACGCTTCGATCGCTCAGGTTCAGAAGACTCTGAAGGATCTCGGCGACAAGGTCGAAAGCGCTGATCGCGCTGCCTGCGAAAACGCCATCAAGGATGTGGAAGAACGCATCAAGGGCGAGGACAAGGCTGCGATTGAAAAGAGCGTGGAAGCGCTGATGGCCGCCGCTCAGAAGATCGGCGAAAAGCTCAACCAGCAGGCTGCTCAGGCTCAGCAGGCTCAGGCAGGCGCCCAGCAGCAGGCGGGCGGTGCCGGTCAGCAGCAGGCCAACAAGGGCGATGACGACGTGGTCGATGCCGACTACACTGAAGTCAAGCACTGATTTGGCTCAAGAGCAAAACCCGAGCCCGGCGCGGCGTCTGAACTTTAAGGATGCCGAGTCGGCCGTATGAGACACGGGGCCGGGCCGCCATTTGGCGATTCGGCCCTTGGCATGTTTTTTGGTAACGATTGAAACACTATGGCTGACCAGGATTATTACGAGGTACTGGGAGTCTCGCGCGACGCAAGTGACGACGAGATCAAAAAGGCGTATCGACGCCTGGCGATGAAGTACCATCCCGATCGCAACAACGGCGACAAAGCGGCTGAGGAAAAGTTCAAGCAAGTGGGCGAGGCCTACTCGATTCTGAGCGATCCCCAAAAGCGCGCGGCCTATGACCGCTACGGCAAGGCAGGGGTTGATCCGAGTGCGGCCGGTGCTGGCGGTTTCGGAGGTTTCGGCGGCTTCGGTCAGGGCCAGGGCGGTTTCGGCGACTTCAGCGACATCTTCTCAGAGATTTTCGGAGGCGGTGCGGGCGGCGGTCGTCGCGGCGGTCCCAAGGTGTTCCGCGGTGCCGATGTGAGTTATTCGCTGGAAATCACGCTTGAACAAGCGGTGGCGGGTGCCAAGACCGACATCCGTGTGCCGGTTTGGGAAGAGTGTGAAACCTGTCACGGCTCCGGCTGCAAGTCGGGGACTTCGAAGAAGACCTGCCCGCATTGCGGCGGCAGCGGCATGATCAACATCAACCGCGGCTTCCTGCAAGTGCAACAGACCTGTCCGTATTGCCACGGCACAGGTGAAATCATTGCCGATCCGTGTCCGGATTGCCAGGGACGCGGTCGTAACCGCAAGACGAAGACGCTGGAAATCAACATTCCGGCGGGCATCAACGACGGCCAGCGCATCCGTATTCAGGGCAAGGGCGAACCCGGTCCCAACGGCGGTCCCTGCGGCGATTTGTTTGTGCAGGTGTTCATCAAGCAGCACGAAATTTTCCAGCGCGACGGCGACGATTTGCATGCCGATTTGCCGCTGAGCTTTGCGACGGCCGCTTTGGGCGGCGAAGTGAGCGTGCCGACGATGGGAACCGAAGCGCGCATCACGATTCCAGAAGGCACGCAAACGGGCAAGATCTTCCGTCTGCGCGGAAAAGGTGTGCCGCATCTGCACGGCGGCGGCAACGGCGATCTGTACGTACACGCTTTCGTTGAGACGCCGGTCAATCTCACGAGCAAGCAAAAGAAGATGCTCAAAGAGTTTGACGAGTCGATCAAGGAAGGCGGCACCAAGCATTCGCCTCAGAGCACGAGCTTTTTGGACAAGATGAAGAAATTCTTCTCTTAATGGACACGACTGATGGCGCTTTGCGCTACAGTGGTAGCAGAGAAAACCCCGAATACACAACAAGGAGATATTCCAATGACAAATAAGTTTGCAGGCACCCAGACTGAAAAGGACCTTTGGGCTGCCTTTGCCGGCGAGTCTCAGGCCCGCAACAAGTACGATTACTTTGCTGGCGTGGCTCGCAAGGAAGGCTATCAGCAGATCGCCGAGCTCTTTGACGAAACGGCCGCCAACGAACGCCAGCACGCCAAGATCTGGTTTAAGCATCTGCAGGGCATCGGCAACACGGCCGAAAACCTCAAGGCTGCTGCCAGCGGTGAAAACTACGAATGGACGGATATGTACGAAGGCTTCGCGAAGACGGCCGAAGCCGAAGGCTTTGCCGAACTCGCAGCACAGTTCCGCGCCGTCGGCGCCATCGAAAAGGCGCATGAAGAACGCTTCCTGAAGCTTCTCAACAACGTTGAGATGAAGCAGGTCTTCGAAAAGAGCGAAGAAGTGATGTGGCAATGCCGCGAATGCGGTCACTTGGTGATCGGCAAGACGGCTCCTGAAGTGTGCCCCGTTTGCGCACATCCGCAGAGCTTCCAGCAGATTCGCGCCGAAAACTATTGATGCACGCCGCGCGAACAGCGCAACTTCAGTAGAATCCGCAGGCCTCCCGCCGCAACAGTGTAGCTTCCAGCTGACGCGGTAAGGGAGGCTTCTTTTTGCGGGCCAAAATGAAAAAAAGGAGATTTCTTGCGAAATCTCCTTTTTGGAATCTGGTCGGGTGAGAGGATTCGAACCTGCCTTGATTTACAGGCGTTTCAGAAGGACGTTTTTATATTGGGAGCGTAGTTGGGAGCATACGTTCGGTTGCTTGCCCTTGCCCAACAAAAAAGATCCCTGTGACACGTATTGTGTCACAGGGAGACTCAGGCCGGTTGCGATCCTGTGTAAGTTTCTGCCCATTGCTTGATCTCGCTTGCGCGCCATCTTTTGACTCGCGGACTGATGGCAATGGGCTTCGGAAAGCTCGGGTCCTGCGCGACATACTTCCAGATGGTTGAGACCCCCAGGTTGAGGGTTGCGGCCACCTGGCGGATATCAAGCATCAAAACGCCAAGCTGTGGTGGCGGAGGTGTCAAGTCTTTACGTTTCATCATTTGATTTCTCAAGGTTGGTTCGGCGATCTTTCTCCCACGGCGGCACGTAACGTGGCGGAACCGGTGCCGGCACAAAAGCCAGCACCCTTTCCCACTTGGTTTCGTTCCACCTGTGGCCATCCCACAAGAGCAGTTTGAGATCGTAGAACCGGTTCAAGTTGTTAACGACCGTCGTGACGTACGTGGCGACCACGCGCGGCTTGCACATGGGGTAAGGGAGCCAGTTCATCTCAGCGTGTCAAAAAGACAGGGATCGGAGCGACCTTCTCGCGGAGCTCTTTGACCATCTCGTCACGCATCTCCTCGAGCAGGATGTCAAGGTCTCGAAGCTCAATCGTGAAGACCAGCTTGGTCGAATCCACGATTCGATACCGCATGGTGGCCAGAACGTTGTAGCGGTCATTGCGACCGACAATGGGGCGCAGCTGGATCCAGAAGTCACGCGGAACCGAAATGTTTGCAGTGCCACCGTCGGCGTCGAGCTCGTTGTAGGTGAGCTGAACACGGCCGTTGTCGAGGTTGACAGACTTCTTGAACTCGACCTTCTTGACATCCGAGAGGTTTGACACAAAGGTCAGGACTTCAGATGACGTCGGAGCCTTGGGCTGATCATCCGGTCGAACGATGTTGGAAAGGTGGCGGTCAAGGAAGCGACACAGCTCGATCTGAGACAGATCTTTGCCATCAATATCTCGCCACTCGACAAAGTCTTTGCTGAGAAGCGGATCGAGCTTGACTTGATGGTCTCGCCAGCTCGTCACGACGTTGTCGGCATCGTCGCAATAGCCGCAGGCAAGGTAGTCAGAGGAGTTTGCTGAGGGCCATTGCGAGTTCACGTGAACAGCGGCTCTCTTCGTCTTGTGGATGTCAAGGTAGCTCTTGAAACTGTCGGCATCGATGACGCTCACGATGCGGATGTCGCGCGGAGGATGATCCAAAAGGTTATCGGCAGGGTGGACCACATAGTCTTTCGGCACAGCGATGTGAGGGACGCCCTCAATGCTCATGGAGAAGGGCTTTGCGACTTCGACGGGGGTGGTGTTCTGGATGTTGGAGTCAGACATGGTGGGGACCTCAGTTCACTTTCTTGAAACGTTCTTCGGTGGTCGGCTCTTCTGTCGGCTCGACCTTGTCGAAATTGAGCTTGCGCTGGCGAGGATCGGATTCACACAGATCGCCGTCGTCGGTCGCAAAGAGGATTGTCTCGGCGGTCGGCAGCTTCGGCGTCTTGAGATTGACTTCATCGCTGACGATCACGGAAGAGCCGCTGTTCTTTGTGGCTGGCTTCACAGAGATCTTGATCGTCAAGGTGCCGCCCTTCCCGATAAAGCCGACACAGCGGTTGAGTTCGCGCAGGGCTTCATCAATGTCTTCCAGAAGACCTCCCTGGCGGATGAGTGCAAGTTGAGTCATTGGTTTCTCCTACGTTATTCGGTATCTGAGTTCATGGCGTCGGCTTCCTTCGCCACCTCGCTTAGGCCCTTTGGGTAAAGGGCGCGCACCTGCTGCTTTTGCTCCTTCGTGAGGCTCTGCCAGAAGGCCTTGTAGCTTTCGCTCCCCTCATTAGCAGCTGCGAAAGCCAGCTGCGCGAGCTCGCGCTCTTCAGGCGATTGGATCTGGCTCTCATCGACGATGTCCGGCGCGTCCGGATCGATGTCGTGGCCTTCGGCTTCTTCAGCAGTGCGATCAGGGCAGATGTCCGGGAACGCTTTGCGAAGCGCCTGGCTTTCGGCACACTTGGCCAGCATCCCACGGGGGCGCTTTCGCCACATCGGCGTCGGGATGCCCTCTTTGGACACAGCGCACGATTCCGTGAAGTATTCGACCGCTGTGAACTCGGCCACGTATCCGGTCTTGAGCAGACGCTTGACGGTGACGCGACACCACTCAGGCGCGGTCATGTCATTGCCGCCGTAGGTGAAGGTGACGGGGTCACCGAACTCCGGCTCGGAGATGCCGGCCAGTCGGCCGCTCTCGGCCGCCTGCGTGCGGTAGAGGTTCAACCCGGGGATGATGACGTCACGGCTGGCTTTCAGTTTGCTGTCGTACATCGGGACGATGTGCACGGGGTGAAGGAAAGGATCCAGGTGACGTGCCCGGCAGTAGTCCAGAACCATCTGCACCGATGCGTCAGCGGCACCGGGATAGAGCGAGTTTTTCAGAGTCTGGATCAGCTGCTTGTCGTCAATCTCAGCGATTTCAGTAGATGCCATAAGTACCTCAAAGAAGTGAAGTGAACTTCCAGTATGCGAAATAAGTGACGAGTGGGACGGCGATGAAGCTGGACGCCAGAAGTACGCCGTACTTGGATACGAAGGCACGCAGCTTCTTGATGCGCTCCTGGGGACCGTAGACGTGCCGCTGCATCCGGGCGCAGTGCGCGTCCCATGCGGTGTCATGAGTGGTGGGTGTCATGTCTGTGGGCATAAAAAAAGCCGCCCGGAGGCGGCCAGTTGGTGATTGCTTATGGGTTACTTAGCGGCGTGTTTGATCGCCCAATATTTGTAGCAGTCCAGTTCTTTCACCGGAAACCCGATGTCAGCCAGGCTGAGCTCGATGATGTCCATGTTGAGACTGTGGATCGCATCCGAGAGCCCCTCGGCATAAGGAGAGCGAAGATCTTTTAGGAGCTTCAGAAACCGTATCAGGTGGTCGCGGTGTAAGTAGTTCCAGATGAAGATGAAATTGCGCATGTTTTCGCAGAATGTCGGTGATACGACGATCTTGGGACGACTTTCCGGAACGGGTTCTGGATGTGTCTGGGGGATTCCCTCGGTCACATTGAGCGGCATGGTCCGGATGAACTCAAGGGCGTCTTCGAACTTGTCGCGCTGGATGTGCGTGTATTTGGTGACCTGGTATCGAGCTTTAAGAGCCCGGTACACGGTCTGGTAGTGAACGCCGTTGCGCTTGCACCGTTTAGCAACCTCGCTCAGGATTTGGTACGACTGCTGCTCGGTGAGCGTCGGAGGCGGTAGCTGCGCTTTCGCGGGGCATTGCGGGTGCAACTGCTTTTCCATTCGCTCGAATTCATCGTAGAACGCACACTTGAAATCGAGCGCCTTGGCTCCGGTGAAGCCCATGGCAAGGATGCTAAATCCTTTGCGGTCCATCCAGTAGCAAATGACGGTGCGTTTTGCTCCTGAACCAATTTCTACCTCTTCAGACCATTGCGCAAAATTGCGCGATGCTTCTAATTCGGGCTTTTGAGCGACCAGAGATCGAATATCCCGAACAACATGATGGTGTTGCTTTCCGAAGTATTCGGCAACGATTCTGCTAGACGTGACGGGACGGCCTTCGATGACCTTGAAGGCTTCTTTGCTGATGAGTTCAGACATTTCTGTCTCCTACTGAGGTTGCTGAACCTCGGACCCGTTTCTCAGGCGGGTGGGCGAGGCGTCGCGGGTTGAGAAATCCGTTCAGTAGGTGACGGCCGCCCGTTAGGGCATCCGCAACGCCTCTCCCGTAAGGAGACACAGCAATCGCCAAAATTGGCGATTGGTTCACGGCCATCAAAAATGATGGTGTGAATGCGCACAAAAAAAGCCGCAAGGCGGCCGTGCGCCTACTGATTAGTTCGGGTTTCTCAGGCCCGGTCTGCTTTTTACTCGCAGACGGGGTCATTGTGCGGCAAAGCTAGTGAATTGTCAAAGTAGGCGTTTGCCCCTTGGTGAGAAAATGATGGTTGTCAAGACTTTCATTTCTTCAACCAAGGAGCAAACATGGATGCACCGGTCATTTGGGATGCTGTTTTAGGGGTGTCAGGGGTTATGGTCGGCGGAATTGCAGCGTGGTTTGCACGTCTGACTTGGGTGCATAGCAAGAATCTGGAACGGGCTCAGATATCTTCTCTGACGGCCGCTTTCAAGGACGGGAAGCTTTTTTGCCGTATTCATTTACAACCCGGAACCGCCTTCGATCTTGCTTGGGAATTAAAAATTCCTGGTCATAAGATCGCGTTTGCTACCCCTGACCACCCTGACTGCTATGCGGATGAGGCCATACAACAAAGTGCCTTCGTTGAAAAAATTCCTTTGGCGATCGAACTCGAACCCGGTATGGGGCACAAGTCCCTGTATTTCATATTCGAAACCGTGCCATCCGATTCATTCGATGTTGTCGTTTCAACGAGGTCGACCGGAACTGTTTCCTTCCGCGTGGGACAGCGCGTCGTGAACGACTGGAAAAAGCAGTCAGCTTTGAGTAGGCGAAGCATAGTGCGCTGATATTGGCGCTAATTCGTCTGGTGATTTTCACCAGATAGATGACGGCAATCGATGTCAATATGATCCCGACATTGATCAAAGCGATCAGAAAGTAGTCGTTCATACCATTGTTTTCCCTTTAAACGGTTCCCACTCAATAGCGCTTGCCCCTCCGTGGGAATATATTTGCTTCCATTTGGGTTCCTCTATGGCTGGCCACCGTCCGCGCAGTGCCCTACGCAGTTGCAGTCTCTCGACGCTTTGCACACATCACGGGCGGCGGCCTAAGAGGGTTAATCAGGTTTGTACGGCTCGGGCAGCTCTGCCCAGGCGCGAACAAAAAGTCCGTCGTACGCCTCGGACATGAAACATTCGACCTCTTTGTCATACAGATCAGTGCGAACTTGAGCGTCCCCAGAAGGGCGGTTTCTGCCGTCCACATACTTGTAAGCCGTGATCAAAAAGTGGCCTGTCTTTGGTGGTCTCTCTGACGAATACTTGTGCCAAACTGTTTTGGTCTCGCTCATGTTCTTCTTCCAAGGCAGGTCGACGTTGATCGGCCGCCAGAGGTGAAGGCAGTTTTTGTGAAAGTTGATGTACTCCGACTGAGGCGGAAAGAACTGGAGCACTTCGTCTTCCGGATCCCAGAAGAGCATCTTGATGAACTTCAGCTCTTGCCAGGTAGGAATTCGGTGCTTGAGAGAAACGCTTACGTGCTCCCAAGTTATGCCGTTGTCGTCGGTGTCGATTGAAGCGAGTACAGCAAGCTTTGCGGTATTAAAAGGCACCAAAAAAGTGTTCAGACCAAGGACAGACTGAACTCTGTAGTGCTCGGGGAATCGCAGCATTGGTCACTCCCACGGGCGGTAGCGCTTCACATCGTCGAGCGTGACGGCGTATGAAGCCTTTCCGTTCTCTGTAATGCGCCATGCTCCATTTTCAAAGATGGCACAGTTTCGACGGAGGATGCCCTCAAATTCGAACTCAACTCTCATCAGCACTCCTTCCGGCGGAGTCACGTCCGGATATGAGTTCCACTCGTTCGGGTTGTACTCCGGTGCGATCTCAAAGTCCTCTTTGAAGAGCGTGACGGTGAAGCGGCTTTCACCCAGTTGGACGTTGGTAGCTGGCTTTTTCGCCAAGAATTTGCCCATCGTCTTGAGCATCTCGGAAAAGGCGCCGTTACTCAGCTCGTCGAGCTTCTGCTGGAGCTTTCGGTCTCGAAGGCGGTAGGTCGTCATGTGTCACCTCCCAATCGCAGAGATCAGATCGATCCAGAAGCAGATACCCGCGCCGACGATGCCGGACACGAGCAACAGCATGGTGATAAAGAAAAGGACGAGAAAGATGTTTTCGGCTAAGTCCTTCATGTCATCTCCTTGAAGAAAATCAGGTATGGCCGCTTAAAGGTGCAAAATTGAGGTTGTCCAATCTTCAACTAACCCCTTTAACGGCCATGCCTGATTTTCCGTATTCCGCTATTCCATTGGTCGGTCGACTCGTTTCCGCCCTGATGGCAATAAAAAATCGTTTGATGGAAACAGTTCCTGTGATTGACGCTCAGTGCATTGATGTAGCCATGGAAGGCAAGGCCTTCATGATTTTGGTCAGTATCTATCCGACAAGACGGCAGTCAGAATTCGATCGCGTGACGGTCGATGATTGCAAATTGCTTGACTATGCCGTGGACGTAGATGACATGGGACTATGCCGGTATATCCCTCGCACTTCAGAGACGCCTTTCGAAAGTAAAGAAGGGAACTGGATCATCCCTCCGGAAAAGAAGCGAGAGAAACCTGTCGGGATCGGCTTTTACATACTTCCTGACAAGCCAATGAAGACCGCAAAAATTAGGTTGCATTCACCCGAATGGCTGATGTCGACAACCTGCAAGGTCGATTTGACCTGAATCCACGTCAGACCGCTCGGCTCGGAGCGGCCTCACGTGGACCTTCTCTTGCGAAAAGGCCAAGGCCTGACGGGGCGGCGTCACCCCCGCTAACGGTATCCATCCGGATCCGTGCCGCGCTCGCACTCAGCCTGCCCACCTCGGCAGGGTCATAGCGGTCCGGAGCCTTTCACTCCTTCGGGCCCACTATCCATTTTCACGGGGCCTATTGACGGCTTTAACGTCGCCTCCGACGATCCTCCTTTGAGGGCGGAAAACCCTTGGCGATGTACCCGCGGATCGACCATCTTTAACTGCGGGGTCGGGGAATGAGCCCTCCCGTAGCCGGGTACATCTTCAAGTGCTCTCGAGCCCTTTTTTCTGTTGCCGACGGGGCGAGGCTGTGTGGCATACGATTGAGAAAACACACGTTGCCGGCAACAGAAAGAAAGGTTCTGGCAGAGCCCTTTTGACTGGCGTCGCCGATGCCATACGGCACAGTGCTCAAGTGCGTCGTTAAAGATCTACGACGGCGCCAGTCAGAAGAGCTCTCATCCGGGCAGGTTGCAAACGATCAAGAAGGACACAAACCCTGTCACGACAGCCGCCGCCATCCAGATCGGCGAGTCGCCGTGCTTGTCTTCGGTCATGAGCCTCTGGATCAGTCGGGTCATTTCTTGGTCTCCTTGTTAAGCATCACGTCCGGAAAAAGTTCTGCGAAGAGGTTGTTCAGCGCTGTGCGCTTTTCGTTCACGACGCCGAAGAGCTCGCCGAAGAAGGCTCGGGCTGATGCCATCTCGCCTTGAGAAAATTCTTTGCGCAGGCATTGCATGAGCACCTTCTCGTACTGCGACCATCCGACGTTGGACTTCTCCGTTGAAGCGATGGCCTCCAGTTGTTCCTTCGTAATTCGCATTGCTGCCTACCTTGTTCTGATCTCCGTGGGATGATTAGAGGGTCGGGAGTGCATAAACCGACATCTCTAACCATCCTTTGGAGGAAAGTCTTTGCTTTTGGTTATATACCTGAAGGTATTGCATGAGCGAGAATATACGCAAAGCTATTACACTTGTCAATAGCTGTAGCTATATCATGGCCGCAAAAAAAAGCCGCCGAAGCGGCTTGTTAGCGTAATTAAAGGATGGCTATAGGCCGGTAGACCCAGATCGATCTACCACTTTCCCAAGAATGTGAAGGAAGTTGATTTGATCCTTCGAAATGATCTCTGCAGACCGAGAGTCTGAGGGGATTGTTTGAAGATCACCGTTGAGAAGAACGCGCAAGCGACGAACGTGAAGTCGGCCGTTGAGTGCAAATGCGTAGACCCGGCCATTCTCGATGACGGTCTGAGTTCTGTCGATCGTCACGACATCTCCTTCGTTGATGAAGGGGCTCAAAGCGTCTTCAGTAACGACGAACGCTTGAAGGTTCTCGACCTTAAGTCCGTGTTCTTCAAGCCATGTTTGATCGTAGTATTTTGGAGACATATCCATCTCATCTAGTTTCGGCTGTAACCGGGGATCGGTTTGTGCCACTAGATGAAACAGACGGACGGCTCCGTTGGTAAATGTGATGCTGGGGTTGCCAGATTCGACATCATCCCCATCGAAAAGGGGCGATCCCGCACCAGATATGAGCCACTGTAAGTTGATCGGATAACGCTCGCAAAGGCGCAACGCCGAGTCGGATTTGATTGTCTCCGTACCGCCGTTTACCCATTTATTCACAGATGGCTGCTTAACGCCGCAAATGCGGGCCAGTTCGGCTTGGGTCAGAGAGAAGTGTTGCATGACCCAACGAATGCGTTCAGATAGCGTGCTCATATAGATCATCCTATAAAAACTAAAAATAGCTTTGGGTATTGCTTGTGCTATACTCCAAGCTATATTTTCGGCTATAAGGTGACCTACATGAATAAAACCCCACGCTCAATTCGTGTCGCTCGAGCGATCGTTGATGCGTTTGGCTCTCAGACGGAGACAGCAAAAGCCGTTGGCTTGAAACAACCATCCGTCAATCGGTGGCTCAAAAAAGGCATTTCAAGACAGCGCGAAAACGATTTGAGGATCTTGTTCCCAGAACTTGCCGTCTGGCAGAAATTCCCGCCCCAAAAGAAAGCAATTTCGGAATAAAGGTGTCAGATGTCTTTCGAGCTGGCACAACAGTGCATTGATCTTGATGTCTTTGAACACGACTTAAGCCCGAAGGAAAAATTCGTGCTGGTTGTGTTGTGTCGTTTCGCAGACGATACGGGACGTTGCTATCCGTCACTTCCTACTTTGCTTGGGTTGACGGGCTTTGACGTGCGTACTGCTCGAAAGGCAATCGAAAACTTGGTTGAAAAGGGATGGCTCTCTTACGTTCAAGAGCCGGGCAAGAAGCGCCAGTACACGATCAACGCAACCAAAGTCCAAGGAAGGGGTGTTCCCTCCTGTGGTCCAGTACAAATTTGCACCCCCTACAAAAATGCACCGGGTACAAAAATGAACCCCGTGCAAATTTGTACTTCAACCCCCGACAAAAATGCAGGGGGTACCCCGTACAAAAATGCACCCCGAATAAAACATACAAGAAACCAAGAAGAAACCAATCTACAGACAGTAGGCGACTCGTCATTTTCGCTTGAGCCGGATCTGCCTCTGGCGTCGAACGAAGCTCGTGGGGACAAAGCGGCGAAAAAAGCTCCCAAGAGCAGAGAACAGAAGCACCCGTTTGATCTGAAGGGGTTACCCGACAAGTGGCGGCAATACATCGTGAAAGTTCGCCCGGATCTCGATCCGGAAGTTGTGTTTGCCGATTTCACGTTCTACTGGACGGAGGGGCAAGGGCGAGGCGAGCGCCGCACTGACAGAGGCTGGTCAAGCACTTGGATGACTTGGGTGAGGCGACAAAACAATCAAAGATCGCCTGCGGCTCGACCGCCAAAGAAGCACATCCCCGACCACCTCAACCCGAAGATTCGATTTGACGAGTCGTACTACACGAAGGAAAACCCTTTTAACCCTGATGGTTCGCTTAACTGGAAGCGAGCTCCCGATACCGATAGGAACGAGTGAAATGCAAGTACCTCAAAAACTCGGAACAATTCTCCACCGTCAGTCGATGGGAAAGATGCGCTGGCATGACGAGGTTCGAGACTGCCAGCTGCACGGCCAGTACCTCGGTCGCGTGGTTTTTGTGCAAGGCCAGAAAGTGTGTGATGCACCTTGTCCAGAATGTCTGCGTATCAAGAGCATCAAGGATGCCGAGGCCCGCGAAGAGGCGATTCAGCGAGCAAAGGCTGAGGCAGAAATTCGACGGTTGCAAGACGCCATTGGACGAGCCTGCATCCCGGAAGATTTCAAGGAAAAGACGTTCGACACCTTCGAGGCTAAAACCGACAACCAGAAGCGAAACCTGGACCTGTGCCGGCGCTATGTCTACAACTGGAAGAGTGTGCGCGACAACGGCTACAGCTTGTTGTTTTTCGGCAATCCGGGGACTGGCAAAAGCCACCTTGCCTGCTCAATAGTACGAAGCCTGCTGCCAGGCATCACCGCACTCTATGCCCGTGTTCCGGACGTGATCTCTTACGTGCGCTCACAATGGCGTTCCGACGCCGAAGAAAGTGAACACGCGGCCAAGCGTCGGTTTATTGACCTCGACCTTCTGGTGCTTGATGAGATCGGTGTCCAAGCTGGCACGGCAAATGAGCAGTCGATTCTTTTTCAGATTATCGACGGCCGACTGTCTGAAAACCGTCCGACCATATTCCTTACGAATCTGATGCCTAGGGCGCTGGCTGAGGTGCTCGGCGACCGTGTCATGGATCGCATCAACGGCAAGAGCTACGCCATGCAATTCATCGGTGGTTCGTATCGCAAGGCTCCGGCGGTTGGGGACATCTTTGGGAGTGCGTGATGAACTGTCAGCGCCTGGAGCCGAGTCCTCCCAAAAAGACGGGGCCGAAAGGCATCACGATCGAGATCGATAAGGCTATGGCGCTGCTTCGTCGCATCGATGGGTTCGACCTTTCGGAAGAAGATCGCCAGCAGCAGGAAGAGGCTGTCAGGTTCTTGCGAGAAACGGTGGTCCGGCACTTGAAAAGGAATCGGATTAAGGAGAAGAAATGAGCGAAACAATCAGGACACTGGGGATACTGTCACTTTGTGGCATCAGCATCGTTCATTCGATTTGGTTAGGACGTCTCAGCAGACGCCTCCAAGACCAAGAGAGCCAATGCCATTTCATCCGGACACAGAGCTGTGAGCTTTGCGGCGGTTGCGGCTGCCCGTTTAACGGAAAGCAGTCGAACGTGAAGTCCTTCTCACAACCGCGTATCCCTGATTCCAGTCTGACAGAAACCACAGACGGGTCGTCCGTTGTGAAGATGAACGACGAATCTCTTGGGCGAAGCCTGTAACCGGGCAGCGAAACCGACAGGACTTCAACGCTGGGGATTGTCGTCCGGAATGAGAAGTGCAGCACGTAGCAAGGATGAAGGTATAGGTCTTTCCCAAATGACCAACTGCGAAGCTTGATCGAAGGAAATTTGATAGTGGAAAGCATGAGCATAAGAGTCGCAATGGCAGCGCAATAGCCGGCTGGCTCAAGGATGTCGATAAAGGTCACTTTTACTTCCGTGGGTTGGTTGAGTTGATGCTGGGGAGCACAACGCAATCATCTCACGGAGGCCTCGAAAAGGGTTTGAAAGCGAATGAGTAGTCGTTTTTACAAGGCGTTGGCATTGGCCATAGGGGTTGAAGCGATGCTTGTGGGCTCGATGCTATGTCTGGGAAACCGCGCGGAAACCATCTTTAAGGTCATCGAAGCGCTTCTGTACCTCATCGGATCCATAGCTGGACTGACATGGTGCTTCTACGAATGGGGCGCTGACGAAAGGAAGAAGAAATGAAGGAAAAGAAGAGAACGATCTACGTCCGGGTGCCGGTCGAAGACGCAAGACGAATCATGCAGATGCTGTGGCGTGTAGGACATAGGTCCTTTTATGAGGAAATTTCTTACAACCGTTTCACCCGCTCGCTTGGCAATGCCGAGAGGCGTGAGGCTCGGCTGTACGACGTCAAGGGGGCGAGATGAATCTTTTTGTTTGGGTGCTTCAGGCTCCGATCATGCAGCTCTTGCGCGTGATATGGGAAGAACAAGGCCGTCCGACCAGCAGGACGAGATTTTGGTTCTGTTTTTACGGCTTCATCGGATGGCTGTCCTTCGGCGTCATTTCCTACGCCGTGTTCCGGATTCTCTATTACGTCTTGGGAGTGGTCGGATGAGATACAAGATCGAGATCGATGGTGACGTGCTGCTGGATGTCTTGCATTGGCTCGAGAACACGGGCCGTTACAAGGACGCTGTGGGCATTAGAGATCAGTACGTGAGGCAGCACAAACAGGAGTTGAAGCGCTTGGATGCCCTCGGGAAAGGTGTCGCTTCCCAGAAGAGCGCTTCGGCGGAAGAAGCCTTGAAGGTCTTCGGCGACTTCTTTGGAGCCAAGTGATGACCATCAGGCAGATCAAGCTTGACTTTGCGACCGTCCTGAATCTGCTCTCCCTTGCACGGAGGGCAGATCTGGACAAGGCAGGTATGGGAGAGCTCGCTGCGCTTGCAATTGCCGAAGCGAAGGTGGCAGATGTTATGAGACGGCAAGAGGAGAAGAGACTACATGAAGAAGAGCGAAAGGATCGAGTCGGCCTATAGAGCCGGATGGCAAGCCGCACAGCGCGGCGAGAACTTGTCACGTCAAGCCAATCTTATCCACGACCATGAAGAGCGTGCCGCTTTCATCAAGGGCTACTACTACGGCAGCCAGGCGGCGAAGGAGAAAGACTCCCATGCAGTTAACTCAAAGCGATCGTGAGGCGCTCGCAGATCGCCTCCACAACTGGGGACGGTGGGCGGCGGATACAAATCCGCCCGGAAAGAGCTGGTTGTGGATAGCCATAAAGAAGCATGGACGCCGAGGGAAAAACGAGCCTCTTCCGGCTCCTGTAGATGAACCGCCTCCAGTGGACGAGTTGGATGCTTTGCTGGTCGAGAGGGCTTGGATGTCTTTGCCTGACAGCCCACTAGAAAGGCATCGGTATAAACAGACCCTCAGATACCACTACTGTTTTCCGAGTAAAAAGCCGAGATGGGTAGCCAAGAGATTGGGCTACAGGCACCGACTTTATGACGAGATGCTCAAGACGGGGCAAGACGAAATCGCAAAAGTGCTAATTCGGTTTGACAAGCTCAAAGAGCTACAGCAGAATGACATCAACAATTTGAAGCCTGTGTGATCAGAGCCGTGATAGAGGAGCCGTATGGCTCCTTTGTCATGCCTAGGAAAACAGAGTAAAGAAAGGAAAGGTCGGGCCTCGCTGATGAAGCGGGGCTATTTTTTTTCGGAGGGCCTTATGAAATGGCAAGAGATGCTTGAGCTTGCTGCGGTCGCATTTGTAGGCTCTCTTCTTGGGTCGTTACTTGTGAAAGTGATCACCCTAGCATCGAAGTAAGAATGGCACCAAGGACAATGCCAAAGAGGCCAACAATGGAGCTGCTAAAGAAATGACGTCTGTTTTCCGCGGCAGTTTCCTTTGCGATACGGTCAAGAGCTTCAAGGTTTTGTTGATTTATCTTTTTGAGCTCTTCGGCTAAAAGGTGAGAATTCATGGATATCGACCTTTCTATAGCGGTTGATATCGTAAACGAGATTGATTCCGACATCCCTACAGGGAATGGATTGGATTTCATCATCGCTTGCTCAAATTGTTTGGCCGCATAGTCGATCAGCTCTTTTTCTTGGTCTGTCATGAAAGTGTCCCTCTAAGCTGGCGTTTTGATGGGGATGATATGCCGCTCTTTACCTCAAAAACTGGATGAAATGTCGATACATGAACTCAATACTGTCGCTCTATGGTTCATCGGTCTCCTGGTGACCTTTGCGAAGCCGCATAGCGGACGACTGGATGATGGTATTAGGGTCGTTCTTTGGCGAACGATCATCATTGGGTGGTTGTTTGCCATTGTTGGTATCTGTTTTTTGGGGCGCACAACCGAGGCTATGGCATGGTTTGATCTGTGGATCAAGATTGCTCTTTGCTTCGGTCTCTATAGAGATTTCATCGAAAAGTTCCGGTAAGGTTGGCAAACCAAAGATCTGCTGGAACACGGAGTACACGACAAGTAGCTTGAAGATGATTTCCGACAACCTCTTGGCTTGGTTGGCGGTCATGTCAGCCAGAAGGTCGTGGCTTGGCTCCTGCTCTGCATCAATTTCATCGAAAGATTCGCGCAGCTTCTGTTCGTAATCTTGTTTCTCGACGCCGGAAAGCACGTCCACCAGCTTAGATTCGTTTGGAACATTGAGCCGTTGAAGAAAGGTCGACAATGCTTCGAGGTTGTTGTGGATCGTGGCAATGTTCGAGAGTTGGTCTAGCTGCGAGGCGACGTTTTGGAACAGATTGCCTAGTTCGTTTATACGCAGTGATTGAGCTTGAAGGGCGGCAAATTGGCTTTCAAGTGATCTGAAGGCGTTTGCTTGTTCAAGACGTGCAGGTAATGCAGCCAGTTGATCAATCAGTTTTGACGCTGTCGATACTTGCGAGCAGAGTTGTGAAGCTGAAGAAATTTGGGCAAGGGGCTTTAAGGCAGTTTCCATGTGATTAAAAAGCTTTGATGCTTGTTCGAGCTGCCTTAAAGCATCAAGGTCTTGCAGTGCCTTCACGAAAGGCGTTAAATCAGTCAATTGGAGCCTCCTGGTGGAGTTGGTGAGTTGAGATGCCCAACGATACACCAGGAGGCTTTTTGTTCAAGTGGCCAAGTTTCTATGCCATTGCTGACTATCTGTTCTTATCCTGGGTGCCACAGCCCAGTGCCGCGTGGTGAGCGCTACTGTGAGCGCCACAAGGACACCGGCGAGAAACGCGACGCTGAAGCGAAGGCGCGCGCTGCCAAGAAGCGAGAGCAGCGCCGAGTGCAGCAGGCAGGCAACTCTAACGCCCGCGGCTACACGTACCGATGGAAGAAGTTACGAGATCGCTTTATCGCACAGCACCCCTACTGTGAAGAGTGCTTCAAGCAAGGCAAGATCGTGATGGCGACTGACATCGACCACATCGTCCCTCACAAGGGAGATCGATCCCTACTCTACGACGAGAAGAACCTTCAGGCCTTATGTCACGAATGCCACTCGCGCAAGACTGCGACTGAGGACGGAGGGTTTGGCAATCGCCGAGTTACTTACGGGCGAAGCCGAGGATGACGGCTGGGAGAACGAAGTAGCCGACAAGGCCCAAGAATGTGTCGGGCACAGGGAAGACCCAAAAGACAAGGCCTGCCCAGATCAGCCAGAAGGCAAAGAGATTGAATAAACGCATGAGCTCATTCTACAAGGTTGGAGGGTAGTGATGCGGTACTTTGTCGTTCCTATTTTGGTCGAGTTTGAAATGACTTACTCAGAGTCTGTGATGACTCTTTGGGCTGGAACAAACTTGCCAATGTTCAAAGCGACAATCAACGGATCCGTTGTTTTGTTTAAAGCAACTGGCAAAGAGCGTTACATCGGTTCCGGCATGGTAAGAGGCTTCAAGGCATACCTAGAAGGCTCGTCGTACTTCCGAGAAGCAAATCAGGATCTTTATCCAGAAGCTTGTTTGGTGGGATCTTTGCGATTACCGATGGAAGACCTCGGTTCTCCTTACCTAGCTGGGACGAATGGGATGGGGGCGGCTCAACTCTAAAACGCTTTCTTTTTCCAAACCGCACCGTTTCCCTCGATTTTTGTGCGTGCAAAACTGGGAGTTTTGAACTTTGGCAAGACCACGAAAGGATGAGTCCGTGAAAGCGGCGCAGGGAACTCTGCAGCCGTGCCGGCGACACCGCCAGATCGATATGACGGAGGCCACGCTCACGATCGAACCGCCTGTGGGTCTGAACAAGGACGCCCGGGCGGCTTGGCAGTTGGCTGTCGAGTGTGCTCCGGAAGGCGTGCTCACAGCGCTCGATGCCGGCGTGCTCGAAAGATGGGCTCGCAACTACGCGCTGTATCGCAAGCTCGCAAAGCTTGTCGACAAAGGTGGTGTCGTTTTCATGGTCGATGGAGAACCAACTGGAAAGCTGAGTCCGACATTTAATGCGCTCATCAAGGTTCAACAGATTTTGGCCAAGTGCGAAACCGAGCTCGGCTTTACGCCAGGCTCGCGCGCGCGTGTGAGTGTTCGGAAGAAAGACGACGATCAAGGAAACGAGTTTGGTGACTTCTAAAGATTTCTGCAAAGTGGCGGCCAAGTACGAGGCTGATGTCCTGAGCGGTAAGGTGCTTGCCTGTGAGTTCGTCAAGAAGGCCGTCCGCCGCAATCAGGAAGACCGCAAGCGCTACAAAGATCATGGCCTGTACGCATTTTCGGAAAGCGAAGGCAACCGCGTTTGCAAGTTCATCGAGTTGCTGACTCACACCAAAGGCGCTTTGGCCGGGCAGAAGATCAAGCTCGAGCCGTGGCAGGTCTGGATCTTGTCGACGATCTTCGGCTGGCGACGTCGATCTGACGGCGGCCGTCGATTTCGGCGCGTCTACATCGAGGTGCCGAGAGGCAACGGTAAGAGCTGCTTGAGTTCCGGTGTAGCCCTCTACTGCCTTCTGGCGGATCGAGAGCCGGGCGCCGAGGTCTACTCCTTTGCAACCACCCGAGATCAGGCCAAGATCGTATTTGGCGACGCCAAGCAGATGTGCGTAGCCAATCAGGCACTGCGGCAAAACTTCGGACTGGAGGTCTTGGCCAACGCATTGTATGTGCCTCGGACGAACTCGACCTTTCAGGCGAAGTCTGCAGAAGGCTCGACCTTGGACGGCTTGAACACGCACTTTGCGTGCGTTGACGAGCTTCACGCTCACAAGACACGAGCGGTCTACGACGTGGTCGAAACGTCCATGGGCAAGCGCCTGAACTCTTTACTGTGGGTGATCACGACAGCCGGCTTCGACACTTCAGGCATTTGCTACGAAGTACGCACGATGGTCCGCGGCGTGCTCGATGGAACGATCGAAGACGAGACGCAGTATGGCGTCATCTACACGATCGACGAGGACGACGACTGGACGACCGAGGAAGCGCTTATCAAGGCGAACCCCAATTGGGGCGTCAGCGTTATGCCTGAGGTGATCATTCCGCTCCAAAAGAAAGCGATGGCTATCGTCAGTGCGACCAACAATTTCAAGACGAAGCACCTCGACGTATGGTGTTCCGCCGGCACAGCCTGGATGGATCTGGTCGCTTGGAAGCGATGCGGTCACATGCGAGACCTTGACGACATGCTCGGCAAGCCTTGCGTGATCGGTCTTGACCTTGGTGCGAAGAACGACGTGACGGCCAAGGTGATCGTCTTCAAGGAGCAGGACGAGAACGGGAAGCCTCGCTTCTACATCTCGACGAAGCTCTACCTACCAGAAGCGGCTGTCGAGAAGAGCACAAATGCGCAGTACCAAGGATGGGCCGACACAGGTGCGATCACGGTAACTGGCGGCGCGATGACCGATCTGTCGAGAATTGAAGAAGAGATCCGTGAAGATCTATCACGCTTTGACGTCCAGGCGATTGCCTACGACCCGTGGCAAGCGACTCAGCTTGCCGTGAACCTTTCAGAGGACGGCGCCCCGATGGTTGAGTATCGGAACACGGTCCAAAACCTTTCAGAGCCGATGAAGTGGCTCGAAGCGCTTGTTCAGGACGGCAAGCTTACGCACGACGAGAACCCTGCCATGGATTGGATGATGGGAAACGTCGTGGCAAAGCTTGACGCCAAAGACAATATCTACCCAAGAAAAGAGCGCTACGAGCAGAAGATCGACGGTCCCGTGGCTCTCATCTACGGACTGGCCATGTGCCTCGCCGAACGAGACGAAGGCGGGAGCTTCGCAGACTTCATTGACGACATCATCGTGGTGTAAAAAATGCCTTTCATTCGACGCTTCTTCAGCCGTTTCGGATGGGGCGGCGTCATGTCCGACCAGTCCGGACAGCAACTTGAAACGCCCTCCAGTCTGGTCGCGGCACCGATGTCCCCTGACATCGCGCTTCAGATCTCGACCGTTTACGCGTGTGCACGTTTACTTGCCGGGACTGTGAGTTCTCTTCCGTTGATGGTCTTCAAAGAGGACTCGCGCGGCAATCGCAAGGTGGATCGCGGATCACGTCTCTGGACGATCCTGCACGACCAACCGAATGCCGTGATGACGGCCAGCGACTTCTGGCAGGCCATGATCCTGCAGTGGGCTTTGCGAGGCAATGCCTATGCGCAGATCATGCGTGACTCGGTCGGTGATGTCATCAGTCTGTGGCCTCTTTCGTCTGATCAGATGACCGTCTTTTCAGACAAGGCGACGGGCCGCTTGGTCTATCAGTATGTCCGTGACAGCGAGACCTACGACCTCACTCCGGATCAGGTCCTGC
>UMFM01034356.1_pt1 | contig 26474 bp, 17 predicted proteins | sample 1965011 | NCBI WGS metagenome assembly UMFM01 (sample SAMEA4836046, study PRJEB28245) | human gut metagenome | biome: gut microbiome; material: fecal sample | place: Denmark | collected 2008 | reverse complement strand
GGCAAGCTACGCTACAAGCGTCGCGGCGAGTATGGCGTCGCCGGCGGCGAGCGCGGCGACCTGGTCGTGACCACGCATGTGGAGGAACACCCGCTGTTTAAGCGCAAAGGCGCCGACGTGACCATGGAGGTACCGGTCTCGGTCTACGAGGCGGCGCTCGGCTGCACGGTGGACGTGCCCACGCCCGGCGGTGCGACGGTCCGTTTGAAAGTGCCTGCGGGTACCCAGACGGGCAAGAAGTTCCGCTTTAAGGAGATGGGGGCGCCCGACGTTAAGCACCGTGGCCGTACGGGCGCGCTGCTCGTCGAGATCAAGGTACAGGTTCCCACGAACCTATCCGATGACGAGCGCGATGCCATGACCAAGCTGCGCGAGGCCGACACGCGCGACTACCGCGAGAAAGTTAACCGCTACAAGGCGACGTTCTAGGGCGGTCGCGGTGCACGCCCACGCCCGCGGGCTTATGATGGACGATAACGAGACGGAAAGGGGTCAGGTAGCATGGCCGAGGACAATAGGAACAAACCGCTGTACATGATCAGCGTGGCGGCCGAGCTGACCGGCATGCATCCGCAGACTCTGCGCGTCTACGAGTCCAAGGGTCTGGTGAACCCCCAGCGCTCGGGCGGCAACACGCGCCTGTATTCGCGTGCCGATATCGAGCGCCTGGAGCTCATCAACCAGCTGACCGACGAGGGCATCAACCTTGCCGGCGTGGTGCGCATCCTCGATATGAAGGAGCGTGCCGAGGAGCGCGAGCGCGAGAACGAAAAGCTCCGCGCCCGCATGCGCCAGCTCGAGGACGAGCTGCACGAGTACAAGATGCAGAAGAAGATCACCTCCCTGGCCCCGCGCGATGGCTCGGTTAATCCCGAACAGGTCATGCGCAAGCTACTGGGAGCCGGCGGGGATCTCTAGGTTCCGCCGTTCTAACGAACGGCGGACCGGTCGACGCTGCGCGCCGCCCAGAGCGACAATTTGTCATTCAAAAGGCAAGGCATGACCAGAAGGTCTATGCCTTGCCTTTTTCATGCCAACTTGTTCGCTCTGGACGTCGCTCGCTGTCCGTCCTCTACCTGCGGCGTTGCCATGGTCCGGATGCGGCACTTGGGGACGTTCCTCACTTTGGAAATGCGGCCCGCTCGCTGTCCGTCCTCTACCTGCGGCGTTGCCTTGCTCCGGATGCGGTAGTCGTTGGTAGTCATTGGGGACGTCCTTAAATGACTAGTCGAAAGGGACGCTCTTGCACCAAATCTGCTGACCCACATCGGGCTCGTCCTGTACTTTACCGAGATAAAGTGAACGTGCAGATTCGTAACCCACTCGCAACCGTTCTATGGCACGATATTGAACGAATGCATGCTATGCGCCCAAATTTTTTGGGCAGAGTGGGAGACAGTATGGTCAAGCTGTACGAGGACGGCATCTACCTGCGCGGCGGCAGCGAGGTTGTGCCTGCGGCCGAGGCTGCCGAGCGCGGTATTACGCAGACGCCCGAGGATGCCAAGCGCGGCACCATCGCGTATTCGATCCTCCAGGCACACAATACGTCCGGCGACCCCGAGGCGCTCAAGATTCGCTTCGATGCCATGGCGAGCCACGACATCACCTTCGTCGGCATCATCCAGACGGCGCGCGCCTCGGGCATGGAGCAGTTCCCGCTGCCCTACGTGCTCACCAACTGCCATAACTCGCTGTGCGCCGTGGGCGGCACCATCAACGAGGACGACCACGTCTTTGGCCTTTCCGCGGCCAAAAAGTACGGCGGCATCTTCGTTCCGCCGCACATCGCCGTCATCCACTCCTTTATGCGCGAGAACTTCGCCGGTTGCGGCAAGATGATCCTGGGCTCCGACTCGCACACCCGCTATGGCGCCCTGGGCACCATGGCCGTGGGCGAGGGCGGCGGCGAGCTGGCAAAGCAGTTGCTGCGCGACACCTACGACGTTGCTTATCCCGGCGTCGTCGCTATCTACCTCACGGGCGCCCCGCGTCCCGGCGTCGGCCCGCACGACGTGGCGCTCGCCATCATCCGTGCCGTTTTTGCCAAGGGCTATGTCAAGAACAAGGTCATGGAGTTTGTGGGCCCCGGCATCGCGAGCATGACGACCGATTACCGCAACGGCGTCGACGTCATGACCACCGAGACCACCTGCCTGTCGAGCATCTGGGCCACCGACGAGGACACGCACGCGTTTTTGGCCATGCACGGTCGCGGCGACGACTACCGCGAGCTCAAGCCCGCCGATGTCGCCTACTACGACGGTTGCGTCGAGGTCGATCTGTCGAGCATCAAGCCCATGATCGCGCTGCCATTCCATCCTTCCAACGGCTTTGAGATCGAGGAGCTCAACGAGAACCTCGAGGACATCCTGCATGAGGTGGAGCTCGAGGCCGCCAAGATCGGCGAGGGCAAGACGCACTTTAGCCTGCTCGACAAGATTGTCGACGGCAAGCTTCACGTGCAACAGGGCGTTATCGCCGGCTGCTCGGGCGGCAACTACGACTCCGTGGTCCAGGCTGCCCGCGTGCTCAAGGGCGCCAACACCGGCTGCGGCGAGTTCTCGCTGTCGGTCTATCCCACGAGCCAGCCCGTGGCGCTCGAACTTACGCGCCGTGGCTATATCTACGACCTTATGGAGGCCGGCGCGATCGTGCGCACGGCGTTCTGCGGTCCGTGCTTTGGTGCCGGCGACACGCCTGCCAACAACGGCCTGTCCATCCGCCACACCACGCGCAACTTCCCCAACCGCGAGGGTTCCAAGCCGGGCAATGGTCAGCTGAGCGCCGTGGCCCTAATGGACGCTCGCTCCATTGCGGCGACAGCCGCCAACGGAGGCGTCCTGACGCCGGCGACCGACCTGCCCGAGGAGACTTGGGACGAGGCCTGCGAGTACACCTTTGACGACGCGCCGTATAAAAAGCGCGTGTACTGGGGCTTTGGCAAGGCCGAGCCTGCCGACGAGCTGGTCGAAGGCCCCAACATCAAGCCGTGGCCCGCAATGGAGCCTCTCGGCGACGATATCCTGCTCAAGGTGTGCTCCAAGATCATGGACTCGGTCACCACGACCGACGAGCTCATTCCCTCGGGCGAGACGAGCTCCTTCCGCTCCAACCCGCTGGGCCTGGCCGAGTTTACGCTCAGCCGCCGCGATCCGGCCTACGTGGGTCGTTCCAAGGAGGTCGACGCCGTGGAGAAGCGCCGCGTTGCCGGCGAGGCGGCGGGCGATCTGGCGGCACTCGATGCCGAGCTTGCCGGCGTGTTTGAGGCGCTGGCCGGCGCCGGCGTCGTGGCCGATGCCAAGGCGACCGAGTACGGCTCCATGCTCTATGCCAAGAAGCCCGGTGACGGTTCTGCCCGCGAGCAGGCCGCGAGCTGCCAGCGCGTGATTGGCGGTCTGGCCAACATCGTCCACGAGTACGCCACCAAGCGCTATCGCTCCAATGTGATGAACTGGGGCATGGTGCCCTTCCAGATGGAGGCCGAGCCCAACTTTGAGGTGGGCGACTACGTCTTTGTGCCGGGTATCCGCATCGCGCTCGATGGCGACCTAAAGGGCATCGCCGCCTACGTGGTGCGCGCCGACGGCACGGTCGAGCAGATTGAGCTCTACATTGCCGACATGACGGCAGAGGAGCGTGCCATCGTCAAGGCCGGCTGCCTGATCAACTACAACAAGTTCAAGGCCGCTGCCGAGTAACGCACTTAATTGTCCGCCCGGGGCTTATCCTTTCCCGCCCGCTCACGCGCTTCGCGAGGGTCGCGTTCGGGAAAGGATAAGCCCCGGGCTACATTTCTGCGTTCTCGTTGGGTCTTGAGGGACGCTAAAAATAGACTTGCTTGAAGCCGCTCCTGTTATCGGGGCGGCTTCTTTTTTGTCGAAAACCGCCACAAAGGGGACAGGCACCTTTGTGATGGTCCCGTTTGTCTCGACCTGTAACATCTTGGCCGCTAAAAGTGGGCCTGGTGTTACAGATTTAGATTTTCGATTCGGGTGTCTTCTGTTCGTCTCGATTTGTAACAGATAGAGCTCTATTTGCCGAGTAGATGTTACAGATTGAGACAAACGGGCGCCGTTGGTCATTTCATCTTGATTTGTAACATCTGGAGCCATAAACAGTCGCTAGATGTTACAGATTGAGATTGTAAGGGGACGAGGCTGCAGTGGGTGAGCGTGCCTGCCCCTATCTCTCAATCACTCAGAAAATCTTATATATAGAGACTTAGATTTGTGTATAAGATCGTGCAAAGCTGGCAACAATACTTCTCGAACAACGTGAAGCCGCCCCGTAGGGCGGCCACCCCAAGAGAGGTGATTCCATGAGAATCGATAAGCTAGCAATGACGTCGCGCGAGGCGCTGCAGACCGCCATGAGTACGGCTGCCGACGCGCAGGCCGGCGCGGTGGAGCCGATTCACCTGCTGTCTGCCCTGCTTGGTGCCGGTGAGCGCAACATCTCCGTGATTATCGAGCGCATCGGCGCCGACCCAGCCCAGCTTGCACACTCCACGCAAGATGCCATCGACCGCGCACCCAAGGTTTCGGGCGAGGGCCAGCAGATGGGCCTGTCCAACGAGCTCGTCCGCGTCATCGAGAAGGCCGAGAAAAAGGCCACCAAGATGGGCGACAGCTTTGTAGTGACCGAGCATCTGCTGATGGCACTTGCCGAGGACAAAGGTGAGGCGGGCCGCGTGCTGCGCGACGCCGGCGTTACCAAGGAGCGTATCGAGCAGGTCTACGAGGAGTTGCGTGGCGATGACCGTGTGACGTCCGCCGAGGACAAGACCCAGTTTGAGGCACTGGAGCAGTACGGCCGCAACATCTGCGACCTGGCCCGTGCAGGCAAGCTCGACCCGGTTATCGGTCGTACCGACGAGATCCGTCGTACTATCCAGGTCCTGTCCCGTCGCACCAAGAACAACCCTGTGCTCATCGGTGAGCCGGGTGTCGGTAAAACGGCCATCGTCGAGGGCATCGCCCAGCGTATCGTGGCCGGCGACGTGCCGAGCACGCTGCGCGACCGCGACCTCATCGAGCTCGACATGAGCGCGCTGGTCGCCGGTGCCAAGTACCGCGGCGAGTTCGAGGACCGCTTGAAGGCCGTGCTCAAGGAAGTGCAGAAGTCCGAGGGCAAGGTCATCCTGTTCATCGATGAGCTCCACACCATTGTGGGCGCGGGCGCCACCGAGGGCTCCATGGACGCCGGCAACATCCTCAAACCGGCGCTCGCCCGCGGCGACCTGCACGCGATCGGCGCGACCACGCTCGACGAATACCGCAAGTACATCGAGAAGGACGCGGCGCTCGCCCGTCGTTTCCAGACCGTTATGGTGAGCGAGCCTACCGTCGAGGACACCATCTCGATTCTGCGTGGCCTCAAGGAGAAGTACGAGATCTTCCACGGCGTGCACATTACCGATAGCGCGCTCGTGGCCGCCGCCGACCTCTCCGATCGTTACATCGCCGACCGCTTCCTGCCCGACAAGGCCATCGACCTAGTCGATGAGGCGGCAAGCCGCCTGCGCATGGAGCTCGACAGCATGCCGGTCGAGATCGACGCCACCACGCGTCAGCTCACCCAGCTGCAGATCGAGGAACAGGCGCTCATGAAGGAGACTGACGACGCCTCCAAGGAGCGTCTGGAGACCCTGCGCCAGGAAATCGCCGAGGTCCAGGAAAAGCTCAACGTGCAAAAGGCCGGTTGGCTCAACCAAAAGAACGCCATCGACCATGTGCAGGAGCTCAAGGGCCAGCTCGATGAGGCCAAGAGCGAAGAGGAACGTGCGACGCGCAACGGAGACTTGGGCCGTGCGTCCGAGCTGCGTTACTCCGTGATTCCGGGTCTGCAGCAGCAGATTCAGGATTCCGAGGCCGCGCTCGAGGCACAAAAGCAGCAGGACGGTGAAGGCCTCAACGAGCAGGTGACCTCCGACGAGATCGCCGAGGTCGTAAGCGCCTGGACCGGTGTGCCCGTCTCCAAGATGATGCAGGGTGAGCTCGACAAGCTGAAGGGCTTGGAAGGCGAGCTGCATAAGCGCGTCATCGGCCAGGATGAGGCCGTCTCCGCCGTCGCCGCGGCCGTGCGCCGTAGCCGTGCGGGCCTCTCCGATCCGGACAAGCCCATCGGCAGCTTCTTCTTCCTGGGCCCCACCGGTGTGGGCAAGACCGAACTCGCCAAGGCGCTGGCCGAGTGCCTGTTCGATGACGAGCGCGCGCTCGTGCGTATCGACATGTCCGAGTACATGGAGAAGTTCAGCGTTCAGCGTCTGATCGGTGCGCCCCCGGGATACGTGGGCTACGACGAGGGCGGGCAGCTCACCGAGGCCGTGCGCCGTCGTCCGTACTCCGTGATCTTGCTCGACGAGATGGAGAAGGCTCACCCGGATGTCTTCAACGTGCTGCTGCAGGTGCTCGACGACGGTCGTCTGACCGATGGGCAGGGTCGTCAGGTGTCCTTCAAGAACACGATCATCATCATGACGTCCAACGTGGGCTCCAAGGCTATCGCCGATCTTTCGGGCAAGGACGAGGAGGAGATGCGCCATCAGGTTGACGCGGCCATGGCTCAGACTTTCCGTCCCGAGTTCCTCAACCGTATCGACGATATCGTGGTGTTCCATCCGCTCGGCATGGCGCAGATCGAAAAGATCGTCGATATTCAGCTCGCCGACGTTCGCACACGTCTGGCCAAGGAGCGCATGACGCTTGCCATCACCCCGGCGGCCAAGCAGATGCTCGCCGTGGGCGGTCTGGACCCGGTCTTTGGTGCCCGTCCGCTCAAGCGTCTGGTGCAGCGCGAGGTTGTGGACGCCATCGCCGCCGCTATCATCGACGGTACGGTGCGCGAGGGCGATCAGGTGACGGTTGACGTCGACAAGGACGGTGCCTTTACCGTCGTGTGCGATAACACGCCGTCTGCCACCTACGAGGTGCCCGACGCCGAGTAGATTGTTGGGCCGTGCCTTAAAATCTACCTTTTGAGCCAAACGCCAAGGGCGGCGGATCCAATTGGGTCCGCCGCCCTTTTTCGTGCGACAATCGATGGTGTTGAACGTGAGCACATGGCAAGGAGCTATGCAGATGAAAGACGAGAACGAGACGAACGCACCGGCGCCTGAGTCAGCGCCCGCCGCACCCAAGCCTGCGCCTAAGCCGGCACCCAAGCCGCGCGACCCCTACATCCGTGCCGAGAACGAGGACGACGACGGCTACGATCCCTACAGCGATCGCCGCCCCGAGCGCGAGCCGATGTTCGAAGCCGATCCGTGGCGCTAACTCCTGCAGGGTAGCTAATTTGGGACGGGGCTTTTTTAGCTGCCCCGGCTGGTAATGTGCCGGTTTAGTCGATTAACGGTCGGGGTAGCTAAAAAAGCCCCGTCCCAAATTAGCTACCCTCGCTGCGGCCGGCTAGTCCTGGGCCTTGATGCTTGGCATCAGAATCTGAGCGAGGTAGTCGGTCTCGAGTTTGGTGGCAGCGTCGGCCTTGCCGTCTTTGCCGACCAGTACGTTCTTGATCTGGCTATAGGTATAGCGGTTGCCGGTTGTAAGCTCGACAAGCTCAATGGCCGTGTCCATGGGGTAGGTCGACACGGGGTCTTGCGTGCGCCCGTTGATGGTCTGGGGCACCACATACGGATAGACGGGGCCGCTGGCGTAGACCGTGTAGCCGTTGCCAAGGCTTGCCGCACCTAAAACCGTATCGCCCTTATCGGGCGTAAAGCTCTCGCCGTCGCGCACTGCGACAAGCGTCGCGATCGGCGTATTGCTGTCGCTGGCAAGATAGATGCACAGCGTATTGCCGTTTTGCCAAGTCGCGACTTTGCCGTACCACTCAACGGGAATATCGAGCTGATACAGGTTCGTTGCCTTATGCCGGGCATCGGCGTCGCGGGCCGCCTGCGCCTCGCGGGAACTCATGGCATTGACGGCGGCGTCACGGCGCGCGGTTGCCGCCTGCTGGAGCACCTTTGCGACCGCAGCAGAGCTCGCGCCGCCCTCCTCGGCGTACTTGGCCGCGGCATCGATCTGGTCGTCGGTCACCGTGTCTGCCGAAGGTACCTTAAGCTTAAAGGATGCCTGAGTGCTCAGGTCCTGCCCGTCGCTCTTTACGCTAACCTGCGCCTTGGTGGTCGGCACGGTGTAAATGGTACCGTCGGCTGCGATGGGGGACCCAGCGATAGAGAGCGTATAGTCGCCAGGTAGCAGCTTAATACCGCGACCGTGCTCGTCAACGTAGAGCGTTTCGCTCACGGAGGAGCCGTCAGAGTCTTGCCCGCTCACCTGCACGGGAATCTTGGATCCGGTGGAACAGTCGAGCCCTGCGGCATGGACGCCAATCTGCACCGACATCATGGTGTGGGCGTTGACGGCAGCGACGGCGGCCTGTTCTTGTTGGTATCCGTTCCAAGCGGCATAGCCCGCGCCGCCGGCGACGAGCACGGCGGCAAGGACGCCGGCAACCATCAAATTGCGTCGCTTGGGCGACATCTTGTGATGGCGAGCCTTGGCTTCGCGTGCCGAGGGAACGGACGGCAGGGGAATATCGCCCATGGCGATGGTCTCGTCGACGGCCGGCGCAGAACCCAGGCCAGGAAGCTCGCGGGTGAGCGAGTCATCGGCAGGCAAGCTGCCAAGCAGGGCGGTCTCTTCTCCCGAGGCGGATTCCGACTGGACGTCGTCCTTGCTATCGTCCTCTTCGGCTTCGGCTTCGGCCTCGTCAGAAGCGTCTTTGGCGTCGCTGCCTTCGTCCTCAGTGCCTTCGCGCACCTCGTCCTGCGCGTCGACGGCCAAATCGCTCAACGAGAGCTCGTCTAGCGCAATCCGGTCAAGGCTCTCCAGGGCCTCGGCACATGCTTCCGCATCCTGGGCCGCATCCTCGCGGCCACGTGTCTCATCGCTCATATATCCCCCAATGCAATATCGGCTCAACACTGTACCCAAAAATGGAGCCATATAAAGCGCATGCGAAATATAAGATCCGATTTAACCCGAGCGTATCGTTCGGCCGCATCCTCGCGGCAGCAAAAGGCCCCCGGAACGCGAACGAATCACGTTTCGGGGGCTCTGCAGTGCGTTGAGTTGCGCGGAGCCAGCTATGCCGCTTCGCGCTCAAGCGATGTTTGCGTCAGGCGCGTTACTCGGCGTGCGCGTAATCAACCTTGGCGCGACGGGCAGTGGCCTTCTCCCAATCGCTGGTGCCCTCAAAGACATCCTGCTTGTAGGGGTTGCGGCCGAGCTTCTTGGCACGGTAGGCGACGTAGATGATCGCGGCGATGTTGGCGACCAGTGCGACGATCGAGACCGCGGTGGCGGCGCCGGGGTCGAGCGTGGAGTGCGTCACAAAGATGGACTCCTCCTGGAAGTAGGGGAACACCTGGGCAAACATGCACCAAATGGCCAGCGTAAAGGCGCGGTTCTGGATCCAGCCGCCCTTGTTCCAGATAAAGGCGGCGACGGTGGGCGCCAGCAGCAGCGCAAAGCCGCAGAACCAGGAGTGGGTGGGCAGGCAGTTGTAGGTGTAGCAGAAGTTCCAGATATCGTAGGCGATGATGTAGACCCAGGTCATGTCGGGCCACAGCATGTCGGTCTTGTCCTCGGAGGCGTAGACGCTCCACCAACCGGTCATGCAGAAGATGTTGATGATGCCCGCGATACCGTTGAACACGTTGTTCCAGCCGGCCAGCTGCGTAGCACCTTCGGAGGTGACCCAGGTGGACTCGCCCAGGACAAAGAAGTGATAGGCGCTCTCAAAGTCGGACACGACGGCGATCAAGATGTTGATGGCGACGATCACAAACGGCCATGCGCGGAACCAATGCGCCTTGCCGATCTTGCCCCACTGGTACTTAATGGCAATGAAGCCCCAGCAGCCGGCCAGCGCCGCGTATACCTTGGCGTAATGGAACCAGCTGTTCTGGTATACATGGGTGGGGTTGGTGAGCGCCCACTCGGCACCCTGCGAAACGCCGACGGCGATGGCGATGCAGTAGATGGTCATGGCCAGCGGAGCCACGCCAAAGATGATGGCCGCGCCGAGCTTGGTACGGCGGCCGACCTCGTTGAGTACGATCAAGCCGATAAAGACCATCGCCCAGCCGGCCCAGTGGATAAGGGTATCGCTACCCCAAACATCGAACAGCATGCTGCTCTCCTTTCATACGCCCGCGGCCCCTCTTCCGTCGCGGGCAGTTTGGCCAAATGTCATCAGTTCCTGGGCTTGCGCTCGGAATACTTGGCGGTGTAGCCCTCGATGTGGAGTGTCGAGGCGATAATCTCCTTAACCGTCTCGTCGGGCACATCGGGGTGCGTGCGGATGTACATCAACAGCCCCATGATGAGGGTGTAAAACGTCTCGTAGACATGGTCGATGCGCAGGTCATGATGGGCGACAAAGTCCACCACGGTGGTGTCGCAGATGTATTGCGCCACGCGCTGGACCACGTTGTGCAGAAAGCCACCGTAGAGCGCGCCGCTGCTCGAGGTGAGCGTGCTCGGCAGCTCGTGGCCGCTCACAACCAGGCGCTTAAAGAGCGGGGCGACGGTGTCGAGTGCGCCCTCGATATCACCGACGATGCGGCTGGCATTCCACTGCTCGAGCTCGGAGATAAAACCGTCGATTGCCTCGTCCATGACGGCGGTGACGGCGGCATCCATGTCGACGAAGTAGTGGTAGAACAGCGAGCGTGTGCAGCCGGCTCGCTTGGTCACGGCCGAGACGGATAGATGGGACACGCCCAGCTCGGAGCTCACGGCGCGCACGGCGGCGAGAATCTCGCGACGGCGCTCGTCACCTGTCAGGCGCTTTGCCGCGTTGTCGGGCGTGGGGACGGCGTCGGCCACAGGGGTGCTCGCTGCGTTATCGCTCATGCGCTTGCCGCCTTTCATCCGTTTGGGCCCGACCGTTCGCCTAATAGTCTTGAATATTGTTGACGGTTCGTCAATACTATTTTTGACATAATGTCAACAATGGCGGGTGAACGGCATGGGGGCATGCCCGGCCTGCAAAAAAGAGGGGCGCTGCGGTCTCGTCGGACTGCGGCAAGAGAAGGGACAACCATGATTCTCAACGGACCGGGAATTAGCTACACCGAGCCCGACATCGGTTCGGAGTTCGTGCCGCCGCTGCCGGAGCATCCGCGCGAGGCCATTGTCAAGCTGTGCGAGCATTGCACCAACCGTCTGCTGCATCGCGACGAGCTGCTGGGCTACGAGTACTGGTCGTTTGCCGAGGCCGCAACCGACGAGCAGGCCGAAGTGCTCTGCAAGATGAAGATGCGCCGTCCCTATACGCTGCCCGAGATGGTCAAGCTCACCGGCATGCCCGAGGCCCAGATCGAGAAGATGCTCGACGACATGAGCTACACGGGTCTGCTCGAGTACAACTGGGAAAATCCCGAGCGCGCCAAGCAGTGGGTGCTGCCCATGCTGGTACCGGGTTCCGCCGAGTTCCTCAACATGCGCGTGAACCAGCTCGAGGAGCATCCGGTCTATGCCAAGTTCTTTGAGCAGGCGTCCAAGGGGCCGCTGTCCAAAGCCACGCCGATGGTGCCGCCCGGAGGCGCCGGCATCGGCATGCACGTCATTCCGGTCGAGAAGGCTATCGATGCTTCGAGCACCTCGGTGCCGATCGAGCATATCGAGCATTGGCTCGACAAATACGAGGGCAAATATGCCGCCAGCACCTGCAGCTGCCGCGCGAGCCGTCGTGTGATGGGCGAGGGCTGTGCCGACGACCCCGCCGACTGGTGCATTGCCGTGGGCGATATGGCCGACTATGTGGTTGAGACCGACCGCGGCCATTATGTGACGCGTGAGGAGGTCTATGACATCTTGCGCCAGGCCGAGGACAACGGCTTTGTGCACCAGATCACCAATATCGACGGCGAAAACAAGATCTTCGCCATCTGCAACTGCAACGTCAACGTGTGCTACGCCCTGCGCACCTCGCAGCTGTTCAACACGCCCAACCTGTCGCGCTCGGCCTATGTCGCCAAGGTCGAGAAGGACAAGTGCGTAGCCTGCGGTCGCTGCGTTGAGGTGTGCCCGGCTGGTGCCGTCAAGCTCGGCCAGAAGCTCTGCAGCAAAAAGGCCGGCGGACAGGTGCCCGAGTATCCGCGCCAGGAGCTGCCCGATGCCACCAAGTGGGACCACACCAAGTGGTCGCCCAACTACCGCAACGACAACCGCATCGAGACACACGATTCCGGCACCGCGCCCTGCAAGACGGCCTGCCCCGCGCACATTGCCGTTCAGGGCTATCTGAAGCTCGCGGCGCAGGGCCGCTATGACGAGGCGCTAGCGCTCATCAAGCGCGAGAACCCGCTGCCCGCCATCTGCGGCCGTGTGTGCAATCGCCGCTGCGAGGATGCCTGCACCCGCGGTCGCGTGGACGAGGCCGTGGCCATCGATGAGGTCAAGAAGTTTATCGCCCAGCGCGATCTGGATGCCGCGACCCGCTATGTCCCACCTGTGGTGACCCCGACGCGCGCCGGCGGCTTCGACCAGAAGATCGCCATCATCGGTGCCGGTCCGGCCGGCCTGTCCTGCGCTTTCTACCTGGCCGAGAAGGGCTACAAGCCCGTCGTGTTCGAGAAGAACGAGCGCCCGGGCGGCATGCTCACCTATGGCATTCCCAGCTTTAAGCTGCAGAAGGATGTTATCGAGGCCGAGGTCGAGGTCATTCGCCTGATAGGCGCCGAGTTCCGCTATGGCGTGGAGGTCGGTCGCGATGTGACGCTCGACGAGCTGCGCGAGCAGGGCTTTAAGGCCTTTTATGTTGCCATCGGCTGCCAGGGCGGCCGCCTCGCCGGTATTCCGGGCGAGGATGCCGAGGACGTGACCGTGGCCGTCGACTTTTTGCGCAAGGTCAACAGTGGCAAGATCGACACGCTGCCCGGCCGCACCATCGTGGTGGGCGGCGGCAACGTGGCTGTCGACGTCGCGCGCAACGCCTGCCGTCTGGGTTCCGAGCACGTTGAGATGTTCTGCCTGGAGAGCGAGGCCCAGATGCCCGCCAGCGAGGAGGAGCGTCGCGAGGCCGTTGAGGACGGCGCCCACATCAGCTGCGGCTGGGGCCCCAAGGAGGTTCACCTGGACGAGGCCGGTCGTGTGTGCGGTATCACCTTCAAGCGCTGCACGCGTGTCTTTGACGACGAGGGCCGTTTTGCGCCCGAGTACGACGAGAACGACCTGCGTCGTGTCGACGCCGACCGCGTGGTCATGTCGATCGGTCAGTCCATCGTGTGGGGCGACCTGCTGGCTGGCTCCAAGGTGGAGCTTGGCCGCGGCCAGGGTGCCCTTGCCGATCCTCAGACCTACCAGACCGCTGAGCCCGACATCTTTGTGGGCGGCGACGTCTACACCGGTCCGAGCTTTGCCATCGATGCCATCGCTGCCGGTCACGAGGCCGCCGTGTCCATCCACCGCTTTGTGCAACCGGGCTCCACGCTCACCATCGGCCGCAACCAGCGCCGCTACATCGCGCTCGACCGCGACGATGTCGTTATCGAGAGCTACGACAACGCGAGGCGCGAGGTGGCACATGTCGACCGCGAGCGCGAGAAGGCCGCGCCGTTTAGCGAGTACGTCGAGACCTTTACCGAAGAGCAGGTGCGCGCCGAGACCGCCCGTTGTCTGGGCTGCGGCGCCTCGATCGTCGACCCCAACAAGTGCATCGGCTGCGGTCTGTGCACCACCAAGTGCGCGTTCGATGCCATCCACCTGGATCGCGACCGCCCCGAGTGCTCCACGATGGTCAAATACGAGCAAAAGCTCCCCAGCTTGGGCAAGTACGCGCTCAAGCGTGCCATCAAGATCAAATTCGGGAAGAAGTAATGAGGTTCCGCCGTTCTAACGAACGGCGGCACTGCCGACGCTGCGCGGCGCCCAGATACCCCATCTTGCCCCTCAACTGCGGCGCCGCGGGCAAAAAGCCCAGCGGACGCCTTGTTTCGGGGCAACCTGGGGCACCTGGATCGCCGCTCGCTGACGTTTGGCTGACATCGCATCAACCGTTGCTGAAAGGTTTCTACCTTGCATGAATTGGGAATCGTCTATCACATTATTCGCGATGTCGAGAACGTGGCGCGCGCCAATGGCGTGAGTCGCGTTTCGAGCGTCACGCTGCTGCTGGGCGAGGTCTCGGGCGTCGTTCCCGACTTGCTGCTCGACGCTTGGCGCTGGGCGGCAGATAAAAAGCCTATCACCGAGGGCACGGAGCTTATCGTGGAGCCTGTTGAGGCCGTGACGCATTGCGAGGCGTGCGGCCGCGACTATGCGACGGTCGAGCACGGCAAGATCTGCCCCCATTGCGGTAGCGGCGAGACATACCTGCTGCAGGGCCAGGAGGTCATGATCAAGCAGATTGAGACCCCCGACGAGGACCCGCCAGATGCTGCTCCCGACGGCCTCTCCGACGCCCCCGATGCCGTCGACGCTGCCAACCCCCTCCACATCGTCTAGCCCCTAGTCGTTGGGGACGTTCTTGTTTGACTAGTCGTTTAAGAACGTCCCCAATGACTACTTACGTTAGTGCATAAGTCACGCTAATAGTCAAGTTATGTCTGTTTAAACAAAATAACTGCAGTACAAGCGCATTCGCGCTTGCCTAAAATCGATATTAATGACCAGCCTGCTTGTATCGGTAAAATGGATGGCTTGATAAGTGACGCCTTGGCGTGTAATCCGTCAAAAAGCAGTAACGTAATCAACTTGTAACAAACCTAGACGTTTAAACAAATTATCCAATCATTCGTATTTTTCTCTATAATTTTACAGGACGAACAGGTATACTCCTTTCATGTCGTGTAGGAAATACGTAGACAAAGAGGAGGTTATGTGATGGTAAGTATTGTTCTTGCTAGCCACGGAGACTTGGCAGCCGGAATCAAGCAGACGGGCTCGATGGTCTTTGGCGATCAGCCGTCTGTGGCCGTGGTCTCGCTCGAGCCGAGCATGGGCCCCGACGACTTCCGTGCCAAGGTCGAGGAAGCAATCGCTTCCTTCGAGGACCAGGAGCAGGTGCTCTTCCTCGTTGATCTGTGGGGCGGCACGCCGTTCAACCAGATCAGCGGTCTCATCGAGGGCCACGATTCCTGGGCTATCGTCACCGGTGTCAACCTGCCTATGCTCATCGAGGCATATTCGCAGCGCTTTGACGCAAAGAACACTGCACATGCGATCGCAAAACATCTCGTGACTGAGGCTAAGGCTGGCGTGCGCGTCAAGCCCGAGTCTCTGGAGCCCGAGGAGAAGAAGCCGGCCACGGCCGCCGCTGCTCCTGCAGGCGCCATCCCTCCGGGAACGGTCATCGGCGATGGGCACATCAAGATCGCCCACGTCCGTATCGACACCCGTCTGCTGCATGGCCAGGTGGCCACCACGTGGACCAAGCAGATCAACCCCAACCGCATCATCGTGGTTTCCGACGGCGTTGCTCACGACGAGCTCCGCAAGACCATGATCGAGCAGGCTGCCCCTCCGGGAGTCCATGCCAACGTCGTGCCCATCAAGAAGATGGCCGAGGTTGTCAAGGACACGCGCTTTGGTGACACCAAGGCCATGCTGCTCTTTGAGAACCCGCAGGATCTGCTCAAGGCTATCGAGGCCGGCGTCGACATCAAGGAAGTCAACATCGGTTCCATGGCTCACTCCAAGGGCAAGGTCGTCGTCACCAACGCCGTCGCTATGGGCGATGACGACGTTAAGACTCTCGAGGCCCTCAAGGCCAAGGGCGTCAAGTTCGAGGTCCGCAAGGTTCCTTCGGATTCCTCCGAGGATCTCGACGCCATGTTGAAGAAAGCTAAGGCCGAACTGGCCGCTCAAGCATAGTAAAGGAGGGTCCGATACATGTCTGCAATCACTATTCTGCTTGTTGCGATTGTCGCGTTGCTTGCCGGTATGGAAGGCATTCTGGATGAGTTCCAGTTCCATCAGCCGCTCGTGGCATGCACGCTTATCGGTCTCGTAACCGGTCACCTTCAGGAGGGCATCCTCCTGGGCGGTTCGCTCCAGATGATGGCCCTTGGCTGGGCTAACGTCGGCGCTGCCGTCGCGCCTGACGCCGCTCTGGCCTCGGTCGCTTCTTCGATTATCATGGTGCTCGCCCTCAACGGTGGCGCCACCGATTCGGCCAAGGCCGTTACCGCCGCCATCGCCGTCGCAGTCCCGCTGTCGGTCGCTGGCCTGTTCCTGACCATGATCTGCCGTACCCTGGCTACCGCTATCGCTCATGCCATGGACGGTTGCGCCGAGAAGGGCGACTTCTCCGGCATCGAGCGCTGGCAGTACGCCGCCATCCTCATGCAGGGCCTTCGTATCGCCATCCCGGCAGTACTTCTGTGCATCATCCCGGCCGAGGCAGTTACCAACGCGCTTAACGCTATGCCCGACTGGCTGTCCGGCGGCATGGCTGTCGGCGGCGGCATGGTCGCTTCCGTCGGTTACGCCATGGTCATCAACATGATGGCCACCAAGGAGACCTGGCCGTTCTTCATCCTCGGCTTTGTCCTTGCTGCCATCCCTCAGCTCACGCTGATCGCTCTTGGTCTCATCGGCATCTCCCTTGCCCTCATCTACCTTGGCCTCAAGGATCTGGCCAAGCAGGGTGGCGGCATGGGCGGTGGCTCCGGTGACCCGCTCGGCGACATTCTGAACGATTACGAGTAGGAGGGGAGTGATACATATGGCAGAGAACAAGATTCAGCTCACCAAGGCTGACCGCAAGAAGGTTTGCTTCCGTCATCAGTTCCTTCAGGGCTCGTGGAACTACGAGCGTATGCAGAATGGCGGCTGGTGCTTCGCAATGATCCCTGCGATCAAGAAGCTCTACACCAGCAAGGACGACCAGATTTCCGCGCTTAAGCGCCACCTGGAGTTCTATAACACCCATCCCTATGTTTCCGCCCCCGTCATTGGCGTTACCCTCGCTCTCGAGGAGGAGCGCGCCAACGGTGCACCGATCGATGACGTCGCCATTCAGGGCGTCAAGGTCGGTATGATGGGCCCGCTCGCCGGCGTCGGCGACCCCGCCTTCTGGTTCACCCTTCGCCCGATCCTGGGCGCTCTGGGCGCTTCCCTGGCCCTGTCCGGCAGCATCGCCGGTCCGCTGCTGTTCTTCTTCGCGTGGAACATCATCCGTTACGCCTTCCTGTGGTACACGCAGGAGTTTGGCTATAAGGTCGGCTCCTCCATCGCCAAGGACCTCTCCGGCGGTCTGATGGGCAAGGTCACCGAGGGTGCTTCCATCCTGGGTATGTTCATCATTGGCGCCCTGGTCGAGCGCTGGGTGTCCATCTCCTTCACCCCGGTCGTCTCCAAGGTCACGCAGTCTGCCGGCGCCTTCATTGACTGGGCTAACCTGCCTTCCGGTGCCGAGGGCATCAAGGAAGCGCTGACGATGTACAACTCCGTCGGTGCTACCGCCCTTGATCAGGTGAAGGTCACCACGCTTCAGGCTAACCTCGATCAGCTCATCCCCGGCCTTGCTGCCGTGTGCCTGACGCTGTTCGTCTGCAAGCTGCTCAAGAAGAAGGTCAGCCCGATCGTCATCATCCTGGCTCTCTTCGCCGTCGGTATCATCGGTCGCGTTTGCGGCTTCATGTAATCGCGCTTCGGCTTAAGACCGAGAGTTGCTAGGCAAGGGCTTTTGAGCCATTGAAACGGACCGCACCCGGTGGGTACACTGGATGCGGTCCGATTGTTTTATTTGGAGGGCGAGGCGCGCATGGCGCAATCTCAGAACAGCACGGTCGATCTGGCAACACCGGCAACCTGCCTGATGGGGCTTACCAGCCACGGTAACGTGATGGTGGGCAATAAGGCGTTCGAGTATTACAACGAGCGCAATCCCGAGGATTTTATTCAAATTCCGTGGGACGAGGTCGACTATATTGCCGCCGAGGTTTTGCGCGGCACTAAGAAGATCACGCGTTTTGCTATCTTTACCAAGGATAACGGCCACTTTACGTTTTCGACGCGCGACGACAAAGAGACGCTTCGTGCAGTTCGCAAGTACGTCGACGAGGATAAGCTTGTGCGTTCGCCCGACTTTATCGATGTGACGGCCAAGGGCGCCAAGAGCATACCCTCCGTTATCAAAGGCCTTTTCCACAAAGGGAACTAGTCGCCTGCGACGTTCTCAAACGACTAGTCATTTAAGAACGTCCCCAATGACTACCTGTAGCTCTTCGTGGGATTCGCTGGGGAAATATCATCCCAGTTTGAGCGCCTATTCTGGGATGCAGTTTCCGGAACAGGCTCATTTGGGAAACCATATTCCGTTTCGAGCTCAAATTTCGGGTCGTAGTTTCCTAGAGAGGCCCCATCCGGAAAGCCCGTCCCAGAATTCGTCTGGATAGTGGGACACGCTTTCCGGAAGGCTGCTCCACCGTAACTTCGAAGAGTGGCTATGCGCTGCATGGCAGTGGCGCAAATCTGCTACACTAGTACAACATGCCTCCGTAGCTCAGGGGATAGAGCACCGCTCTCCTAAAGCGGGTGTCGACGGTTCGAATCCGCCCGGGGGCACCAGAGCAATATCGAGCCCGGTACCGCTGCGGTACCGGGCTCTTCTGGTTTAAAGGCCGGATTCGGGCCGTCGACACCCGCGTCACCGATTTCCCCGCGGGGGGAGTTTTCGAATCCGCCCGGGGGCACCAGAGCAATATCGAGCCCGGTACCGCTGCGGTACCGGGCTCTTCTGGTTTATAGGCATGCCGTAGTTTTCGCTGCTTCGGATAAAGAAAGCGCCCGCTTGCTGGGGGAGCAAGCGGGCGCCTGTGAGCGAATATGTTTGCGGCATCAGCCGCTGTGGGCAATGTCTCGATGACTAGTTGGTCGTGCCGGAATCGTCGCCTGAATCGGTGCCAGAGCCAGAAATCGAAACCGTCAGCGTGATCGTGCTGTCGGTGGACTGCTTGCCAGTGGGGGAGACGCCCGTCACGGTGGCGTTTTCGTTACCACTCACGGGGTTGCCGTTCTGATCGCAGAATGCGATGTTGTAGAATCCGGCGTTGTTGAGCGCGGTGACGGCGGAGGAGATACTCTTGCCGTACAGGTTGCCCGGAACGTTTGCCTTGCCGGACTTCTTGGCGATGACGACGGTAATCGTGGCGCCGGGCTTTTGCTTACCGCTGGGGTTCCAGCTAATGACGGTGCCCTCGGTGACGGAATCGTTCTCCTGGTAGGTCACATCGACGCCAAAGCCGGCCATGTCGAGGGCGTTGCGTGCCTGAGCCTCGGTCATGTCGGTCAGATCGGGAACGGAGGTGGTGTCGGGTCCACTCGAGACTTTGTACGAAATGGTCGTGCCCTTCTCGACTTCCTTGCCCGCATCGGTGCCCTGTTCAAAGACTTCGCCCTTTTCGGCCTCGTTGGCTTCCTCGGTGGCATTGCCCTTAAGGCCGACGCTTGCCAGCGCCGCCTCTGCCTGGTCCTTGGTTAGGCCAACGAGCTGCGGGACATCAACCTTCTCGGAGGGCTTGGGACCCTTGGAGATTACCAGATTCACCTTGGTGCCCTTGGGCTTCTTGGTGTGGCCGTTAGGAGTCTGCTCGACAACCTTTCCCTCGTCGACGTCGTCGTTGTAGCTCTGGTCAATGGTTCCGACGTCAAGGCCGGCATCCTTAATCAGTTCGACGGCGGTCTCCTGGTCCTTACCCAACACATCGGGAACCGGGACCTGCTCGCCGCCAAAGAGTCCGGTGGCAAAGGCCACGATGACGCCGATTACGGCTACCGCAGCAACTACGGCGGCGATGATCTTGTTCTTGTTGGATTTGGGCTGCTCGGTGGCGTAAGAGCCGGTTGAACCCGAGACGGAGCTGCGAGCGTTATTTTGTCCGCTCACGCCCGAGACGGGGCGTACCATGGCGCGCGTCTGGTCGGATAGCTCTCGGGTCTTGGTGGCACCCAGGTCGCCAACGGCGCCGATAACGCGCGTAGGCTCCGGCACGTTGACGGCGCGACCAGACAGGTAGCTGTTGAGCACCTGACGCAGCTCGTCGGCCGTCTGGAAACGGTTAGCCGGATCTTTTTCCATGCACTTGAGGATGATGCGCTCAAGATCGGCATCGACACCGGAGTTGATCTGGCTCGGCGGCACGGGCAGCTCGTTGACCTGCTTGAGTGCGACCGAGATGGCATCGTCGCCGTCGAAAGGCACGCGGCCGGTGGCGCACTCGTACATCACGACGCCCAGCGAGTAAATGTCCGAGGTGGGGCCTAGATCCTGCCCGCGGGTCTGCTCGGGGCTTACGTAGTGGGCGGTGCCCAAAACGTTGTTGTCCTGCGTAAGGTGGCTGTTCTTGGCGCGCGCGATGCCAAAGTCCATGACCTTGATGTTGCCGTCGGGCAGCACCATGATGTTCTGCGGCTTAATATCGCGGTGGATGATCTCGTGCTTGTGGGCGACCGAAAGTGCGGAGCTGATCTGCGAGCCGATCTGAGCGACCTTTTTGGGGTCAAGGGCGCCGTGGCTCTTGATGCCGCTCTTAAGGTCGGTGCCGCGCAGGTATTCCATGACGATGTAATAGGTGTCGCCGTCCTTGCCCCAATCGTAGACGCCGACGATATAGGGGGAGGAGAGGCCGGCGGCTGCCTGGGCCTCCTGCTTAAAGCGTGCGGCAAAGGTGGCGTCGCCGGCATATTGCGGCAGCATGATTTTGATAGCTACCGTGCGGTCGAGGACCTGGTCCTGTGCACGGTAGACGGTCGCCATGCCGCCCGTTCCTACCTTATCCTTGAGGAGGTATCTTCCCCCGAGGACCCTCTGTTCCATTCCTGCTCCTAACATGACTATTCGCTCAACGATGTGTGTAGTACCAAATTTGAGGCCGCTGGGGCCGTGTGGCGCATTGCCGCTAGTGTTATCGGCCGCGGTACGCCCCATGCTTGCGCATCGATCACGGGCATCACGCTCCCTGGGCGGCAAGTGCCGCGGTCAGGACGATGCCGGCGATCTTTGCCGCCTCGACGTCGTGCTTGTCGTAATCCTCCAAGGCTACCGAGATGGCGACCGTGGGTGAATCGTAAGGCGCAAAACCGACGAACATCGAGTTGACGTCGGTACCGACGGTCTCGGCAGAGCCGGTCTTGCCGGCAACCTTGACGCCCGGAATCTGGGCATCGGTGCCGGTGCCGGATTGAACGACGTCGAGCATGGCCTGTTTGACCTGTTCGGCCGTGGTGGCGCTGACGGCCTGGCCCAGTGAGCGGGACTGCGTGGTCTTGACCACGGTTCCGTCTGGGGCGAGCACCTGGGCAACGAAGAACGGGTCCATGACGACGCCGCTGTTGGCGATGGCCGCCGCGATAACGGCGTTCTGCATGACGGTGGTCTGCGGACCCGGCGTGTGGTCCATGCCGACGGGCTGCCCGGCGCCCGCCCAGGCGAGCTCCCATTCCGTCATCACCGACGGGTCGGGCATGATGGAGGGCGTGGTGGAGAAGTCTTGGCCGAGCGACTGGCCAAACCCAAAGGCGTTCGCCTGGTTGACGAGCGTCTCGGCGCCGAGGTCGCGGGCCAGCTGGCCGTAGGCGACGTTGGACGACACGGCAAACGCGCGGCGGAGCGAGATGGTGCCGTAGCCGATGTCGTCGGCATTGGTGACGGCAGCGCCGCCGATCTCCATCTCGGCCGGAGCGCTATAGGTGGTGTCGAGCGTCGCTGCACCGGACTCGAGCGCCGCCGAAAGCGTGACGACCTTAAACGTGGAGCCCGGAGTATAGAGGGCGACCATGGCGCGGTCGTACATAGAACCGTCCTCACCGCCGCCCGATTGCAGCAGGGCGTCGATGTTGGTGTTGTCGTAGGTGGGCGAGCTGGCGCATGCGAGCACCGCGCCAGTGCGCGGGTCCATGACCACAACGGCGCCCTTAAAGCCCTTGAGAGCCTGTTCGGCAGCCGTCTGGATGCGGGAGTCGATGGTGAGCTTGGCGGTGTTGCCCGGCTGGTTTTGGCCCGCGAGCGACGCGATGGCGTTGTTCCAGCTGGAGTAATCCTTGGAACCGGTGAGCGTGTCGTTCATCACGCTCTCGATGCCGGCGGTACCGTACTGCTGGCTCACATAGCCAACCACATGGGCGGCCAGGTTGCCGTTAGGGTAGGAGCGTACGTAGGTGCCGTCCTCCTGTTGCAGCGATTCGGCCAGCGTCACGCCGTCGGACGTGATGATGGAGCCGCGCTGGATGTACTTGGAACGGGCGATGGTGTGATTGTTAGTCGGCATATCCTGGTAATCCTTGGCCTTGATGACCTGGACATAGGTGAGGTTGCCGATGAGGATGGCGAACAGGGCCGTAAAGGCAAACACCGCGCGGGTTAGACGGTTAGCGAGCGCCACGCGGCCGAGCACGCCAGATTCGGGCGTATCGAGCAGGCGACGACGCATGCGCGAGCCGGTGGAGTGGCTGCCACGGCCGTAGGAAGACGAAGAAGCGAAGCGCGTGCCGGCATGCGCCGCAGCAGAAGCGACCTGGTCGTCAGAGATGGCGGCCATGGTGCCGGTGCCGGTGAGCTCGGCTTCGCGACCGGTGGCCTCATCGCCGGCGCGCAGCAAAAGCGCGACAATGATAAAGCTCGCCAGCAGCGATGAGCCGCCCTGGCTCATAAAGGGCAGGGTGACGCCGGTCAGCGGAATCAGGCGGGTAACGCCGCCAACGATCAAGAAGGCCTGGAAGCTAATGGCGGCCGTGAGGCCCGTGGCGCTAAATGCGGCAAGGTCGGACTTAGCGCGGGCGGCCGTGGTCAGGCCTCGCACGGCAAAGAGCATAAACAGGACGAGTACGGCGCCGCCGCCCAAAAGGCCCATTTCCTCGCCGATGGCCGAGAAAATGAAGTCGGACTCGACGACGGGGATGTTATTGGCCATGCCATTACCGATGCCAACGCCGATAAGACCGCCGTCAGCCAACGAGAAAAGGGATTGCACAATCTGGTAGCCCTGGCCCTGGGCATCCTTAAAGGGGTCGGCCCAGATCTGGAAACGTACCTGGACATGCGACAGGAACTTGTAGGCGCCCACGGCACCCACTGCCAAAAGCGCAAGGCCGATGACGACATACGAGAAACGTCCCGTGGCGACGTAGAGCATCAGCAAGAAGATGGTGTAGAACAGCACGGCGGAGCCCAAGTCGCGCTCGAAGACAACGACCAGAAGGCATACACCCCACACAGCGAACAGCGGTAACAGCAGGCGCAGGCGCGGGACCTTGAGGCCCAAGATCTTACGATTGGAGATGGAGAGTAGCTCGCGGTTCTCGGCTAGGTATCCGGCCAAGAACAATACGATAAAAATCTTGGCGAACTCGCCGGGCTGGATGGTGAAGCCGGCGATGCGAATCCACAGCTTGGAGCCCGAGATGGTGGTGCCGATAAAGATGGGCAGCATCAGCAAGATGATGCCGATGATGCCAAAGGTGTACTTGTAGCGCATGACCACATCGAGATTCTTGATCATCGCGAGCGTGCCCACCATCAGTGCCACCGAGACAAACAGAATGACGAGCTGCGAGATGGCGAGGGCGGGTGCCAGACGCGTTACGAACGTGATGCCGATACCCGAAAGCACAAAGACGATGGGCAGGATGGCCGGATCGGCACCGGGCGCCAGGATGCGCACGGCGATATGCGCCGCGGCGAAGGCGGCAAAAAGACCGATCGGCACGGCGAGCGTTTCAAACGAGATGGAAGCGCCTGCGGTGAGCACGTACATCGCATACAGCAGGATGACGGGGAACGCCGAGGCGATGAGCAAGAGCATTTCGGTGTTGCGGCGACTCATAAGCGGCACTCCCTTTCTAATTCTTATCGGAGGCTTCGGCCTCGGCGGACTGTTCGGCGGTTTTTTCGGAATTCGATTTGGAAGTCGATTCCTGGTCGGTGTTGTCGCGAATCGTTTGCGCGTCGATCACCTGGCGGGTCTGTTCCTCATCGATTTGATGACGGTACTTGGAGATAGTGTCCTGCGCGTCGTCGACACTCGTTTGCGGAATGCCTGCTTTCAGACGATTCTGCGTGTCTTCGGGTAGGTCGGATAGCTTGATGGCGGTCGTGCTCTCGAGCCAGTGCAGCTTAAGGCCGAGCGGCTTGCCGGGAATGCCCCGGTAGACCGCGACGGTGTCCTTGTAGGTGCCCAGGTAATACGAGCCGGTGACGCCCGCGTAGGCCCAGATGGCTGCCGCCAGCACAAAAGCGATGCCCAGGATGGCGGCAATGGTGACGTTGCGGCGGCGAACACGCTTCGCCTCGCGCATGACGCCGTCGTCGACCAGGTCCACAACGACTACCGTCACGTTGTCGTGGCCGCCGGCAGCGAGCGCGGCGTCTACCAGGTTGTCGACGCAAATCTGCGCCGTAGACGATTGCGTGGCGATGTTTTCGATTTCGCTATCGGGAATCATGCTCGAAAGGCCGTCCGAGCACAGGATCAGGCGGTCGCCCTCTTCGATGTGCAGGGTAAAGTGGTCGGCATACATGGCGGGGTCCGAACCCAGCGCACGTGTGATAACCGAGCGGTTGGGATGGACGCGCGCCTCGTCGGCCGTAATTTCGCCAGCGTCCACGAGCTCCTCCACATAGGAGTGGTCGCGGGTCACGCGGATGAGCGTGCCCTCGTGGAGCAGATAGGCGCGCGAGTCGCCCACGTGGGCGATGGCGAGCATGTCGTTTTCGATATAGGCGCAGGTCGCCGTGCAGCCCATACCGGGCTTGCCCAGGCCGTTGAGTGCGGCCTCGATGACGGCGGCGTTGGCAGCTTCGACGGCTGCGGCTAGGCGCGCGGCGTCGGCAGCCTGTGGCGCCGTCTTGGCGATGGTCTCGACCGCGATGGATGAGGCCACCTCGCCGGCGGCGTGACCACCCATGCCGTCGCACACGCAAAAGAGCGGCGACTGTACCAGGTAGGAGTCCTCGTTGTGCGGACGCACGCAGCCAACATCGGAGCGGGCGCCCCACATGAGTTGCGTGGTGGTGCCGGCATCGTAGGTCGAATCGGTCTCGATGCGCTCGTCGGCCAGCGGCTCAAAACTCATGGTCGAACCAGGGTCCTTGAGCTTGGCCTCCACGGCGGCGACATCAATCTCGGCCGTGTCGCCGGGCGAGACGGCGTTGGCCTCGTTGCTCGGGTCGTCGACTTTAGACGTGGCGGGCACTTCGGTTGTGTGGTCGGCAGGCTCTTCGTCTTGCGGGGCGACGGCTGCGGGCTCGGGTGCCGCGAAGTGTGCGGGCGCGGGCGTGCTGTGGGGCTGAGAGGCGTCCTCCGTCGCTGCGACGGGCATCTCTTCGGCCGTAGGCTGCACGGCCTCGGGCGCCGATGCGGCCGCGGGGGAGGATGCCGCCGCGGGTGCCGGTGTAGATGCGGGCTCGGGCGCTGCGGTGGGTGCTGGAACTACGGGAAACACCGGTGCCGTGGGCTCGGGGGCCAAAAACACCGCGCCGCTCTCATCGATTGCCGCGGCGACAGACTCGGCAAAGTGGGCCGGCGCAGGTGTAGTTTCCGGTGCCGAAGGTTGATCGGCAACGGCGTGTGCGCCGATGGGGGCATCGGTGGAATTATCTTCATCCTGGCCATCGGTGGGCATTGGATGGTCTTGCGTTACATGCGAAAGAGGCAGGGAGAACACGGTGTCCTCGGGCTCCACGGGCGCAGGGCCCGCCGGGGCGGCATGAGCCGGCACGGCCGCGGGGGCAGCCAGTGCCTCGGACATGGTTGCGGACTTGTTCTCCTCGTCGATCATCGACGGTTCACCTTCATGACCACGTCGCCAATCTGGACTTCGTCGCCCTCGCGCAGCGTTGCGGGCTCCACCAGCTGGCGGCCGTTAACAAGGGTGCCGTTGAGCGAGTTGAGGTCCTCGATAATAAGTGCCGGGCCCTGCAGCGAAAAACGCGCATGCGAGGCAGAGACAAACGGCTCGTTGATGCAGATGTCAGATGACGGCGAACGACCGACGATGACGGGGCCAAGCATATCCACGTGAATACCGCGGATGCCGCGCGGGCCCTTGTCCACATCGATCGTCCAGATGGCAGAGTCGCGGCGCTGGCCGCGCACGAGCCCCACGCCGGTCTTCATGACGGCGAACAAGAAGATATAAAGCAAGACGACCAGTACGATGCGGCCTGCAAAAAGGACGATATCGATGTTCATAAGCGATTAACCCCTAAATTCAAAGGTGCTCAGGCCAAACGTTAGCAGATCGCCGTTGCGCAGCGGGCAGCGCGTGATGCGGCGGTTGTTGACGAGCGTGCCGTTGGTGGAGTTGAGGTCCTCGATCGACCAGTCAGAGCCGGTAAAGGTGAGCTGGGCATGACGGCGCGACACGTTGGGGTCGCGCAGGGCGATGTCGGATACCGAGCGCTCACGACCGATGGTCACCTGCGCGGAGGTGATGTTGTGGCTCTCGCCGCTCACGACGTCGACGAGTTGGGCGAGCGGACGCTGCGGGGCGCGGGGACTTGCCATGTTGGAGGCG
>UMFM01050862.1_pt1 | contig 27820 bp, 18 predicted proteins | sample 1965011 | NCBI WGS metagenome assembly UMFM01 (sample SAMEA4836046, study PRJEB28245) | human gut metagenome | biome: gut microbiome; material: fecal sample | place: Denmark | collected 2008 | reverse complement strand
TATAGTCTGCAACCGCAGAGACAACTGCTTTTGGCGGAAGCTTCATCATTTTGGCAAGTCCTTCCAAAGTGCTGCTGGACCAGGCGTCTCCCGTTTCAACACCAAGAACAGCTTCTTTTTGGATGAGAATGTCATAACTTCTTAGACCTGCAGCATCTGTAATGGAGTAAGCAATGCCTCCAGGGAGGGAAAGTACAGTGTCGCGCAGGACATCGCGGCGTTCATCTTCTCGGCAGAATCGCCGACCGGACGGGTCAACGAAAATGAAGCGGCTCACATCGTTGTGAAGTCTTACGCGATGTTTGCGGTCTGCCGGGCAGCCGGGCAGGCATTGAATTTCTGCCATGTCAATGAGCTTTGCACGGCAGTCTCGTACGGCGATTTCTAGCATTTCGCCGGTAGATCCTGGAGTGTTGTCGGTAGTCAGCATGGCGAGTTTGGGTTGGTACCGAGCAACCATCTTTGTATTGGCTCCAAACCCGCCCGAGGCGATGATGACGGCGTTGGCGCGCATCTTATAAATCTTCTTGTGAGATGTGTATCGGACAGCAGAAACGTTTCCGGCGGGGTTGAGGATTAAGCCCGTCACCTGACAGTTTGTACGGATTTGAGCACCGCGTCTTAAGGCTTCGGAATGAAGTGCTTGAATGTACCCAACACCGTTCGGCATCATGGGCTTGTGACAACGCGGCCAGTGTGCACCGTAGATTTCAATGACATCGGGTTGAAAGCGCATTCCTAGAGATTCAAGCTGTTCGAGCATTGCGCCCGCGCCACGAGCCAGGATTTGTGCCAGTCGAGGATCGGATTTATCGCCGCCGCTTTCGAGAATATCGGCTGTGAAGCGCTCAATTGAATCCGAAATGCCTTGTGGAATCTGCCGCTTAGGATCTACTGCTGCATAGAACCCACCCGAGATCAGCGTATCGCCACCGACTGCGTTTTGCTTTTCTAAAACTGTGACTAAAGCGCCGCACCTTGCTGCTTCAGCCGCTGCGGCGAGACCTGCGCCTCCCGCCCCAATGACGACAACATGCGGTTGTTTGGGTTGACGAGCCGCTTGAACACAGGGAAGTGCACAGGAACTGAGACCCGCTGCCAGCAATAATTTTCGGCGGTTTGGCATGTTCAGTCTCTGTGCGCAGTGATCGGGAAGATCACATTGGGGATGTTATCGAGCATTTTCAGAAATTCTGCGATTTCGATTGCTGAGCGTAGACCGAGTTTTTTCGATAGGTTTGCGCGATGCGTTTTTACGGTTTGTTCGGAAATATTGAGATCTATTGCTGTCTGTTTATTGAGTGCTCCAGCGGCAATTCTTCGGCAGATTTCCTGCTCTTTCGGTGTGAGTGTGTTGAAGCGTTCGCGAGCTTTGCGACGCATATCCAGTTCTCTACAAAGCGAACAGTGCCAATGAACGAGATTTCTCACGCTTGATTGCAGAACTTCGGGTTCAATCGGTTTGGCGACAAAATCCGCTGCACCACGTTTAAGTGCCATTACTGCTGCAGCCATGTCGCCGTGTCCTGTGAGAAAAAGAATTGGAATCGTTGATCCCCGGTTTTTGAGTTCCAGTTGTAATTCGAGTCCGCTCATACCCGGCATACGAATGTCAAGTACGATGCAGCCGGGGCGCTCAAAGTCGGAAAATTTCAGAAAATCCTCCGCACTTTCATATTCTTCGGTTTGGTGTCCATCGATTTGAAGCACAAAAGCAACGGACTCTCGAACCCGGTCATCATCGTCTACAATGCGGATAACAGGCGAAAGTTGTGATGCGGCAGTCATTTCTGAGTTACTCCTGACGAGTTGACAGAACCGTTTGATCTTCTAATCCTGTGGCTGCTGTAGGCAATATGACTTCAGCACATAGACCGTCGGCGAGCCGCGTAAAGGAGATGCGACCTCCGTGTCGTTCGACGATCGCCTTTGCCAGAGATAATCCAAGACCAAGGCCGTCTTTTTTCATGCTGGTGAGTGGTTCGGTTAAATGCGCAAAGACAGCTTCAGAGAGTTGCGGACCGAAATCACGAATGGAGAATATGACCTTATTGTTTTGCTGATCGATAGAAAGATCAAGCTGTTTGGAGGGCGCATCTGCCATTGCTGCCGCACTGTTCTTCATTAAGTTAAAGAGCACAAGTTCGATTTCAAGTTTGTTCACTTCAATAAGCGGGTTGTGCTTGATGACAACTCTCGTGCGTACTTCTTCAGACGTTGATGAGTGTTGAAAGGTTTTGAGAGCGGCTTCAAGCGCTGTGGATGCTTTGAGACAGATGCGCGGAGAGTCTTCGTCTTTTGCATAGGAGCGGACGCGTTCCACGATGGCTGCGATCCGATGAGCTTCTTCGGAGATGGCTTCAGATGCTCGACATATGGCAGGGTCCTCTTGAAACCGTTGATTGACGCACATTCTTAAACCACCAGCGAAGTTGAGTATTGACGTTACAGGCTGGAGCATTTCATGGGCAAGCATGCCAGACAGTTGGGAGACAATGCCCGCACGCTCCATCTGAGAGAGTCTTGTTCGACTGATCCGCGCTTCCTTCTCTAAATCCAACTGACGGGCAAGCGTCTCACGTAACTGCCGTGTTCTTACGTTGACTAAAATTTTTGTATACACAGAATGAATGAGAAGGGCGGCGATGAGGCCAGCAAAACCAAGAAGATGAGGGAGATATTCTTCACGGACAGCCTGCCAATTGAGCTCTCTCAAATAGGCATAAGGTCCAAGCTTCAAGCTTCGGTAGAGTTGGTCAACGCCAACAAAATCTCCGGCGGCACCCCATGAGAATCCTTTATGAGATGGAGGTTGGTTAAGGAGCGCCATCGTAAGTTTTTTCAGAAACGAAGGATCTCCTCCCGAAGTCGAAGCAAATACGACGTTCGGATAGAGCGGGGCAGATCGGAGGCAAGCTAATCCATCAGTTTTTTGCGCTTCTATGACGCGTAAAGCTGAAGAACGGAAATTTCGAGAGGTCAGAAGCTGCTCAAAGTCACAGGCTTTAAGGATGCCGACATCTGCTTCGCCGGCTAGGACGAGCTCTGCAGCGTTTGGTGACCGGTATTCGGTGAAGAGACGCTTTCCCCAGAAATTTGTTGGGTTGAAACCTTTGTCGGCAAGAACTGCCTGAATGATGAGCCAACCCTCAAAGCTCTTCGGTGATTCTGCAACAACAGTTGTACCTTTCAAATCCTCAAAGACCTTCAAATCGTGCCGATCCGCTCGAACAATCACAACGGAGCTGGATGCTTTTGAAGGATCTTTTGCTAATGGGCGTGTACGCACGGCTATGTCTTTGGCACCGTGCGTACGCGCTTCATAGGCGTAGAGGCCGCTGTCGGACATGAAGAAGTCAATGCGCTTTTCTCGGATGACTTCAGAGAGAGCTTCCATCGACAGGGTTTCTGTTTTGAATGCAACATTGGGAAAGACAGCTCGCAGGTGAGCCATCGTCGGCCCCATCGTTTCAACAAAAAACTCCGGATCCAATGTTTCTTCAATACCGATGCGAACAGTTTTTTGAATTGACTCTTCGCATGTACTGATTGCCGCATAGGTGGGCACAGAGATAGAGAGTAGCACTCCCAAAAGTGTGGATATTGCTGTTAGAAGGCGAGACAGGATGAGGGTGAATCCAATCATAGATGAGCGACAGTCAGTGCTGCGGTAGGTTCATTGGTGCCTCATGGCTCCGAAGTGAATTCCACATTCATCAGTTTGAAAAGTATTTTGGATTTGAATTCGTCTCAGCTAGAAGGAGAATTTCTCTAAGTACTCTACTGTAACAGCGATAGTGCTGCTTAAAGGATAAACTTTATTGGGTTGCTCAGCATCTCCATTACAGGACACTGCATCAACGGAAAATTTGCTCTTGAAGCCTTGTTAGCATCAAAAGACAATTACCTTGCTGTACCGTTATCTCTGTCAATTTAGCGGTTAATGTCCGCTCTAAAGCCTTGATGAGCTCCTGTCTAGGAACTACGCTTGAAGATATTTGATGATTACCATCTCGGATGCGTCAAGTATTATCGATTCAAAGCTGAATGTCTCCGAGCTATTTTCAACCATTACTTGGTTGGCTCGTATCTTCTCGCTAGGACACATATCACAGGTCCATTGGGACTGGAGTGAGGAAGGTTAGGCAAACTGTGGGTGCTGCATTTAGGGAAACTACGGACACTTTAAGTCACTCAAGATACATCGAAAACGGTGATTGCGTTATTTCCCTGACTATGCCGGGCGAAAGAGCTGAGATAGAATGGCGTCATTATGTATAACAGCTTGTTTTTGAAGCAATAAAGAGAGACAGGCATCTGCAAATACAGGGATTTTCAGCTGGGAAACGCGCCGATTTTCGTCGGTGATTATGAGTAAACTAGATAGTTTCACTTAGCTGATGGGACCTGCAGAGGGAGCAGCCATGTTGGGCGAAATTTGGAAAATTGGAGATTGGTCGGTATTTCCGGCCGAGAATACCCTTCGTCGCGACGGGTCGGAGGTGAAAGTTCCGCCGCGTCTGATGGACGCTTTAATTTTCTTCGCTCGGCATCCCGACCATGTGATTTCTCGAACGGAATTGGTTGCGCACCTTTGGAATCGTTCTGTAGTGACGGATCAAACCGTCACGCAGAACATTTTCGAACTTCGCAAGGCGCTGCGTGATGGACGAGGCCGGCAAGAGGCGCCGGAATACATTGCGACAGTGCCGAAGCGCGGTTATCAGCTCGTCGTTGATGCAGAGCTTCTGCGCACTGCGCAGACCGAGGAGCCGCAGCCGGATGCCGTTTCTGCTGAAGGTGCTTCTGAAGCTGAATTAGGCCCGCCTGCACAAGCGGCTGCAGGACAAACCAAGTCTCAGGGGAAGCGTTCTAAATTCATGGATTTTGCTCGCTCCTTCCTCCTGGATGAAGTTGAACTTGGCTTCAAAAAATATCCTTATTGACTCGCTGACAGCCGACCTTTGAGCATGCCGTAATAGACCCAGCTGAGGCACACGAGTACGGTGCCGATTTTCATGGTGTCAAAGTTCAGACAGTAGAGTGAACCGAGCAGCATCACAATTGCCGCGGTGGCAATCGTATGAATCGTTTCCCGCCGTTTGCGCGATGTGCACTTGGCTTTGGCCAGTGCGAAGCTCCCGCTCATGCAGATCACGAACGCAAAGAGCGTGATGAAGACGGCAAGGTCGGTAAATTGCTCATAGATCGTGAAGGTCGAGGGGCTCAGGATCGGCAGGCAGAGAAGACTTTGCACGCCGGTAAGCAGAATGAGTCCTTTTACGGCGGCATCATGCTTATTCATTTGGCCGAAGATCGACGGGAAAAAGCCGGCATGAGCGGATGACGCAAAAACTCGTGCCATGGTGAATTGCCAGGAAACGAGAGATCCGGCGCATCCCAGCCAGAGCAGACAAGAAACGACAGCACCCGATGTTCCGCCGAAAAGCGCGGCATAAACCACGGCAAACGGTGCATCAGACTGAAGGATGACCGCATTGGGAACCAGACCAGCCGTTAGATTGGTGGTTGCGATATAGATGAAGGCCGTTAGAAGTGTGGCGCAGATAACGGCTTTAGGCACATTCTTTTCCGGATTTTCCACGGATTCAGCATTGGCACAGGCCGATTCCAAGCCAAGGAACGCCCAAAAGGTCATTGAAATGCCCGACGATACTGCATCAAGCGTTGGAATTTGATGGGGATTCCAATTGGCCGAATAGAGCGCCGGATCAAACCAAAAGCCGCCTACAACGACAAGCGTAATCAAGGGCAGCAAGAGCGCCCAGACGAAGATGCCGGTGATGCGGCCGGTGATCTTGGCGCCCTTGAAGTTGAGAACCGTGCAGATCCAAAGAACCGCGATTGTCAAGAGGCAGGTTTCAAACGGCGTCGTATTGAGGCCGAAGAGTGCAACGGCATAACCGACGGCCGAAATGGCAATGGCGATGTTCGCAATCAGGAGCGAAACGCAATAGGCGTAGTTGGCCAGGAACGAGCCCGATTTGCCGAAAGCATATTCAGCATATCCGCCCATGCCGCCGCGATTGCGCGAAAGCATGCCGCATTTTGCGAAAGCGTAGGCGAGAGCCGTGGAGCCGCCGGCCGTGACCAACCAGGAAATAATTGAGAAAGTACCGACTTCAGCAAGTTTCGTCGGGAGCATGATGATGCCGGAGCCCATCATGTTAAGGGCTGTTAGGAGCGTAAGCTGCGTTACGCTCATTTTGCTCGAGGAACCGGACATAAATTGTCACCTCATTGTTGTTGGGATCAGATCTGGGCGGCCACAACAGCGGCCGCCCAAATGCGGCTGGTTAGTGATTAGCCTTCAATGCCGAGTTCGGCAGTGCGTTCTTTGGTCAGCACGTAGCCGTAGGCACGCTTGCGTCCATCCGGATCCTTCTGGATGTAGACGCCCTGGAGCTCAGGCGCAAAGCCCGGGCAGCGATTGATGCCTTCTTCAAGCGCAAGGAAGTACTGGAGGACGGAGTTGCCCCAAACTTCACCCGGGACGCAGCAAAGCACTCCCGGCGGATAGGGCAGAGCGCCTTCTACAGCAATGCGGCCTTCGGCCTGTTCAAGCGGCACGAGCTCGGCGTTGCCGCGGATGAACTCGAAGTGAGCCTGCTGCGGATCGAGCGCACGGCGCGGGAAGTGCGAACGGCGGAACATTTCCTTTTGCAGCTGCTTGACATTGCGGGACTTATAGAAGTCATGCATTTCCTGGCAGAGGCGGCGGATGGTGTAGCCGTGGTAGCGCTCTTCATTGGCGTAGTAGATGGAGGGCAGCACATCAACCAACGGCGCATCGGCGTCGAGGTATTCCTCAAAGCGTGCGATCTGGGTGATGAGGTGTTCCATCTTGGCCATGTCTTCGGCCGGCGTCATCAGGAAGAGAATCGAATTCAAGTCGCACTTTTCCGGAACGACAGCGTTTTCGCGCAGGAAGTTGGCAAGAATCGTGGCGGGAACGCCGAAGTCGGCATAGTGTCCCGTTTCAGCATCAATGCCCGGGGTGGTGAGCAGCAGCTTGCACGGGTCGACGAAGTACTGGCGTTCTCCATAACCTTCGAAGTTGTGCCACTTAGCTTCCGGTTCGAATTCGAAGAAGCGCAGGTTGTGCGCGATTTCCTCCGTGGGATATTCACCCCACGGCTTTCCGTCGATCAGTGCCGGGACGAAGGGTTTGATGTACTTGCAGGTCTTCATCAGCAGCTTGCGGGCTTCAATGCCTACGCGGACGCAGTCCGCCCAAAGGCGCTGACCGCTCATGCCTTCGTGCATCTTCGCGTTGACGTCGAGCGCCGCAAAGAGCGGGTAGAAGGGCGAAGTGGACGCGTGCATCATGAAGGCGTTGTTGAGGCGCTTATGCGGGCAGTAGCGGCTTTGTCCCTTGATGTGGCTGTCCTTCTTATGGATCTGCGAGGTCTGCGAGAAACCGGCCTGCTGCTTATGCACGGACTGCGTGACGAAGATACCCGGATCTTCAGGTCCGAGATCGAGAAGCAGCGGCGAGCAGTCCTTCATCATCGGGATGAACTGTTCGTAGCCCACCCAGGCAGAGTCAAAGAGGATGTAGTCGCAGAGGTGACCAATGCGGTCGACGACCTGGCGAGCGTTATAGATCGTGCCGTCGTATGTGCCGAGCTGGATGATCGCAAGGCGGAACGGGCGCTTGGCTTCGGCTTTTTCAGGACGCACTTCGCGGATCATGTCGCGCAGGTAGTGCTCTTCGAAGCAGTGCTCATCAATACCGCCGATGAAACCGTAGGCATTGCGGGCCGTTTCGAGATAAATGGGAGTGGCGCCGGCCTGCAGCAGGGCACCATGGTGATTGGATTTGTGATTGTTGCGGTCAAAGAGCACCAGATCGCCCGGTGCAAGCAGAGCGTTGAGCACAACCTTGTTGGAGGCTGACGTGCCGTTGAGCACGAAATAAGTCTTGTCGGCGTTGTAGATACGGGCAGCTTTTTGCTGAGCAAGGCACGGTGCGCCTTCATGAATCAGCAGATCGCCCATCGAAACGTCGGCGTTGCACAAGTCGGAGCGGAAGACGTTTTCGCCGAAGAACTCAGCAAATTCGCGGCCGGCAGGATGGCGGCGGAAGAAGGCGCCGCCCTGATGTCCCGGGCAGTCAAACTGGGCATGGCCGTTGCCGACATATTCTTCGAGGCTGCCGAAGAACGGCGGGAGGACGGTGTCCTCATACTTCTGCGCAAGGGTGTCAATCTGACGGCCATAGAGCTTGGCATCGTCACTCTTGCGGTCAATGATGCTCGCTGCGCGGCCGATCAGGCAAGGATCTACTTTGCCGCCTTCATTCAGGATAACAACAGGAATGCCGAAGGCGTTCGACTCAATCTGCTCAAGTTTGCCGGCGAGGGCCTCATCGGCCGTCATGACGGCGATGGAAACCTGGGTGAAGTTGGCGTTGTCGAAGTCGATGACTGCACGTTCGCATTCAAAAGCTGAACGACTGGCTTCAGTGGCGGCAACATAGAGTTTGCGCATAGGAAAGTCCTCTTTAAGAGCTGTCTTTCTAATGTTTTTAGAAAAACGTATTAAGGCTTTTAAGTATTTTGCGATTGAATGAATTCAGGTGTTTGGAGAACGGGATTTGAAGGTTTCGTTCAATCGCTTAATGCTTGAGGTGAATCCTAGGCTTCCATCAGTAAAGAATCATTAGTGTAATTTCTGAGGAATTTCTTATTTACGTATTAATCCTTAAAAATCAATGTGTTGATATGTGACTGTTTAATTCTGAAATGCTGTTTAGGAGGTTGTGATTAATGCGATATTGTTCTTTCAGAAGATTTATGAGAAGGGTCTTTAAAGCATTAATGTGAAATCATTATCAGATCAACATATTGATATATATAGAATAATATATCAATATCAACATCTTTAGGAGCGACCTTGCTGCGGTGTGGCAAGGATAAGTCAGCAACCGAATGGGAAAAATCCTTGTTTTCAAGTGGGATTATATTTTCATTGATCTTGTAGGCTATATAAATATATTTTTATTGATCGTTAACCTTGATATTTTCTTGGTATTGATGTTTGTAAGATGTGTGTGTCTCTCCTTTTGTGTGGATGGGCCAGCACTTTTTTATCACTATGAAAAACATCAACCCGAGCACTCTCTGATGTTGTAAATGTCTGGTGGTGAAATGTGCTGGCCTTTTTTTAGGAGCTTCGCGTAATGGAGCCTTTTAATGCGGGTTGGTTGTCATTGCTGCCTCCCGTGGCTGCGATTGTGGCTGCGTTGATCAGCAGGGAAGTTATTTCTGCGCTGCTTGTCGGCATTCTTACAGGAGCGGTTATCTACACAAGCTCTACTGGGGGCGGCGTCATCATCGGCAGTCTGGATGCTGTTTTTTCGATGATGGTGTCGACGCTTGAATTCAAAATCCTCATATTCACGTCGCTCTTAGGGGCGGTGGTTTATTTGGTCTCTCTGTCGGGCGGATCTAAAGCCTACGGAGAATGGGCCGGCCGGCGAATGAAGACGAAGCGGAAGTCTTTGCTTTCGGCTTGCGGGCTTGGCTGTCTTGTGTTTATTGACGACTACTTCAGCTGCTTATTTGTCGGCACGGTGATGAAGCCTCTGACAGACCGCTGTCGGGTAGCTCGCGCTAAGCTTGCATGGATCGTCGATTCAACGGCTGCCCCCGTTTGCATCATTGCGCCGGTGTCCTCATGGGCAGCTGCAGTAGCGGCTTCGTTGAAAAGCACGCCGCTCGAGGATCAGTCCATGGCTGCGTTTATGGCGGCTATCCCATGGAACTTCTATGCGATTCTCACCATTGCGCTTGTGGTATTTCTGATTTGGCGGGGCAGAGATTTTGGTCCCATGCTGACCGCTGAAGCTGAGGCTGAGAAAACGGAGAACCTGAGGCAGGATGAAGAGCAGACGGAGCCGACTGGAAACGGCGGGCTTCTGGAGATGATTTTCCCGATTGCGCTGCTCCTCATCTTTTCCTTTGCTGCGCTTTTATATTCGGGCGGTTTTTGGTCGGATGGTCCGACAAAGTATCAATTCGGCGCGGCGATCGGCGCATCGTCATCTTCTTCGGCGCTCTGCTGGGCAGGGTTTGGCACGCTCGCTGCGACAATATTGCTTTACGTGCCGCGCCGCGTCCTTTCATTTACGAAGTGCATGGACGGCGCCGTGAACGGCATGAAGCTGATGCTGCCGGCCAACATCATCCTAGTGCTTGCGTGGACGCTCTCGGGCATATGCCGTGATCTCTTAATGTCAGCGCAGTACGTTGAAGGGCTGGTTACAAGTTTTGGTGGCGATGTGATGCAGCTCTTCCCCTTCATCTGTTTTGCGGCAGCCTGCGTGCTTTCTTTTGCAACCGGTGCTTCCTGGGCGACTTTCGGCATCCTCGTCCCGATTTTGGTGCCGATTGCCTATGCCGTGGATCCGTCAATGGTCTTTGTTGTGTTGGGTGCCGTGCTGGCCGGTTCAGTCTTCGGCGACCACTCCTCACCCATCTCAGATACTTCAGTGCTTTCGGCTGCAAGTTCAGGCTGTCCGGTAATGGAACATGCGGCAACGCAGCTGCCGTATGCGCTGCTCACGGCCTTTGCTGCCGGCGCCGGTTATTTAACGGCTGGATTGACGAATGGAAGTCTTTTGCTGTCCTGGGGCACAGCGGCTGCAGTGTTGAGCGGCGGACTTTGGCTGACCTTGAATCAGCGCAAAGAGGCTGTGCGGCCCATCGCAACTGTTGACGAGGTTTGATGGAAGAAATGATTTTGAGTCTGTGAAAGGCGGGCGTGCGGATGGTTGGGACCCGCACGTCTGCCGCACAGCTTCTTCGGATGGACGTTAATCGTGAGCTTTAGGTGCTCCATAAGGTTGATCGATTAACGTCCTTTTTTTCACTTTCAAGCCTAAGAACTGACGCAATTAGTACTGCGGCAGCAATTACGCCGCCGCTGAAATCCCGCGAATCACCAGAGCGCTTCAGACCGATCTCAACGGCACAGATGATGCAGGAGAAAGGGATAGAAGCATTCAAGCCGGCGTTTCTATCTGTCCAGCCTGTTGTGAAGAGAAGATCTGCCCGCTAAACATCAGACAAGCAGCCGCAGAGGAAACTCGAGACAGTGAAAGATTTTGTGGTTTAGCGGTTAAAAGCTGTTAATTTCGCTGAATATGAATCGATCAAACACGATTTTTTGGAATCGTGTGGTATCAACTGACTTGACAGAGGCGGGCATCCAGCGAAAGCGCAGGGCAGCACCACCAATTCATCGGGATTGGAAGAACTTGATGAGCGTTCTGCCTCTTGCGTTTGAATCAGCGGCTCCAACGGTCTTGCCACAGCGGCACGGCTCCATGGAGAAAGCTCGATACTGAATCGGCGCCCAATCGTTGAAATCCAAGATGTTCGAACGCAGCTTCGAGTGCAGGTAATGGTTCTTCGTTATCAATGGGGGTAGCACCGGCCTGTTTGGACAGTTTTTCACCGCGGTCATTGAGCACGAGCGGGATATGGAAATAGCGCAATGGGGCGGCGCCGAGCGCTTGGGTGAGCAATATTTGCCGCGGCGTGTTGTCTATCAGATCCGCACCGCGCACGATGTCGGTGACGCCTTGATAAAGATCGTCAACGACGACGGCAAGCTGATAGGCCCAAAGCCCGTCGGCGCGCTTCAGAACGAAATCCCCCACGGTTTTCTCAACGTTCTGCAGATAGTCGCCTAAGCGACGGTCACGGAATTGGACATTGCCTGCGGGTACGCGGAATCGAAGTGCGCGTACTGGGCGCCCCTGAGTGCCGTGTCGGCAGGTGCCCGGATACACGCCAATCGGCAGGCTCAATGCTTCGTCGGCGAGCTGAATTTCTTTGCGTGAGCAGGCGCAGCCGTAGATAGAGCCCTCAGCAGTCAGTTTGGCGAGCGCATCCGCATAGGCCTCTAAGCGGTCATGCTGCCAAAGAATAGGCTCATCAGAGGTCATGCCAAAGCGTGCCAACGCTTTAATGATGGCTTTTCCGGCTCCGGGTACATCTCGCGGAGGGTCAATGTCTTCAATGCGCACGAGCCATGTCCCGCCATGCGCACGAGCGTCAAGCCAACTGGCCAATGCCGCAGCAAGACTCCCAGCATGAAGCCGCCCGGTAGGAGACGGCGCGAATCGTCCTCGATAGGGGATTGAGGCGGGTGCCGGTGAAAGGTTGGCTGTCTGCATGAGGTTCGAGGCTTTGGAGATGAAGAAAGAACTTTATGCCTAAGGTCGTTGGTACTGCAAGTCCTTGAAATTTATTTGTTTTGATCATTCATGACGGCAAAAAAAAGATTTGACTAATAGGTCAACGAAATAAAAGACTGTTTATTCTTTTTGGAAAATATTTTAAAGAACAATTTAAGGTGCGCTAATTATAGTTTCTCGGTCTTAGTGTTAACGCTTAATTGTTAACCCAAAAGCTCTTTTAATTGTCGTTCGTAAAGAGTGAAAATATCAAGTTTGGGTATTGTATTCCTGCTGTTTGGAATTAATCAGGAAGATATCTTTATCAATGTGGCGTTAATTTCTTATCAATAATCTGTCTATTTTGGAAAAAGAAAGGTTTTATGAGGGCTGTTATATGAAATTGATATCGTTCAACTAATTGAAATATATGGAATACACACAACAATCGACAAATGTTTGTTATGTGATTGCTTTTTTATATTTCTATGAGGCTTTAAGTGCCCTAAAAGTTCAATATTGCTGCAACAGCTTCAGTATGGTTCGGCGAGAAGAAGGAAGCCGGTTCGTTTTGAAGATGTTGTTTCATCAACTTCTGGGGCACAAAATGTCATCTGGGAAAAAAATCGGACTATTTGCATGTACTGGCATTGTTGCCGGTAACATGATGGGTAGCGGCATCGCCCTGCTTCCCTCAAATCTCGCCAGTATTGGTTCTGTTGCACTTTTTGGTTGGCTGATTGCTATGTTTGGCGCGTTGGCGCTTGCATATGTATATGCCCGCCTATCTACAGTAAATCCGCAAAGCGGCGGTCCTGTCGCTTATGCGGGTGAAATCAGCCCGGCCTTCGGGTATCAAACCGGCGTGCTTTATTACCACGCCAACTGGATCGGCAACCTTGCAATTGCAATTACTGCTGTTTCCTATCTCTCAGTCTTCTTCCCAATTCTCAATCATCCCATTCCTGCCGGCATTGCCTGCGTCGCGGTTGTGTGGTTCTTCACGATCCTCAACTTCTTCGGCGGCTCAATGATCGGTAAGGTCACTACGTTCGGCGTTATTGCACTCCTTATCCCTGTTGTTGGCACGGCAACTTTCGGCTGGCTCTGGTTTGATCCCCAGGTCTACATGGATAACTGGAATGTCTCTGGCACGACTGACTTGGATGCTACCTGCCGCAGCGTTCTGCTGTGCCTCTGGGCCTTCATCGGTATTGAATCGGCCTCTGTCTCGTCCGGTCTCGTTGACAATCCTCGCCGCACGGTTCCGCTCGCCACGATGCTTGGCGCCCTGCTTGCCGGTCTCGTCTACATCGGTTCGTCTCAGGCTATCGCCGGCATGTTCCCGGCCTCTGTGACGGCTGCCTCGGGTGCTCCGTTTGCTCTTTCGGCTTCGCTGATGGTCGGTGACTGGGCTGCTCCGGTTGTGTCTGCCATCACGGCTCTCGCCTGCCTCACCTCGCTCGGCTCTTGGATGATGCTTGTTACTCAGGCCGGTGCCCGTGCCGCTCAGGAAGGCTATATCCCCAAGATCTACGGTGAACTCGACAAGAACGGTCTCCCCCGCAAGGGTCTGATCCTCTCGGCCACGCAGATGACGGTGCTTATGGCGGTCATCACGGCCATGAATGCAAGTGGCGGCTCTGCTTCCGACCTCTTCGGCATGATCACCGGTATCGCGGTTCTCCTCACGATGCTCCCGTACTTCTACAGCTGCGTCAACCTGCTGCGCATCGAAGGCGCAACGACTCGCAACGTTATCAGCTGTGTCGCATCGGTCCTCGGCAGCGGCTTCTGCTTCATCGCCCTGGCCGGCGCCGGCTTCAACCAACTGATCGCTACCTTCATCGTCAGCCTGGTCATCATGATGTTCTTCTCCTGGAAGAAGGGCAAGCTCCAGGCGACTGTCAAGACTGCTGCGGCAGAAGCTTCCGACAAGTCCGAAGCTGGCAAGGCTGCAGTGCTCGTCGGCGACAACTAATCAGTCAACACCTCTTTCATCAACTTCTTCCTCTGGCTGGGTCTGCTCACTTTATGTGACGGATTGAGAGGGCAGGCCCAGCTCCTTCTGGTTTCACCACCACATCTCCCTTTGTGAGGTTTCATCATGAACATCATCGTTGAGCTCGTCTCGCCTGGTCGTTTCTTTAAAGACGCCCCGATTCACAGCCTGAATGAGTGCTTAAAAAAACGCGGGTTCGAAGTCGTGTTTGCCGCCGATCAGGCGGACCTTGTTCGCGTCGTCGAAAACAATGCCCGTCTTGCCGGTGTGGTGATCGATTGGGAAGATTCTCCTCAGGAACTCTGCCAGCAGATTCACGATTTCAATGAATATCTCCCCGTTTTCGCTTTCTCGAGCTCCAACAGTGTGACGGATGCTACGTTCCAGCAGCTCTCACTGAATGTTGAATTCTTCGAATATGAAATTTCGAACGCTGCGGACATCGCCGTTACGATCTCTCAGAAGGTCGAAGAATACGAAAAGGCTGTTACGCCTCCGCTGACACGCGCATTGATCAACTTCGCCAAAGAAGGCAAGTACACATTCTGCACGCCGGGCCATATGAGCGGCACGGCCTTCCAGCACAGCCCGATTGGCGCATTGTTCTATGACTTCTTCGGCGCCAACACCTTCAAGGCTGACGTTTCGGTTTCCGTGGGTGAACTCGGCTCTCTGCTTGACCACTCCGGTCCTCATCGCGATGCTGAGAAATACATCGCTGAGACGTTTAATGCTGACCGCAGCTACATCGTTACGAACGGCACGTCGACCGCCAATAAGATCATCGGTCTGTACTCCGCTCCGGCCGGCAGCACTGTGCTGATTGACCGTAACTGCCACAAGTCGCTCACGCATCTGATGATGATGAGCAATGTGATCCCAATCTATCTGCGCCCGACCCGCAACGCCTACGGCATTCTGGGCGGTATCCCGCAGAGCGAATTTAAGCACGAGACCATTGAAAAGCGTGTGAAGGAAACGCCGAACGCCACGTGGCCGGTTCACGCTGTGGTGACCAACTCTACCTATGACGGTCTGTTCTACAACACCGGCTTCATCAAGAATACGCTGGATGTGAAGTCGATCCACTTCGACTCCGCGTGGGTGCCTTACACCAACTTCAGCCCGATTTATCAGGGCCTCGCCGGCATGAGCGGCGGCCGTACAGAGGGCAAGGTGATCTACGAAACTCAGTCGACGCATAAGCTGCTGGCTGCGTTCTCGCAGGCTTCCATGATCCATGTGAAGGGTGAAATCAACGAAGCGACGTTCAACGAAGCGTTCATGATGCACACCTCCACGTCGCCCTTCTATCCGATCGTGGCATCAACGGAAACTGCTGCCGCTATGATGCGCGGCAATGTCGGCCGCCGTCTGATTGATGAATCCATCGATCGTGCGATTCGCTTCCGTAAGGAAATCAAGCGCCTTCGCGAAGAATCCGATTCTTGGTTCTTCGACGTGTGGCAGCCCGAAAACATCGGCACGAAGGAATGCTGGGAACTCAAGCCCGAAGACAAGTGGCATGGCTTCCGCAACATCGATCAGGAGCACATGTATCTTGACCCGATCAAGGTCACGCTCCTCACGCCGGGTCTCAATGGCGACGGCACGATGGCTGAGCGCGGCATTCCCGCTTCGATCGTCTCCAAGTACTTGGATGACCGCGGCGTGATCGTTGAAAAGACGGGCCCCTACAACCTGCTCTTCCTCTTCTCCTTCGGTATCGACAACACGAAGGCGATGGGGCTGCTGCGTGAGCTCTGCAACTTCCGCCGCGACTACGACCGCAATCTTGAGATCAAGGAAGCGATCCCGTCGCTTTACAAGAAGGATCCGAGCTTCTACGACGGCATGCGTCTGCAGGAACTGGCCCAGGGCATCCATAAGCTCATCGTTGAACACGATCTGCCGAACATGATGTTCCACGCGTTTGAAACGTTGCCGAAGATGGTCATGACGCCGTTTGAGGCCTTCCAGCGCGAACTCAACGGTGAGGTTGAGGAAGTCCGCATTCAGGATATGCAGGACAAGGTCAACGCCAACATGATTCTGCCGTATCCGCCGGGAGTTCCTCTGGTTATGCCGGGCGAAATGCTCACGGCCGACAACCGCGCAGTGCTGGACTTCATGCTCATGCTCTGCGAAATCGGCGAGCACTTCCCGGGCTTCGAAACCGATATCCACGGTGCCTATCGTCAGCCGGACGGTTCCTACACCGTCAAGGTTCTGAAGATGTAAGGCTTCTAGGTTAGGCAGAGATCTGCTGGTGGGGCGGCGGACACATTTGTTGGGTTCCAATGTGTCCGCCGCCTGCAGCCCCATACGAGCAGTGGGAAGCTGGAAGATCTCTGCCGCTTTTCACTCCACCAGAACCCAATCCATCAATCCCAACTTACATTAGGTGGCTACATGACTAACGAGAACATCTCGGTCACAGAAGTACAAAATGAAAATTCGGTTATTGCGGAACGCCGCGCCAAGCTCCTTAAGCTTCGCGAACACGGCGTCGCTTATCCGAATGACTTTGTCCGCAAGGATTTGTTCGGTGACCTTAACGAAAAGTACGGCAACAAGACCGCTGAAGAGCTTGAAGCACTCGCGCCGAAGGTCGCTTGTGCAGGCCGTGTGATGCTCAAGCGAGTCATGGGCCGACTCACTTTTGCGACCGTCCGCGACTATACGGGGACAATGCAGTATTTCGTCCAAGAAAGCACGGTGGGCGAAGCCGCTTACGCAGATTTCAAGACGCTCGACCTCGGCGACATCGTTGCTTGTGAAGGTACGCTGATGCGTACTCAGGCCGGCGATCTGGCCATTAAGGTGACGTCATTCCGCTTGATGGCCAAGAGCCTTCGGCCGATGCCCGACAAGCACAAGGGCCTGCAGGACCAGGAATTCTGCTATCGCCGCCGTTATGTGGACTTGATGGTCAATGCAGAATCGCGCGAGCGCTTTATCAAGCGTTCGAAGGCGATTGCCTCCATTCGCAATTTCATGCTGGCCAACGACTTCCTGGAAGTGGAAACGCCGATGCTGCATCCGATTCCGGGCGGCGCTAATGCGCGTCCCTTCATCACGCACCACAATGCGCTCAATACCGAAATGTACCTGCGCATTGCGCCGGAACTTTATCTGAAGCGTCTGGTAGTTGGCGGCTTTGAACGCGTATTCGAAATTAATCGAAACTTCCGCAATGAAGGCATTGATGCGCGTCACAACCCAGAATTCACCATGATGGAGTTCTACGCCACCTACTGGACCTATAAGGACCAGATGGAGTTTACCGAAGCGCTTCTGCGTCATGTCGCGCGTGAAGTGACCGGTTCGGCCATCGTGACGTATCAGGGAATGACGATCAATTTCGAGGAACCCTTCGACAAGCTCACGCCGAAGCAAGCCATCTTGAAGTACAGCCCCGAATACACTGAAAGTCAGCTCATGGACGAAGATTCCCTGAAGAAGGAACTCAAGCGTCTCGGTGCCGACGAGCAGATTGATCCGACGCTCGGCTCGCTGCAGATGGCGCTTTTTGACGAAACCGTTGAAAAGAAGCTCATCAAGCCGACCTTCATCATTGACTATCCGACGGAAATTTCGCCTTTGGCCCGAGCCTCGGATGTGAATCCGGACATTACGGAACGCTTTGAGCTCTTCATTGCCGGCCGAGAAACTGCCAACGGCTTCTCCGAACTTAACGATCCGGATGATCAGGCAGCTCGCTTCCGCGCTCAGGTTGAGCGCAAGGGACACGGTGACGATGAAGCGATGTATTACGACGCAGATTACGTGACGGCACTTGAATATGGATTGCCGCCAACCGCCGGGTGCGGCATCGGCATCGATCGCTTTATGATGTTGCTTACGGACGCACCTACGATTCGTGACGTCTTGCTCTTCCCCGCGCTGAGACCGGAGAGCAAGAATTGATCATTGAGTTGATTTTGTAAACGCAATGGCAGCCGCGCAGGAAAGTTTCTCCTGCGGGGCTGCTCTTGTTTGCGGCCAGAGGGCAAAAAGGGGCCACAAATGACTAAATTCAAAATGAACAGAACGCAGTTTATGCTGCTGACTGCTTTGAACATGTTGGGATCGGGAATCCTGATGTTGCCGGCGAAAGTTGCACAGGTGGGCGGGATCGGACTTTTATCCTGGTTTGTTGTTTGCCTTGCAGCTGTCGCGATGGCATACGCATTTGCCAACTGCGGGATTTACTCCAAATATCGTCTGGGCGGTTTAGGCGCTATCGCCGAAAATGCCTTCGGCATGCCCGGCTCTTTTTTGACCAACTATATTTACGCATTTTCTGTCGTCATCGCCAACGTTGCCATTGCTACCACCGCTGTCGGCTATCTGCTGGGTATTTTCGGCATTCAGGCCGATTTGGGCGTTGTGCAGTGCTTAACGATAGCGCTGCTTTGGCTCTCGACGCTGGTGAACTTCGCGGGCGTTAAAGCCATGGGGCGCCTCAGCGCGGTGACCATCTGGGGCATCTTGATCCCGCTCCTTTTTCTAATCTGTGCGGCGCCGTTCAGCTTTGACGCACAGTTGTTTGCACAGAATTGGAATCCTCGTGATTTGTCGATGCAGACCGCGGTGACGGCGACGGCCCCCATGATGTTCTGGGCCTTTTTGGGATTAGAGTCAGCTTGCGCTAACGACGACAGCGTCGATAACCCGGAGAAGTCTGTCCCTAAAGCTGTATTGGCCGCTACCCTTGCGGTGGCAGTCATTTATGTCGGATCAACAACTTTGACCGCAGGCTTGCTTCCAGAGTCAGAACTGGTGGATTCCGGAGCTCCGCTCTTTGTCATCTTCGTGAGCCTTTTTGGTTCGACGGCGAGCCGCATACTGGCAGTGCTGCTCTTTTTGGCCTGTGTCGGGTCACTCGTTACGTGGCAGTTTACGATGTACCGAGTCTTCATGACCTCCGCCAGGCTGGGATACTTCCCAGCGTTATTTAAACGCGTTGGTAAAACCGGTGTTCCTTATTTAGGACTCTTTATCCTATGTTTCATCCAGACGCTGTTGGTGCCGTTTATGCCGGTCTCCAACTTGTTCAGTCAGTTTGATCTGCTGGTGGACATCTCGGTCATTACCAATGTCTTCCCGTATTTTCTCTGTATGGCCGCCACTTTTGTAGTTGTGCGCAGAGCCGGACTTCAAGGCGTCAAGAAGGTTTGTGTTGAAGCGGCTGCCTTGGGCTCACTCATCTTCATCGGGTGGTATTTCAGCCTCATGGACGGCGATGTCATGAAGTTTGCGACCATCGTCTTCTTCTTGGGCATTGCGTTTTATGGTCTCTTTGTTGCCAAGGATGAGAGTACCGAGCTCCCTGAGCAATAAAGATATTTTGGCTAAGCCCACGGGGCAGTATTTAACGGTTTAAGAGTTTACAGATGTAAATGCTTTGAGGAGACTTTGAATCCGCAGTGCGTATAAATACTGAGTTTATATGTTGACGCAGATAAGTATGAGTACATCACAAATAAGTTGATAAACAACGATAAACGGTAAATATGCATTTTTCTTGCTATTCCAATAGGGTGATGTACTCAATCGAACTGATCAACTACAATGAGAAACAGTATAAGGACCGCGATAAATAACAATAGAAGATGGTCAAGATAGTTAATTCGAGAGGGAACAATGGAGAGTGCATTTTTTACTGTTGCCGATTGGGTAGCCAATCCTAGATCAAATTCAATTCGGCGAAAAAACCGTCGAAGCGTCCTGCCGCCGCGGCTGATGGATCTGTTGTTTTATTTTGCGCAGCATCCTATGGAGGTAGTTTCCAGACAAGAGATTATTGATAATTGCTGGGATCGGGATGTTGTAACAGATCAGGCTATCACTCAGGCCATTTTCGAATTACGAAAATTTTTAAAAGACGGCCGCAGTGCTAAAGAGGCACCGGAATATATTAAAACGGTACCAAAACGCGGCTATCGTTTATTGGCGCCGGTTCATCAGCTGACGGTGGAAGAATACATTGCCGCAACCTCTGAAAATGGGGCTCAAGGCACACAGGTGATCGACGATGAGGACGTTGCAGCTGAGAGGGAACTGCAGCAGCCCGTCAGTGCGGCTGAGCCCGAGCATGAAGCGGCAACCTCGTTTGAAAGCAAGATTCTGGAGGAGACGGGTACAGCTGCGCTCGAACAGATACCTTCCCGGAGTGCCTCTATCAAGCAAGAGCGCCGAGGAAAAGTTACCCCCCCCCCGCACAGAAGGGCGGCGCGGCCAAGAGAAATATTTTCAACAAAATATCCGACGCATTGTGGCTGGATCAAGTGACCTTAGGCTTTAAGAAAGGAGCCTATTAAAAGAACGCTGGGCGCTGCGTCTGTGAACGGCAGCTAGGCTGAGAGGCATCCACTCTGACAGGGCGAGGCAAAGAGACCCAGCAGCAGAGAAAGCGGGCTGGCGCGGCGTTAGAAGCAAAAGAAAGGGGCTGAACCATTATCAGGTGCAGCCCCTTTATTTTGCTGATTCGCCGTCTAGGCGTTTTCGCGGTTTACCCATATTGTGATGCCTCTTAAAGATTAGTGCTGTTCGCTCGCGAACGGAACGCATATTGCGGGAAACACCCAGACAGAAGGTATTCAAATACTCTTCAGCAAAGGCAGCGATGATGGAACCGATCGTATGAATAAGATGCATAGCCATTTTAAAACTCCTAAAGATTCAATGGTGTTGTTAAAAACTTGAGATCTTCCTGACCTCGAGACTTAGATTACCCCTCTCATAAAAGAGATGCAAGTCGATGATGAATTAAAAAAGAATGAATCTCTAAACTATCAATCCTATTAAGGGCTAATACCTAAAAATAAAATAGCCTTTAATTCTGTCAGACGGAATGTAATAAGTGAAGCCTTTTTTTGAAAACAGAAGAAAAATTATTAATTGAATACGATACTCTCAAAATGTAAGCTGATAAATAAAAGGGCTGTACTTCAAGTACAGCCCTTTTATTTGGGAGCTTCGTCAACTGTAGGTTTTCGATATTCCGGCATGTTGACTCCTGATGAATGAAAATAAACTTCAAGCGGTGCGAGTTGACGTCGAATTATCTTCTGCGGGGAACGGCGCACTGACTTCATGGAGGTCTCGGGAGATGCCCATGCAGAAGGTATTGATAAAGTCTTGGGCAAAAGCATCAAAGAGAGCTCCGCAAATTCTAAGAATCGAAGAAAGCATTTTTGTAGTCCAAAATTACAGAATTGTTCTAAAAATGAGATATTCCTGATCTCGTGATTAGAGTACACCAGCTTTATTTAGGCTTGCAAGCAGATAAATCGAAAAACAAACATCAGGGAACCAAACCGACAATTGAGTTTAGGGTTAGTGCCTAGCATAGAAGATCCAGTCACGAAAACAGCATTCGCGGCAGAATCTTGATGTTTTGATGAAAACAGTTATAAAGAATGCGTTTCAGTCTCGTGAAGATGGGCAGGCAAAAGAAAGGGGCTGTACCCAATTACAGGTGCAGCCCCTTTATTTCGCAGGATCGTCCGGCGGACGTTTTCGAGATTTATTCATATTATTTACCTAAAAATCAAATTATTAGCTTCGCGGTGCGAAGAAGCAGAGACCGTGACGGTCAAAGCGGAAAAGACGATCAGCATAAACAGAAGGAATCTGGGACATACCATGTTCCCAAGCAATGATCTGATGAGCAGAAACGCGCAGGATATCGGCGAGCTGTTCAACAGAGAGTTCGAGATGTTCGCGAATAGAACGAAAATTGCTGCCGGTCATACTAATTCTCCTATGACATGTATGAGCTGTTAAAAACTTGAGATCTACCTGATCTCGGGTTCAAGATTACGCGGTCTTTAAAGAAGTTGCAACTCAAACTGGAAAAATCAATTCATCAACACTAAATCATCAACCGGTATTGGTGTTAGTACCTATTCGGTGAATTTAGGGAAGAAATACAAAAAGCTATAAAGACATACGTTTATTCTTTGAACTGGTTATGAATAAAAATGCATTTCGAAATATCAAGCAGGCCGTAAAGATATGCATATTGGTTATACAAAATATTCTTGTTTACTTTTTGAAGACAAAACTATTCGGAGGCAGGCGTGATCGGCGGATGGGGGCAAGGTTTGCTTTAGACTTCGCCGAGAAGTCTGATGAATATTGATGGGCTCACGCTGAATGACAAGCCCGTACCCTTATGTCTCTTGTGAAAACACCTGCTGATGATTCGAAAACGGCCGCCGCAGAGGATCATGAGGTCGCAGCTGTGACAAAATCCGGCCGTCCTACAACCAAGGATGCTGCGCTTCTCGCCTTTGTTTCTTCGATTGGCCCTTTTGCTGCGAATGCGTATGTCCCCGCCTTTGATGAAATAGGGCAGCATTACGGCGTTGGGCTTGTAACCGTGCAGCAGACGCTTTCGATCTATCTGGCCGCATTTGCTTGTACGTCGCTTCTGATAGGGGCGGCTTCAGATGCTTTCGGACGAAAGGCTGTGCTTGCCCTTTCAATGACGGTATTTGCTGTCTCGTCGCTGGGGCTTCTTTTTGCCGACTCGATGGAAGCGTTCTTTATCTGGCGGTTTGTAATGGGGATGGCAGCGGCTGCGGGGCCTGTTGTCACTCAGGCTATCGTTCGCGATCGCTGGAGCGGGGGTGATGCAGCAAAAATCATCGCGCTCATCGCGGTTATTTTTGGGCTGGCGCCGGCATTAGCTCCGGTTGTAGGGGGTGAACTGACCGTTCATCTGGGCTGGCGGTCCATTTTTATCTTTTTAGCCGTTTTAAGTGCGGCGATGGCATTTTGCTCAGCATGCGTGCTGAAAGAGTCGCTCCCCAGTGAACGCCGTGTTTCTTTTCGTCCGTGGGCGACATTGCTTCGTTATGGTGAGGTGCTTAAAGTCCCCGCATTCACGTCGGGCGTTGTTGCTCACGGCTTCATTTTCTTGGGCTTGATTGTTTATTCTGCAGGCGCGGCTGATTTCGTCCTCAATGTGATGGGACTTGGGGTGGATGAATTCGGCTGGCTGATGATTCCGATGGTGGTTGCCGGCATGACGGGTTCTTGGGCCTGTTCTCACCTGCTGGCGATGTTTGGTCAGAATCGGCTCCTTTTTGGGGGAGTAGGCTTTTTGGCGGCGTCGGGCTTATTCGGCGTGGTATTCGATCATGGCCCTTTTGCCGTCTTCCCCTGGGTGCTGTTGGCGCCGGTTGTTTATAACTTTGCGGCAGCGGCCGTTCGTCCAGCACTCAACGTGATGAACCTCGACTATTTCCCCAAAAGCCGCGGCTTGGCCGCTTCAGTGCAGCAGTTTTTTCAGACGGGTGCTTTTGCGGTTTCATCGGCGCTCCTCATTCCCATCGTTTTGGGGGAGGCCTGGAAGTATGCTGCAGTGATGCTCGGTTCCGGACTGATTGCTCTGGTGCTGCTGCTCGTTGTGCGGCGGACGAGACCTGCTGCCCTGGCAGCGGCTGAAGCTGAGGAGCAGGCAGAAGTCGAACTGAGGGTTAAGCCGACAAAACTTTCCTAACGCCAGAGCATTCACACTGCGGCGAAAAAAAAAGCCCGCGGTTTCATCGAGAAACCGCAGGCTGACGGAAGGAAAAGCGAAGCGGAGCTGTTCGTGAGTTCTGAATCAACAGCCATGCAGCACACGGGACCATTTGTCCGTTGCGTGTGCTGCATCCCTGCGGCGGTTAATCGAGCTCCGCTTCGTAGTAGTCAAAGCCGGCATCAGGCTGAACGTAGAATTTCTTCAGGTTCTTAACCTTGGCCGAAACATTCTGTTCGTTGATGAGAAAGATCCACGGCGCATCGTTCCAAATGGCATCTTGACCGGCGTTATAGAGCTTAGTTTTTTCAGCACGATCCGTCGTGAGCAGTGCTTTCGTAAAGCTGTCGTCGAGCACCTTGCTGGAATAAAAGCCGTAGTTGCCTGCCACCGGCGCCCAGCTTGCCGTAGCAAGCAGCGGACGGAGCGCCCAGTCAAGTTCGCCTGTGGAGCTCGACCAACCGGCATAGAGCATGTTGAGCTTGGCATCTTCAGGTTTTTTCAGCAGGTATTCATTACGCTGACCGGCTTCCATGGCAAGGATCGAAACTTTGACGCCGACCTGAGCAAACTGCTGCTGCAGGAACTGAATGACTTTCTGTGCAGTGGTGTGGTTGTAAAGCGACCAGAGGGTTGCGGTGAAGCCGTTCGGGTAGCCCGCTTCCTTCAGGAGTTCGCGAGCTTTCTTGGGATCGTAAGGCCAGGGTTCATAGACCTTGGCATAGTCGACGCCTTCGGGTGCAGAACCCGTGGCCGGCACGGCATAGCCGCTGAAGGCCACCTTGGCTAGGGCTTCCTTATTGACGGCGTAATTGAGCGCTTTGCGCACGCGTACGTCGTTGAAGGGCTTGATTTTGGTGTTGAAAGCGACGTAACGCTCAATGATGGAGGGCGAAACAGTCACTTCAAGGTTGTCGCTGCCCGTCAAGGTCTTGGCCTGTTCGGGCGGAACCGGGAAGATGAACTGTGCTTCGCCCGTGCGCAGCATGGCTACGCGCGTTGAATTTTCCGGCACCGGCTTGAAGTAAATGCCGTCAAGTTTGGGGAGTCCCTTCTGCCAGTAGTTGGGGTTCTTGACGACATGGAGAATTTCCGAGGGGTTGTAATCTTTCAGGATGTAGGGACCCGTGCCGCAGGGATGGAAAGCAATCTGCTTGCCCGGATATTTTTCAAGCGACTTCGGGCAAATCATCACGCCGGCCGGATGGGCAAGCTGATTGATGAAGGCCGAGAACGGCGTATGGAGGGTAATGCGCACCGTATAGTCATCAACGACTTCGGTTTTGGCAATGTTCATGTAGAGCGTGTAGCGGCGCAGTGCATTGTCCTTATTCGTCACGCGGTCGAAATTGGCTTTGACGGCATCGGCTTTGAATTCCGTACCGTCATGGAACATCACGCCTTTTCTGAGCGTCACCGTATAGACCAGGCCGTCCTTACTCACCTCGTAGCCGGTGGCAAGGGCGTTCTTAAGCTTCATGTCCTTGTCGAGACCAAAAAGCCCTTCGTACATTGACTTGGCCGAGTTCTGCGAAAGCGTGTCGCCGGCATCGTAAGGATCCATCGTCGTGAAGGTGGAGGCGAGCGCGACGGTGATTTCCTTGGCGGCAGCGCCCGTGGAGACGGCAAAAGCGCCGGCGAGGGCACCGGTGAGCATCAGCATGCGGAAGGTTTTGGTCATGGCAAATCAACTCTTGAAATAATCTGAAAGGCGGCCGTCATTGAGTCTGGCGTCTTGCCCGATTCAATAGGGAGGGACTGTAAAAAATAATGAGCAAAGACAGTGCCAAACTCATTGGGATGCCTGCTCTCGCAGGCGCAAAGCAAGCCAGGAGCTGTTCTGCGAAAGCGGAGTACTGGCGGGCTGCTGAGTTCGGATGACGGGGGGCATGCACGCGCGGGATGAACGAACCGCCCTTGAAGCACATAAAAAGGCGAAGGCGCACCACATCAGTGCGCCTTCGCCTGTAATCCATACTTTCCTGCGTCAAAACTGATTTCACAGTTTCGGATGGACGACCAGCCGATCCACAAGATGGAAGAGTGCTTTGACGGCAGTTTTGATTTCAGAAACGCTGACGGATTCTTTGGGCGTATGTGCGAGCGGTCCGTCGCCAGGCCCAAAATAGAAGGCTGGAATGCCGAATTTCTGCATTGAACCGCCTTCACCCCAACCCGTCATTTCGGTCGTTTCAGGAATATGCCCAAGCGACTCGCCAAGCGCAGCAACTGCAGCCTGTGCCAAGGGCTGCGTCATGTCCGTGGAGAGTGCCGTCCAGTCGCCCGTTACCGTGAGTGAAGTCGAAACCGGAGGAAAGTCGGGGTCTCTTCGAACTTCGCAAAGAATCTTTTCAATGCGGTCGCACTGCACTTGAGCGGACTCCACGCCTTGATAGCGAAAGTCAATGGTGACGGACGCACTTGCCGGAACAACGTTTTCCGCTGCGCCGCCCGAAACAAGATCAATAGAGGATGAGGCCGGACCTGCTGCGGCGTTTTCTGCGAGCAGTTCCGGAAGACGTTTTTTGGCGTGAACGATAAAGAGCGCCGCCGCTTCAATGGCATTGATGCCGAGATGCGGGCGGCTCGAGTGAGCGCTCTTGCCGGTAAAGTCCACGCGGATCCAGCAGTCTCCGCGATGTGCTGAACGTACGCACAGCCCCGTTGGTTCACAAATGACACAGAGCTGAGGACGCGGAGCATCCGGAGAGCCTAAGGCTCTGACGACACCCTGTGCCGCGGTTTCCTCATCCGTAGAGAGAATGAGCCAAAGTACGCCGTCGACGCCTTGACGAGCGGCTTCACAAAATGTCGTGAGCGCACAGGCTGCGCCGCTCTTCATGTCCGTTGTGCCGCGTCCGTGCATGCGGTCCCCCTCGATGCGGGCGCTCCAAGGATCTTCCATGCCCGCGGGCGGGACGACGTCGACGTGCCCCGAGAGCATGAGTTCCGGCACACCCGCCTTGCCGCGGCCAGTTCGAGCCAGCAGCACCGGGTTGGGCGCTTCAGGGAAGAGGATGCGGATGTCGGCCTCGACGCCCGTCGATTCAATTAGGTCTCGAGCGGTTTCCAGCACCTGCAGACAGGCGGGTGACCCAGAAACGCTTGGGACTCGGACGAGCGCCTGTGTCCAAAGAACGGCGCGTTGTTCCAATGTGTCCTGCGGCATGAAAATGTCCTTCAAGGAATGGTTATTCGTGCCATTGAGAATAGCGCGGTCTCTAGAGCTTTCAGGACAAGACAATCGCTCAAGTCCTGCGTCAAAGATCAAATAAACCGTCGCTCTGAATGGATTTTTCCGGCGCGGCACGAAGCAGGAGCGAATCCAAGGTCGATTGCCTTGCCTAGCAGGTTAAGACAAAGGATGATGCGTACAATGGTGGGTTGGAGCCCGGGATTGTGTTGTTGCTCGAAGGAGTGAGGAGATCCGTATGCGCGCAGCCAACTCGCATTTTGGAAAACATTACATTAACGGCGTCTGGACAACCCCTAAGGGCGCCATGATTGACGTTGAAAATCCGGCGACTCGCGAAATATTCGCGCGTGTTCCGGACGGTACGCCCGAAGAGGTGGATGCCGCCGTCGCAGCGGCTCAAAGCGCATTTCCCCGCTGGAGCAGTACGCCGCTCGCGCAGCGCATCGCGCTGATGGAAGGGATGCTCAGGCGTTTTTGCGAAAAAACGGAAGCCGTCATTGAACTGGAGGTCGCCGAACTCGGTGCCCCGGTTGCTTTCGCACGAAGCAAGCACTGCCTCTATCAGCAAAAACGTACGGCCGCATTTATTGCGGCCGCACGGTCGATTGCCCCAGAAGAAGCATTCCCCGCGTCCCTCGTCATGCGTGAGCCAGTCGGTGTCGTCGCTGCCATTACGCCGTGGAATTACCCTTTGGGGCAGATCATTCAGAAGGTTGTTCCGGCGCTGCTCATGGGCTGCACGGTTGTGCTCAAGCCGAGCGAATGGACGCCGCTCACCGCCGTTTTGCTCATTGAAGCCTTTGAAGAGGCCGGATTTCCGCCCGGAGTTCTCAATCTTGTGCAGGGGTACGGTGAGACCGTAGGGGAGGCTATGAC
>UMFM01033066.1_pt1 | contig 28857 bp, 19 predicted proteins | sample 1965011 | NCBI WGS metagenome assembly UMFM01 (sample SAMEA4836046, study PRJEB28245) | human gut metagenome | biome: gut microbiome; material: fecal sample | place: Denmark | collected 2008 | reverse complement strand
TGCCGCACCTACTGCCGCACCGACCGCCGCACCGACCGCCGCACCGACCGCCGCACCGACCGCAGCGCCGACCGCGACCCCCGCGCCGAAGGACGATAACCGCTATTACACCTGCACCGCTTGCGGCCACCACAACTGGACGGCGACCGCCGCGGGCTATAAGTGCGACACCTGCGGCCACATGGAGACAAAGCAGCTTTCCGGCTATGCCAACGTCAAGGGCGTCTATACGCCGCAGACCGCCAGCGCCGCCAAGGCCGCCGAAACGTCCGCCATCCCGCAGACAAGCGACGACATGCCGATCGTCCCGATCGTTGTGATTGCCCTTGCCGCCCTGCTGGGTTTGGGTGTGACTGCATACAAGAAGAATAAAAACTGATTCAGCCAAGCCCCTGCACCGCAAAAGCCGTGCAGGGGCTTTTTGTGTGCTGTAGAAAAACATTTTTGCATACCCTTTCTTTTCCTACGCATCTGCGTTATAATAAAACGCGGTGAAAGGAAGATACAGGAATATGGAACAATCTACAAAATTCAGCCGCAAGGTGTTCTGTGACGGTATGCGAGACGGGTTCCCCATTGCCTTGGGGTATTTTGCCGTCGCGTTCTCGCTGGGCATTGCGGCACGCAATGCGGGGCTGACCCCGGTGCAGGGCTTTTTAGCCAGCATCCTCAATAACGCTTCGGCGGGGGAGTACGCAGCCTTTACGCTGATCGCCGCTAAGGCGACCTATTGGGAGGTCGCGGTCATTACGCTGATCGCGAACGCGCGGTATCTCTTGATGAGCTGCGCCCTGGCCCAGCGGTTCTCGCCCGAGACGCCGTTTTTTCATCGGCTGCTCATCGGGTATGATGTGACCGACGAGCTGTTCGGCATTACCATCGCGCGGCCCGGGTACTTGAACCCCTACTACACCTACGGCGCGATCCTGCTGGCTGCGCCCGCCTGGGCCATCGGCACGGCGCTGGGCATTATCGCGGGCAATGCGCTGCCGCTGCGGGTTGTCAGTGCGCTGAGCGTGGCGCTGTACGGTATGTTTTTGGCTATCATCATCCCGCCGGCCCGCAAAAACCGCATTGTGGCGGCGCTGGTGGTCATCAGCTTTGTGCTGAGCTTCGCTTGTGAGTATCTGCCCGGCATCTCGGCATTGTCCGGCGGCACGCGGACCATTATTTTAACGGTGGCCATCTCAGCGGCAGCTGCGGTGCTGTTCCCGGTCAAGCAGGAGGCAGACCATGAATAACTACATTTATATAGCGGTCATGTTCGCGGTGTCCTACACCATCCGCATTTTGCCGCTGACGCTGATCCGCAAGCCCATCAAAAACCAATTCATCCAGTCGTTCTTGTACTACGTGCCCTATGTGACGCTGGCGGTCATGACCTTCCCGGCCATCATTGAGGCGACCCAGACGCCCATTTCCGGCGCGGCGGCACTGGCGGCAGGCATCCTCGCCGCCTGGTGCGGCGCAGGGCTGTTCCCGGTATCGGTAATCTGCTGTGTACTGGTGTTTGTGATTGAACTATTCGTGTAGGGCGAGCATTGCTCGCCCGCGGGCGGCCAATGGCCGCCCCTACAATTTGCAGAACGAGGAATCCCATGATAAACGCTATCCAAATCCGCGGGGCGCGGGTGCATAACTTAAAAAACATCGACGTCGATGTGCCGCTGAATAAAATCGTCGGCATTGCGGGCGTGTCCGGGTCGGGCAAGTCGTCGCTGGCACTGGGCGTGCTCTACGCCGAGGGTTCGCGACGCTATCTGGATGCCCTGTCCACCTACACCCGCCGCCGCATGACCCAGGCCGCCAAGGCCCAGGTCGATGAAGTTCTCTACGTGCCTGCCGCGCTGGCGCTGCACCAGCGGCCCGGTGTACCCGGCATCCGCAGCACCTTCGGCACCGGAACGGAACTCTTGAACAGTCTGCGCCTGATGTTCTCCCGCCTGGCGAGCCACCGCTGCCCGAACGGCCATTACATCCCGCCGACGCTGAACGTTGCCGCCGAGCAGCCGATTTACTGTCCGGAGTGCGGCGCGCGCGTCCGTGCGCCGTCGGCAGAGGAACTGGCCTTCAACAGCCAGGGCGCTTGCCGCACCTGTGATGGCACCGGCATGGTGCGCACCGTGGACCGGGCCACCCTTGTGCCTGACGATTCCCTGACCATCGACGAGGGGGCCGTCGCACCGTGGAACAGCCTGATGTGGAGCCTGATGACCGATGTCTGCCGCGCCATGGGGGTGCGCACAGACGTACCGTTCCGTGAACTGACAGACAAAGAGAAAGACATTGTTTTTAACGGTCCGGCAGAGAAAAAGCACATCTTCTACAAGGCAAAAAGCACCCCCGAGGCGGGCGAGCTGGACTTTACCTACTTTAACGCCGTCTACACCGTTGAGAACGCCCTCGCCAAAGTCAAGGACGAGAAGGGCATGAAGCGGGTGGAGAAATTCCTGCGGGTGGACACCTGCCCCGACTGCGGCGGCTCGCGCCTGTCGGAGGCCGCTCGTGCGCCAAAACTGCGGGGCATCGGCCTGGACGAGGCCTGCAAAATGACGCTGACCGCCCTGTGCGACTGGGTGGACGGCGTACCCGCCAGCTTGCCGCCTGAAATGCGCCCCATGGCCGAGAGCATCTGCGAGTCCTTCCGTGTCGGCGCGAAGCGGCTGCTGGATTTGGGGCTGGGCTACCTGACGCTGGACCGCGCGTCCGCGACGCTCTCCACCGGGGAACGCCAGCGTATGCAGCTGGCCCGCGCCGTTCGCAACCGCACCACCGGCGTGCTGTACGTGCTGGATGAGCCATCCATCGGGCTGCACCCCTCGAACATCGTCGGCCTGAACGGCGTCATGCACGACCTGATTGCCGACGGCAACTCGGTCGTCCTTGTCGACCACGACACCCAGGTGTTGGCAGAATCGGACTACATCATCGAGATGGGCCCCGAGGCCGGTGCAGGCGGCGGGCGTATCATTGCCCAGGGCACCGTGCCCGAGCTGACTGCCAACGCCGCGTCACAGATCGGGCCGTTTTTGAGCGGGCAGGGGAGCGTGACGCCCCAAAACCGCCCCGCCGAGGAACTGTTTGCCGAGGGGCGCATCCACCTTTCCACCGGTGCCATCCACACGGTCAAGCCGCTGGAAGTAGATATCCCGAAAGGCCGCCTGACCGTCGTGAGCGGCGTGTCCGGGTCGGGCAAGACAACGTTGATTTTGGAAAGCCTTGTCCCGGCGCTGACGGCCAAAACCAGCGGCGCGGCCCTGCCTGCCCACGTCAAAGACGTGCAGGCCGTGGGTATCGGGCAGGTAAAGCTCATCGATGCAACGCCTATCGGCATCAACGTCCGCTCCACCGTGGCGACCTACGCCAATGTCCACGACGAGCTGCGCAAGGTCTTTGCCCGCACGCCGGACGCCAAGCGGCTGGGGTACAAGGCGGGCGATTTCTCCTACAACACGGGCAAGCTGCGCTGCCCGGTCTGCGACGGCACAGGCACCATCAGCCTGGACGTGCAGTTTTTGCCCGACGTGGAGATCCCCTGCACGGCCTGCCGCGGCTCCCGCTATGCGCCGGAGGCCGACGCCGTCCACCACGAGAATAAGCATGGCGGGGCCTACACACTGCCCGAGCTAATGGATATGGACATCAACACGGCGCTGACGGCTTGCACAGACTTAAAATTGGTGACACAGCGTTTAAAAGTGCTGCAAGACTTGGGCCTTGGCTACCTGACCCTGGGAGAGGAAACGCCGAGCCTTTCCGGCGGTGAGGCCCAGCGGCTGAAATTGGCCAGCGAGATGGGCAAGGCCCAGGGCGACACGGTGTTCGTCTTTGACGAGCCGACCATCGGCCTGCACCCGCTGGACGTGCGCACCCTGCTGGGGGTGTTCCGCACGCTGATCGAGAACGGCGCGACGGTCATTGTCATTGAGCACGACCTGGATGTCATCCGCAGCGCAGATTATATCATTGATATGGGCCCCGGCGGCGGGGAAGAGGGCGGCTGCGTCGTGGCGGCCGGGACGCCTGCGGAGATTAAAGCAATCCCCGAGAGCAGGACGGGGAAGTTTATTTGACATACAACTTAAAAAGGCTTCTCCCTTGGGGGAAGCCTTTTTTATTTTGTACATCCTGCACAAAATTATCACGTGATTTTTGGCGATTGAAAATGACTGAAAATGATTGATTTTGACGGAGAATCTGCTATAATACAGATACAGCCAATCATAAAACATCACAAATCGCCAAAAACGGTCAAGCAATGACCGGGAAAGGAGCAACACCCCATGTTAGCCGAAGAACGCTTTGCCTTGATTTTAAACCTGCTGGCGGAGAAACGCACCGCCACCGTGCAGGAGCTTTGCGAGGCGCTGAACGCCAGCGAGTCCACGATCCGCCGAGATTTGACCGAACTTGACCGGCAGGGCCGACTGAACAAGGTCCACGGCGGCGCAACACTGCCGGACGGCCAATTCCTGGCTGACGAGCCGACGATGGCCGCAAAGGAAACGCTGGCTGTCGGCCAAAAGCGCAGCATCGCTCAGGCGGCAGCCGACCTTGTCCGCGCCGGGGATTTCGTCTACATCGACGCAGGCTCCACCACGCTGGCTATGGTCCGCGCCCTCAGCGGCCCCGCGCTGGACGCCCACTACGTCACCAACGGCATCGCCCACGCGCGGCTGCTGGCGCAAAAAAGCTGCAACGTCTGCGTGCCCGGCGGTCTGCTGCGCCCCAAGACCGAGGCCATCATCGGCGCGGCGGCACTGACGAGTTTACAGCAGTTCAACTTCACGAAGGCCTTTCTGGGGGCCAACGGCGTGGCGCTGGGCGCAGGCTTCACGACCCCTGACCCCGAGGAGGCTGCCGTCAAGGCCATGGCCTCCCGCCGTGCGCGGGAAACCTGGTTCCTCGTGGATGACTCCAAGTTCGGACGGGTCTACCCGGCGGTCATCAGCGAACTTTACGGCGGCGCGATTCTGACGAACCGCTGCCCCGAACCGAAATACAAGCAGCTGACACTGGTAAAGGAGACGGAATTATGATTTACACAGTGACCTTCAATCCGGCCATCGATTACGTGGTGCGGCTGGACCGTGAGCTGGCCGTCGGCGACGTGAACCGCGCCAAAGGCGAAGACTGCGTGCTGGGCGGCAAGGGCATCAACGTGTCCGGTGTGCTGGCGCAGCTGGGGTGCGAGAGCGTGGCCCTCGGCTTTGTGGCAGGGGAGACCGGTGCGTGGCTGGAGCGCGGCCTGGCTGCCCAGGGGCTGAAAACCGACTTCGTCCACCTCGACCACGGCATGACCCGCATCAACGTCAAGATCAAGGCCGGGCAGGAGACCGAGCTGAACGGCGCAGGCCCCGACATCCCTGAAAGCGCCATGCAGGCGTTGGAAGAAAAGCTCGATCGCCTGCAAAAGGGCGATATCCTGATTCTGGCGGGCAGCATCCCGGCCAGCCTGGCGCAGACGACCTATGAGCGCATCCTGGCCCGGCTGGAAGGCCGCGACATCCGTGCCGTCGTGGACGCCACCCGCGATTTGCTGGTGAATGTGCTGCGATATAAGCCGTTCCTCATCAAGCCGAACAACCACGAACTGAGCGAGATCGCCGGCGTCAAACTTACGAACGATAACGAGATCGTCACCGCCGCCAGGATGATGCAGGCGAAGGGTGCGCGCAACGTGCTGGTCAGCATGGCGGGCGACGGTGCGCTGCTGCTGGACGAGCAGGGCGGCGTACACCGCATCGGCTGCCCGAAGGGCAAGGTCGTCAACAGCGTCGGTGCGGGGGACAGCATGGTGGCCGGTTTTGTGGCCGGTTATCAGCAGAGCGGCGGTGACTACGCCGCAGCTCTCAAGCTCGGCACCGCCTGCGGCAGTGCCACCGCGTTCAGCCTGGGACTGGCGACAAAGGCGGATATTGATAAGCTGCTCAAGACGATGTGAGTAGACCGTGACTTGCAGGGGCCGATGCAAGTATCCGCCCCTGCAAAGACGTGCGGCCCACAACTTAGCCATAAATGCGCATTTCCCATAAAGCCGAGGGCCGGGTATGCCCGGCCCCTACACCTCAATAGAAACAAACGAAGGAGACAAATCGTATGCGTATCACGGAACTGTTCACTGCGCAGTCCATCGCGCTGGATGTTGCGGCACCCGACCAGGCCGCTATCCTTGACAAGCTCGTGGAACTGCAGGCCACCCACGGCAACATCACCGACAAGGATGCCTACAAAAAGGCCCTCTACGCCCGAGAAGCCGAAGCCTCCACCTATGTGGACAACGGCATCACGGTCCCGCACGCCCGCACGGCCTGCGTGACCCGCCCCAGCCTGGCCGCCCTGCGTTTGAGCGCCCCGGTGCAGTACAACCCTGACGACGACGGCAAGACCGACCTGCTGTTTGCCATTGCCGCGCCGGAAAACGGCAGCCTGCACATTGATATGCTGGCCCGCATGATGCAGATGCTGATGAACGACGACTTTGTCGAAAAGCTCCGTGCCGCCAAGACGCCCGCTGAATTTTTGGACGCCATCGACGCGCAAGAGGATGCCCAGTTCGGCGAGGAAAGCTTTACCCAGCAGGAAATCCCCCAGAGTGGCTACCGCGTGCTGGCCGTCACCGCCTGCCCCAACGGCATTGCCCACACCTACATGGCCGCCGAGGCCCTGACCAAGATGGGGGACAAGCTGGGTCTGCCCACGAAAGTTGAAACGAACGGATCCGACGGTGCGAAAAACGTGCTGACGCCCGAGGAAATCGCCGCCTGCGACGGCATCATCATTGCGGCGGACAAGAATGTCGAGACGGCCCGCTTTGACGGCAAGCCGGTTATTTTTGCCCGCGTGGATGACGGCATCCACAAACCGGAGGAGCTTATCAAGAAAATTGCCCACGGCGAAGCGCCCATCTACCGCGCCGAGGCCGGGGCCAAGGCCCAGCAGAGCACAGGCGGTGCGAGCGACAGCCTTGGTCACAGCCTGTACAAGCATCTGATGAACGGTGTATCGCATATGCTGCCCTTCGTTGTGGGCGGCGGCATCATGATCGCGCTGGCATTTTTGCTGGACGATTACACCATTGACCCTTCCAACTTTGGCATGAACACGCCGGTGGCGGCCTTCTTCAAGACCGTGGGCAACGCGGCGTTCGGCTATATGCTGCCGATTCTGGCAGGCTTTATCGCCATGTCCATTGCGGACCGCCCGGGCCTGGCCGTCGGCTTTGCGGGCGGCGTGCTGGCCATGAACGGCACGAACTTTGCGGGCCTTGCCAGCGGTGACACCACCGGCATTTCCGGCGGTTTTCTGGCGGCGCTGCTGGCCGGTTTCGCCGCGGGCTACATTGTGCAGTTCCTCAAGAAAATCACCGAGAAGCTGCCTGCCAGCCTGAACGGCATCCGCCCGATGCTGATTTACCCCTTGGGCGGTATCCTCGTCACTGGTTTGGTCATGTGCGGCATCAACCCGGTCATGGGCATCATCAACACGGCCATGACCGACTGGCTGAACGCCATGGGCGACACGTCCAAGGTGATGCTGGGCGCAATCGTCGCGGGTATGATGAGCATTGACATGGGCGGCCCTTTCAACAAGGCGGCTTATGTGTTCGGCACGGCGGCGCTGGCTGCCGGCAACTACGAGGTCATGGCGGCTGTTATGGTCGGCGGCATGGTCCCGCCCATCGCCATCGCGCTGTCCACCACCTTCTGCCCCAAAAAGTGGAGCCCCGACGAGCGCCGCAACGGCATTGTCAACTATGTCATGGGTCTCTGCTTTGTCTCCGAGGGAGCGATCCCCTATGCGGCCGCAGACCCACTGCGCGTGCTGCCCAGCTGCATCATCGGCTCGGCGCTGGCCGGTTCGCTCTCGATGGTGTTCGGCTGCGCCCTGCGCGCACCCCACGGCGGTATCTTCGTGTTCCCGGTCGTGGATCATGCCCTGCTCTACGTCGTCGCCCTGGCCGTCGGTTCGGCGGTGGGCGCGCTGATTTTGAGCCTGCTGAAGAAAGAGTACGTGGAAGAATAAGCACAGAAACCATGCAAGGCCGCCCCGGCAAAGGGGCGGCCTTTTGGCGTGCCGTAGGGGAGGAGACGGCGTTCCCGACGATCCGGCAACGCCGCAGACGTAAAAATCCCCGCTCCCTGTGCCGCGGGCGGCAGGGGAGCGGGGATTGGATATTTTGCGGAAAAATCAGCCCAGGCTGATGCCCATAGCGCGGGCGACGTTCAGCATATCGCAGTCGCCGGGCACGCCGCGGGTCTTACCGGCAATGTCGGCCAGCGGGTTGGCGGTGACGTGGCGGTTGACCATGGCGACGGTCACGCCGTAGTGCTCGTCCGCCACCAGCCCGGCCGCATAGGAGCCAAACTGGGTCGCCAGCACGCGGTCGTAGGCGCTGGGGCTGCCGCCGCGCTGCATATGGCCGGGTACGCAGATGCGGGTCTCGGCACCGGTCAGCTCCTCCACCTGCTTTGCAATGCGGGCGGTGGCGGTGGTGTAACCGGCCTCGGCACGCTTGGCGGTCCACTCCTTGCGCTTCATCTTGGCCTCTTCCACCGAGAACGCACCCTCGGCCACGGCCAAAATCGAAAAGTTCTTGCCCGCCTTGGCACGGTTTTCGACTGCGGCGGCGACCTTCTTGATATCGTAGGGCAGCTCGGGCAGCAGGATGATATCCGCGCCGCCCGCAATGCCGGCGTAGAGCGTCAGCCAGCCGGCCTTGTTGCCCATGATCTCAATGCACATCACGCGGCTGTGGCTGCCCGCCGTGGTGTGGATGCGGTCAATGACCTCGGTGGCAATGTCCACGGCAGTGTGGAAGCCGAAGGTGACGTCGGTGCCATAGATATCATTGTCGATGGTCTTAGGCAGGCCGATGATGTTCAGCCCTTCCTGGCTGAGCAGGTTCGCGGTCTTGTGGGTGCCGTTGCCGCCTAGGCAGAGCAGGCAGTCCAGCTTGGCGGCACGGTAGTTTTTCTTCATCGCGGCGACCTTGTCCACCTTGTCGTCTTCGACCACGCGCATCTTTTTAAAGGGGGTGCGCTTGGTGCCCAGGATGGTGCCGCCCACGGTCAGGATGCCGGAGAACTCGTCGGGGGACATCTCACGGTAGTTGCCGTTGATCAGGCCGTCGTAGCCGTTCATGATGCCGACAATCTCGACTTTGTCGCCCATGCGGTGGTATAGGGCCTTTGCCACGCCGCGCAGGGTGGCGTTCAGGCCGGGGCAGTCGCCGCCGGAAGTAAGGATACCAACACGAATCGCCATAGTAAAACCTCCCAATGCTGTATTTATACTATATTATAAATGTACGCTAACCCAAACCGGATGTCAAGAAAAGTTTTTACACGCTGCTGCGACGGAAACAAACTTTTTTGAAAAAATCGCAAAAAAATTTAAAAAAGGGCTTGCAATTTAGAATCTGCTTTGCTATAATAGCATACGTCGCCGGGAGACACGGCAGACACAAAACCAAATATGGGAGCTTTCCCGAGTGGCCAATGGGGACAGACTGTAAATCTGCTGCTTAATGCTTCGGTGGTTCGAATCCACCAGCTCCCACCAAAAGGATCCGCAACTTAGGTTGTGGATCCTTTTCTATTGCCTCATCTTCCCGCAAAATTCTGAATTGTGGCAGGGGAGTGGGCCGTTTTCTTGAGAAAAATCAGAATTTTTTCCGCTGTTTTCAGAACGCTTTGAGGAGGTGGCTTCTGATTCAGCCGGAAAATGGATGCTTGAGTTTGCTATCGCCTTGTACGAGAAGAACACCTTGCAGCAATAAAAGAGAAAAACCTCTCCAAGCGAAGCTTGATTATGTGTTTTCTTTTACTGCTCAATAAAAAAGCCGAAAACCCTTGAAAACAAAGGTTTTCGGCGTTATTATCTGGTGCGCCAAAAGGGATTCGAACCCCCGGCCTTCCCCTTAGGAGGGGGACGCTCTATCCAGCTGAGCTATTGGCGCGTATATCAAATGAAATTGTAAATAGTGAGGATCGAACAACCGCTTAGGGTACGTGTGCCCTATCCGGCTGAACTGCTGAGACATTTTCCCCAGAAATATACGGATACTTTATTATTATATCGATTTCTCTGCCAAAAATCAAGTAGTGATTGGCCGAACACGGTTGATTTTTGACGGGAAATGTGTTATTATAAACTATATTCGTATGCACACAACACGGAAAGGACATAGAGTTTATGGCAGAGGAAATGAACCGCAAGGACGCCGCCCAGGAGAAGCTGACCGACCGCAACTACGTCTACGTCCGCTATGAGAACGACGATGACGATGAAATGGACATTTATGACATCATCACCCTTTGCAAAAAAGGCCTGCTGCTTGCAAAGCGCTACATTGCGCTGCTGCTGGTGTTCTTTGTGCTCGGCGGTGTGGTCGGCTTTGTCAAGGCCAAGGTATTTAAGGAAGAAAAATATACCTCCACGGCGTTGCTGTTCGTTGACCTGAACCGTGATGTGATCGACACCAGTAACGATATGAACGAGTCCTCCAAGATCAGTATGCTGGCAAACTCCTTCTCGCAGATCGTTTCCAGTGACTCCGTCATTGCGCCCATCGCCAAGCAGTACGCGCTGGACAGCGAGGATATCGATGTGGAGAACGAGGACGCCGTCAATACCAAGGTGGACAATCTGCGCGAGAATATTACCGTGACGGTTCCCAGCGACACGCAGACCATCAATGTTTCGGTGACCGATGACGATGCAGAGCGCTGCCAGAGCATCTGCGAGACCATCGTGGATACCGGCATCAAGGCGATGGACAGCGCTACCAACTACGCCACCATCAGCATCGTTTCCCCGGCCAGCGAGGGCAAAAAGGAGAAGAGCGAGGCCGCAGGTGCGGCAGCTTCCGCCCTCACGATGGCCGCCATCTTCCTGGTCGTTGCGATTCTGATTGTCGCCGTGCGTGAACTGGGCATTGCCTACAAGGCACACGAGGCCGCCAAGCAGGAAGAAGAAAAGAAAAACTGATTTTATAGCATAGTCTGCAAGCGCATCGGCGGTAAGCCGGTGCGCTTTTTTGTACGATTTTTGCGCGGATGTTTGATTTCTGTGCGTTTCTTGACAAATTTTGGATAGGGGCGTATAGTTAAAAGTGCTTAAAATACTACGGAAATGAGGAAAAGTTTCTGACGGCAAGGCAGTGCCCACGATTCCCCAGACTGGGGATAACAGCAGTGTCACGCTGCTGTTCGCGCTGCTCCTGTTGAGCGGCGGCGCATACCTGGGTATGGCGGCATCCAAAAAAGCAAAACAGTAATATACAGCCAAATGGCGGCAGGAAACATCCCTGCCGCCATTTGTTTACAATTTCCCGGTGGATTATTCCTTGCCGGCGTGGTACACTAGTTGCATTGACTCGCCAAATGTGTAGGGGCGCACAGCGTGCGACCGCGGGACTTTGCGGCTGCCGTCGTGTGCTGCGGGCGAACAATGTTCGCCCCTACATCTCAACATAAGAAACATACTACAGTTTTTATAAAAAGGGGAGCTTGCCATGTGTACCGCTGCAACGTATAAAACCGAAGATTTCTACTTTGGCCGCAATCTGGACTATGAATTTTCCTACGGCGACGAGGTCACGGTCACGCCGCGTGCCTATCCGTTTGCCCTGCGCTGCATGGGGAATTTCCGCACGAAATACGCCATGATCGGCATGGCCTACGTGGCGGGGGAGTACCCGCTGTATTACGACGCTGTCAATGAGAAGGGCCTCGGCATTGCGGGGCTGAACTTTGTGGGCAACGCGGTCTACCATCCGGCGGCTGAGGGTAAAAACAACGTCACACAGTTTGAATTGATCCCCTGGCTGCTGGGCAGCTGCGCCACCCTGGCCGAGGCCCGCACGCTGCTGGAAAAGACAAACATCGTCAATATTCCATTCAGTGACCAGCTGCCCCTGGCCCAGCTGCATTGGCTGATTGCCGACAAGACCGGCAGCATCGTGGTGGAATCCACCGCCGACGGCCTGCACATTTATGATGACCCGGTGGGCGTGCTGACAAACAACCCGCCGTTCCCGCAGCAGCTTTTTGCGCTGAACAACTACCGTGCCCTGTCGCCCCGCACACCCGCCAGTACCTTTGCCGAGGGGCTGGATCTGGCCGCGTACAGCCGCGGCCTGGGCGGGCTGGGCCTGCCGGGCGACCTGTCCAGCCAGTCCCGCTTTGTCCGTGCGGCCTTTGTGCGTATGAACGCCAAATCCGGCAGCGGCGAGGCCGAGAGTGTCAACCAGTTCTTCCACATCCTGCACTCGGTCGAACAGCAGCGCGGCTGCTGTGAGCTGGACGGCGGCAAGTATGAGATCACGCTCTACACCAGCTGCTGCAACGCCGACAAAGGCATTTATTACTACACGACCTACGGCAACCACCAGATCACCGCTGTGGATATGCACCGGGAAAACCTGGACAGCACCAAGCTGACCCGCTACCCGCTGGTGCAGGGCGAACAAATTGCGCTGCAAAACTGATTTTACGCACAAAACGTGAAAAAAGCGCTTGCATCGTACAGGAATCTATGCTATACTGTACGGTGCATGAGACTTTTCACGTCATGGCGGCGTGGATAGAAATAGAAGGAGTGCTAATCAATGAACTGGTATGAGATCGCTCTCGGCGTCGTCCTCGTCGTCGTATCCGTTTTGATCATCGTCTTTACCCTCGCTCAGGAGCAGAAGGGCCAGGGTCTGTCTGGCGCGATCATGGGCGAAAGCTCCGCCACGATGGCTGCTGGCCGTGAGCGCGGCGTGGACGCCAAGCTGGCCAAGCTGACCAAGGTCTGCGGCATTGTTTTCTTTGTCGTCACGCTGGTCGTCTGCGTCCTCAGCGCACGCCTGTGATTTTGGCAGGGTAAGCACAAAACAAAAGGGTCCGCCAAGCGCTTTAGGCCTTTGCAGGCAGCGCCCCGGCGGGCCGTTTTTTGTGAAAGTATATAAAGAAGTCAAACTGGTAGGGCACCGCCGGACGGCGGTGCGACGTAAATTAAAGGAGTACACATGACACCGTTACAGAAAAACATTTTAAACGCCGTCAAGCGCCGCCCCATGACGCTGCGCGAGCTGCAGAACAATTTGCAGGTGGATAATTCCCGCCTGCGCACCAGCGTGTCCGCCATGGTCGCCACCGGCGAGCTGTCGATGCGCAACGGCACCTATGCCCCGGGTTTTGCCACCTATGTGAATGCCAATGCCCCCGAGACCATCCCCTGCACGCTGGTCAAGCTGGCGGCCCGCTTCGGCTTTGCCAGCCGCGACGACGGCGAAGGCGATATCTTCATCCCGGGCCGCGCGCTGCACGGCGCGATGCCCCAGGACAAGATCAACGTCAAGCTGTTCGACCATCCCCGCGTGGAGGGTTCCTCTGAGGGTGAGGTCGTCGAAGTCACCGTGCCCAACAACCGCTTTGCCGGTACGGTCTGCCTGTCTGAGGATGGCCGCCTGGCCGTTGAGCCGGACGGCTGCCGCGATGTGAAGTTCCTGCTGGCGAAACAGGGGAGCGAGGGCGTCCACCTGGGCGACAAGGTCGGTTTCCTCATTACCCACCGCGGCAACCGCCACAGCGACCACCGCGCCGCCGTCGTCGAGAAGTTCGGCTCCTCCGACTACGCCTCCGAGTGCGCCAAGGCCATTCTGTACGGCCGCAACGTCCGGCTCGAGTTCCCTCCCGAGGTGCTGGAAGAGGCCCACGCCTATGACGACGCCACGATTGACCCGACCGAGGCCGCGAAGCGGCTGGACCTGCGCGGCATCCCCATCTTCACCATCGACTCCGCTGAGACGAAGGACATCGACGATGCCATCAGCCTGCAAAAGCTGGACGACGGCTACGAGCTGGGCGTCCACATTGCCGACGTCAGCCATTATGTGCGCCCCGGTTCTGCTCTGGACGAGGAAGCCTTTGAGCGCGCGACGAGCATTTACTACGCCGACAAGGTCATCCCGATGCTGCCGACCCAGCTGTCCAACGGTATCTGCTCGCTGAACGAGGGCGAGGACCGTCTGGCGTTTTCCTGCCTGATGCGTCTGGACGAGAACGGCGAAATCCGCAGCTACAAATTCGTCAAGAGTGTGATTTGCAGCCGCGTCAAGGGTGTGTATAAAGAAATCAACGCCCTGCTTGAGCCGGAAGAGGGTGCAGACCTGACCGACTTGCAGACCAAGTACGCCGCCGTGCTGGACCAGCTGCCCATCATGGACGAGCTGTACCGCAAGCGCCTTGTGCTGCGCAAGGCCCGCGGCGGCATGGACATCGAGTCCAACGAGGCAAAGCTTGTCATGGACGAGAACGGCCGCTGTGTGGACATCGTCAAGCGCGACCGCGGCACCTCCGAGTGCATGATCGAGGAGTTCATGCTGCTGGCGAACCAGTGTGCCGCCAACGCGGGCCGCACCAACAAGGTGCCCTTTGTCTACCGTGTACACGAGGCTCCCGATGCCGAGAAGATGGAAAAGCTGTCCGCCACACTGCTGGCCTGCGGCCTGAACGCCAAGTTCAAGAACCCCATCCCGACGCAGCTGGAGCTGGCCGCCCTGCTGGACGAGACCCGCGACCAGCCCATTCAAATCCCTGTACACACCGGCATCCTGCGCAGTATGCAGAAGGCCCGCTACGCCCCGCAGCCCCTGGGCCACTACGGCCTGGTGCTGGCGGACTACGCCCACTTTACCAGCCCCATCCGCCGTTACCCGGATTTGGCTATCCATCGCATTCTGAGCGAAATGCTCACCGGCGCATCGGCCAGCCAGCTGCAGAAGGACTTTAATGAGTTTGCCCAGCAGGCCAGCGAGAAGTCCAGCAAGCAGGAAGTCGCTGCCGTGCGTATCGAGCGCGACGTTGAGGATCTGTACAAGGCCGAGTATATGCACAGCCATCTGGGCGAGGTCTACACCGGCACGGTGGCGGGCATCACCCCGCGCGGCGTTTTTGTCGAGCTGGACAATACGGTCGAGGGCTTTGTGCCCGCCGCCCAGCTCTGCAAGGGCGAGCCGCAGGTCATCGACGGCGTGAGCATGCTGGACCCCCTGACCGGCAAAAGCTGGATGCTGGGTTCCTCCATGAAGATTCAGGTCGCCGCCGCCGATGTGGCGCTGGGCCGCATTGATTTTGAGTATATGGTGGAGTAAGGTTTCGCCCTTATGAAATAAAAATCTCCCTGTCCATGCCGGGCAGGGAGATTTTTTGTGGTTTATATCACTTTATGTTCCATCCACTTCCCACGGAAGAACCGCACGCCGAAGCACAGGCTGCGGCAGATCCAGTCGATGAACATACCGAACCAGACGCCGGTCAGGCCCATGTGGAACTGCAAGACGAAAACATAGCTCAAAATCACGCGGAACAGCCACATACTGATGATGCTGACCGTCATCGTGTACTTGGCATCGCCGCCCGCGCGCAGGGCGTTGGGCAGGGTAAAGCTCGTCGCCCAGAAGAACACGCTGAACAGATTGAACCAGTGGACCACATGGGTACACATCGTCGAGGCCTCGGTCGAGAGGCTGAACCAGGTCACGACCTCGGGCATCAGGATGAACAGCGCCAGGTTGGCCAGCGCCAGGCCGGTTATGGCAACGCCCATCAGGGTCATGGTGTAGCGCTGGGCCTGCTTTTTCTCGCCCGCGCCCAGACATTGGCCGATGACGGGAATCATCGCTAGGCTCATCGTCGCGCCGGGAATGTTCGCCAGCGTCGAAACGGAGTTCGCCACTGCGTTGGCCGCAATGGCCGAGGTGCCCAGGGTGGACGTCAGGCTGCTGACGCAGAGCTTGCCGATCTGGAACATACCATTTTCAAGCCCCGAGGGGATACCGATGGACAGCACCTTCATGATCGGCTCGCGCCGGGGGCGCAGGTCGGCGAAGTGCTGGACCCGAAGCGGGTTGTGCATATTCTGGTTCTGCCACAGGATGAACACGGCGGCGAACACGCGGCCAATCAGCGTTGCCAGCGCCGCGCCGATAACGCCCATGCGGAAACCGTAAATTAAAATGGCGTTGCCTGCGATGTTGATGATGTTCATGACCAGGCTTGCCAGCATACTGATACGGCTGTTGCCCTGCGCCCGGAACAGCGCCGCGCCGCCGTTGTACAGCCCGATGAAGGGATACGACACCGCACTGATGAGGAAATACTGCTGGGCAAACCGCATGACGTCGTCGTCGATGCTGCCAAACACGCCGCGCAGAATCGGGCGGGAGAGCAGCATACAGACAACGCCCACCGTAATGGTGGAAATGCCCAGCACGCTGTACAGCTGGGCGGCGCTATGGCTGGCATTTTCCTCGTCCTTGCGGCCCAGGTATTGGCTGGCAATGACCGCGCCGCCGGTGGCCAGGGCAGACAGAATTTGAATAATCAAAATATTCAGGCTGTCCACCAGTGAAACGCTGGAAACAGCGGCTTCGCCCACGCCGGAGACCATCAGTGTATCGGCCATGCCCATGGTCACGCTGAGGGTCTGCTCCAGCAGCAGGGGCCAGATCAGGGTAAACAGCGCACGTTTAGTGAAGAGCGGCGCTTGCGGCTTTGCAGTGGCTGCCATGAAATTACTCCTTTTTTTCTTGGATTTTACCGTTATTATACCGCAAAATTTATACGAAATCAACGTTTTGACACTTGTACAAAATATAGCGTAAAACATTGTAACGGAAGCGTTTGCAGCCAAAATAACGAAAAATCAAATCGCAAGGATATTGCCCGTTTTACAAAAAAACAAGGCCCCGGCCGCAGAGGGACGCGGCCGGGGCAGGGGAACACAGCAGCTTGGAGGTTACTGCGGGCTTGTTAAAGTTAGGAATAAATCTGGTTTAGAAGTCGACCTCGGTGTCGTAGTAGCAGCACTTCAGCAGCTTCTCCATCTCTTCCTGGCTGGGCTGGCGCGGGTTGGAACCGGTGCAGGCGTCGGCAATCGCGTTCTTGGCGATTTCGGGCAGTCTCTCAAGGAAGACATTCTCCGGCACGAAGCCCTGCTCTGCGGGGTAGGAGTCGGGGCCGTAGTGGCCGATGCAGTGCGGGATGTTCAAATCGTCGTTCATGCCGCGCAGGTATTTGATGAGCAGATCGACCTTCTCGTCGTCGTTCGCGCCGCCCAGGTGCATCTTGTCAGCGATAACGCCGTAGCGTGCCTTGGCGGTCGGATCCTTCGCGTTGAAGGCAATGACCTTGGGCAGGTACATGGCGTTGGCTGCGCCGTGGATGATGTGGGCGCCGTAATCAGCAAAGGCCGCACCGGTCTTGTGGGCCATGCTGTGGACGATGCCCAGCAAAGCGTTCGAGAACGCCATACCGGCCAGGCACTGGGCGTTGTGCATTGCATCGCGCTTTTCCATATCGCCGTTGTAGCTGCCGACGAGATCCGCCTGGATCATCTCGATGGCGTGCAGGGCCAGCGGGTCGGTGAAGTCGCAGTTGGCGGTGGAAACATAAGCCTCGATGGCGTGGGTCATGGCGTCCATACCGGTGTGGGCGACGAGTTTCTTAGGCATGGTGTGGGCCAGCTCGGGGTCAACGATGGCGACATCGGGGGTGATCTCAAAGTCGGCGATGGGGTACTTGATACCCTTCTCGTAGTCGGTGATGATGGAGAACGCCGTGACCTCGGTCGCGGTGCCGGAGGTGGAAGAAATGGCGCAGAAATGGGCCTTGCGGCGCAGCGGCGGGATGCCGAACACCTTGCACATATCCTCAAAGGTGATATCGGGGTACTCGTACTTGATCCACATGGCCTTGGCGGCATCGATGGGGGAGCCGCCGCCGATTGCGACGATCCAGTCGGGCTGGAATTTTTCCATAGCGGCAGCACCCTTCATGACTGTCTCGACCGACGGGTCAGGCTCGATGCCTTCAAACAGCTCAACTTCCATGCCTGCCTCTTTTAAGTACGCCTCCGCACGGTCCAGGAAGCCGAAACGCTTCATCGAGCCGCCGCCGACGCAAATCATCGCGCGTTTGCCGGGCAGCGTTTTCAGTGCTTCCAGCGCGTTGGGGCCGTGGTACAGGTCACGAGGTAAAGTAAATCTAGCCATAGGGTTATGCCTCCTTATATAAATAAAATGCTCTTTTTTGACTTTGATAATTAAATGTCAAAATCTATTATATACAGTATACACCCTTTATGTCTAAATGGTCAATCGACAATACGGAGAATTTACTGCCGATAATTCGTCATTTTGCCCATCGCGGCCTCATACGCTTATTGTATGGGGAAGGGGGCAGAGCGTATGCGTCATATTACGCCGCAGCAAAACGCAAAAATGCGCTTGCGCACGCGGCTTTTGGCGGCGGTGCTGGCGGTGGGGTGCCTGGGTGGGCTGGTCGTGCGGCTGTTCATCCTGATGCTGCGTGACCCCGGCGGCTACGCGGCCCGTGCCGCCGACCAACAGCTGCGCGGGGCCACGCTGCCCGCCGCCCGCGGGGAGATTTACTCCGCCGACGGCACGCTGCTGGCTGCCAGCAAGACCTGCTGGACCATCCGCGCCGCCCCGCGGGAAATGGCCGACGACAAAGTTGAACCCGCTGCCCGGGCGCTGAGCGAGATCTTGGAACTGGATTATGACGATACATTGGCAAAATTCAGCCAGCGCAGCTCCAACGACTGCCTTTTGCGCCGCCGCGTGGATAAAGATATGGCCGATGCCGTGCGGGACTGGTGCACGGCCAACGGCGTGGACGGCGTGCAGATACGCCAGGACACCAAGCGCGTCTACCCGGAAGGAAACTTTATGGGCGGCATCCTGGGCTTTACCGATGTGGACAACGCGGGTCTGTGGGGGCTGGAACTGCGCTACAACGATGAATTGACCGGGCAGAATGGGCGCATCCTGACCGCCAAGAACGCCTGGGGGTACGACCTGCCCACCCACTACCAAACGCTGGTGGACGCCGTACCCGGCAACACACTGACGCTGACCATCGACGCGAACATCCAGCATTGGCTCGAAAGTGCCCTGGCCGCCGCTGTGGAGGAGCACCATGTCGCCGAGCGGGGCGTCGGCATCGTGATGGACGTCCACACCGGTGCGGTGCTGGCCATGTCCTGCCAACCAGACTACGACCCCAATGCGCCGCGCACTCTTATAAATAAGGAAGTCCGCGACGCCGTGAACGCCTTGAGCGGCGAGGAACGCAGCGCTGCACTGCAAAAAGCCCAGCAGGCCCAGTGGCGCAACAAGGCCATCAGCGACCTGTACGAGCCGGGCAGCGTGTTCAAGCTCATCACGGCGTCGGCGGCGCTGGACTCCGGCGCGTGCAGGGCCACAGATTATTTTACCTGCGCGGGTAAAATTTCTGTCGCAGGTACGCGGTTCCGCTGCGCCAATGGGCACATCCACGGCACCGAGACATTTGCCCGGGGGCTGGCGGTCAGCTGCAACCCCTGCTTTATCCAAATCGGCGCACGTCTCGGGAAAGAACGTTTCTGCGATTATTTTGCGGCCTTCGGCCTGCGGGAGGCAACGGGTATCGACCTGCCGGGCGAGATACGCCGCAGCGAGTATTACACGGCGGATAAAATGGGCCCGGTGGAGCTGGCGAGTTGTTCCTTTGGGCAGAGCAGCAAGGTCAGCTATTTACAGATGCTCACAGCGGTTTGTGCGGTGGTGAACGGCGGCGAGCTGATGCAGCCCTATGTGGTGGCGAAAATCACGGCCCCGGACGGGACTATTATAAAGGAAATGGCGCCGACCGTGAAGCGGCGGGTCATCAGCGAGGAAACCTCGGCCACGATGCGCCGCTTGATGGAGGGCGTCGTGACCGGCGGCACCGGCAAACAGGCCGCGCTGGAAGGCTACCGTGTCGGCGGCAAGAGCGGTACGAGCCAGAAGCTGGACAGCGCTAACGAGGGGGCGCGCATTGCAAGCTTTGTGTCGGTCGCGCCCATAGACGACCCGAAAATTGCGGTGCTGATCTGCTTGGATGAACCCCACAGCTGGACCACCAGCGGTGGGGCACTCTCCGGCCCGGTGTGCGCTGAGGTGCTAAGAAAGGCGCTGCCGTATTTAGGGGTGGAGCCGGAAAGCGGCGGCTGATGGCAAACGCGCACGCAAAGCCCCGCAGACACAACCTAAAAAACCTCTTGACATTCCCCAAACCTGTGATATACTAGTAAAGTACGCAAACGAACAGTTAGAAGACGAACAATCCACAATCTAACTGATTATCGCAAAATCAACAGGGAAGGGAGGAAATCATGCACGAACCATCGCCAAATGACTGCGGCTGCTGTGCCGATGTTCACTTCGGCGCACTGCTGAACCAGAGCGCGCGGGTCATACGCAGGGCGCTCGATGCCCGCATTTCCGGCGTCAACCCGGATCTTTCCGGTGTGCGGGGCATGGTGCTTGGCGACATCGTCCGCGCCAACCGCAACGGGCGGGATGTCTACCAGCGCGATATTGAACAGTGGTTCAACATTCGCCGTTCCAGCGTCACCGCCCTTTTGCAGGGCATGGAGCAGGACGGTTTCATCACCCGCTGCGCCGTCGAGAAGGACGCCCGCTTGAAACGGCTTGTCGCCACCGACAAGGGCCGCGCCTGTCATGCGGAAATTGAAGCCAGCATCGCACAGTTTGAAAGTGACCTGCAGAAGGGCATTGACCCGCAGCAGGCCGCCGTCGCCCGCGCTGTGCTGGAACAAACCCTGCGCAACGCGCAGCATATCCTGGAAGAAGGAAATATAACACAAGAGAGGGGAAATACCACTTGTTAAAAACACTCGGACGCGAAACAAAAGGCTTTCGGCTGGTATCCGTGCTGACGCCGGTCTTTATGATCGCGGAAGTCATCATGGAAATGATCATCCCGAGGCTGATGGCCTCCATCATTGACAACGGCGTTACGCCGGGCAATATGCAGGTCATCTACACTGTCGGCGCACAGATGATCGTGGCGGCGTTGTTCGGCCTGCTGTTCGGTATTCTGGGCGCTGTTGCCGGCTCACATGCGGCCACCGGCTTTGCCCGCAACCTGCGCCGCGCAATGTTCCGCAACATTCAGACCTTCAGCTTTGCCAACATTGACAAATACTCCACGGCGGGCCTTGTCACCCGCATGACCACCGATGTGACGAATATCCAGAACGCCTACCAGATGCTGCTGCGCATGTCGATCCGTGCGCCTGCCAGCATGATCGTGGCGCTGATCATGTCCTTCGCCATCAATCGTGAGCTGGCAAGCGTCTATCTGGTCGCTGTTATCCTGCTGGGCGGCGCGCTCGTCTTTATCATGAGCCGCGCCACCCAATATTTCAGCGAGGCCTTCCGCAAATATGACGACCTGAACGAGAGCGTGCAGGAGAATGTCTCTGCCATCCGTGTGGTCAAGGCCTATGTCCGCGAGGATTTTGAGGGCAAAAAGTTCAAAAAGGCCAGCGAGAATGTCCGCCGCCTGCTTATGCGCGCCGAGATGATCCTTGCATGGAACGCCCCGCTCATGCAGCTGACCGTTTACAGCTGCATCCTGCTGATCTCCTGGCTGGGCGCACAGCTCATTGTCAGCTCCGGCGCGACCGCCTTCACCACCGGCGATCTGATGAGCATGCTGAGCTACTGCATGAACATCCTGATGAGCCTGATGATGCTCTCGACGGTCTTTGTCATGATCACGATGTCTATGGCCTCCGCAAGGCGTGTGGCCGAGGTGCTGGACGAGCAGTCCGACCTCAAGAATGGTGCGGACCCTGTCATGGAGGTCAAGGACGGCTCGGTCAAGTTCGATCATGTCAGCTTTGCCTATAAAAAGGATGGAAAGAAGGCGCTGGAGGATATCAACCTCGATATCCAGTCCGGCCAGACCATCGGCATCATCGGCGGTACCGGCTCGGCCAAGTCCAGTCTGGTGCAGCTGCTGCCCCGCCTGTACGATGCGACCGAGGGCCGCGTCATCATCGGCGGTGTCGATGTGCGCAGCTATGATCTGGACACGCTGCGCAACAATGTGGCCATGGTGCTGCAGAAGAACGAGCTGTTCAGCGGTACGATTGCCGACAACCTGCGCTGGGGTAACCCCGATGCCACCGACGCCGAGATCGAGGACGCCTGCAAGCAGGCCTGCGCCGATGAGTTTATCGAGCGCTTCCCCGATAAGTACCAGACCCACATCGAGCAGGGCGGCAACAATGTCTCGGGCGGCCAGAAGCAGCGCCTCTGCATTGCCCGCGCGCTGCTGAAAAAGCCCCGCATCCTGATTCTCGATGACTCGACCTCCGCCGTCGATACCGCCACGGACGCGAAGATCCGCCACTCCTTTGCCGAGAAGATCCCCGGCACAACGGTGTTTATCATCGCCCAGCGCATCTCCTCCGTTGAGAATGCGGACAAAGTGCTCGTGCTGGATAACGGTAGGGTCAGCGGCTTTGACACCCCCGCCAACCTGCTCAAAAACAACGCGATCTATCAGGATGTCTACAACAGCCAGACCAAAGGCTCCGGCGATTTTGATGAGAAGGGAGGGGAGGCCTGATGGCACAGCAAGCGAAAGTGGTAAAAGTCGGCCCCGGCGGACGCAATAGCGGCCCCCGCCCCAAGGTCGAAAACCCCGGCAAGGTGTTCAAGCGTATCCTCGGGTATGTCATGAATCAGTACAAGGCGCAGGTCATCATCGTGCTCTGCTGCATTCTGCTGGCAGTGTTTGCCCAGCTGCAGGGCGTCATGTTTTCCCAGACGCTGATTGACGGTTACATTCTGCCGTTGCTGCGTTCGGGCGGCACGGATTTCAGCGGTCTGGCCGCCGCCATCCTGCGTGTGGCTTCGTTCTACTGTATCGGTATTGCTGCTATCTTTGTGCAGAACCGTTTGATGGCCCGCATTACACAGGGCACGCTGAAGAATCTGCGTGACGAGATGTTCACCCACATGCAGACGCTGCCCATCAAATATTTTGATACCCACGCCCACGGCGACATCATGTCGATCTACACCAACGACATCGACACCCTGCGCCAGATGATCAGCCAGAGCCTGCCCCAGCTGGTCAACACGATCGTCACGCTGGTCGGCGTGCTGGCATCGATGATTTACCTCAGTATCCCTCTGACGCTGCTGGCGCTGGCAATGGTCGGCGTTATGCTGCTGGTCACGAAGTATCTGACCGGAAACTCCGGCAAATACTTCCTCAGGCAGCAGCAGGAGCTGGGCAAGGTCAACGGCTACATTGAGGAGATGATGAACGGCCAGAAGGTCGTCAAGGTGTTCTGCCATGAGCAGATCGCCATCGACGAATTCGACAAGCTCAATGATGAGTTGTTCCAAAGCGCCGACAAGGCCAACGCCTACTCTCTGGTGGCGATGCCGGTCAACGGCCAGCTGGGCAACCTGAGCTATGTCTTCTGCGCTATCATCGGTGGTGCGCTGGTTATCAGCGGCTTCGGCGGCAATCTGTCTCTGGGCGGGCTGGCCAGCTTCCTTGTGCTGAACCGCCAGTTCAACCAGCCCATCAGCCAGATCTCCATGCAGCTGAACTCGGTCGTCATGGCATTGGCCGGCGGTGCGCGTATCTTTGCGCTGCTGGATGAAAAGCCGGAAGTCAACGAGGGCGATATCACCCTTGTCCATGCGAAGTACGCCGCTGACGATACCGTCACCGAAACCAACGAGTCCACCGGCATGTGGGCGTGGAAGCACATCGGAGCTGACGGTAAGCCCCAGTATACCGAGCTGAAGGGCGATATCGTCTTTAAGGATGTAGACTTCGGCTACGATGAGAAGAAGATCGTCCTGCACGATATCAACCTGTACGGCCGCCCAGGCCAGAAGATTGCCTTCGTCGGCTCCACCGGTGCAGGCAAGACGACCATCACGAACCTCATCAACCGCTTCTACGATATCCAGAAGGGCCAGATCTTGTACGACGGCCACGATATCAAATCCATCGAGAAGGACGCGCTCCGTTCCTCACTGGGTATCGTCTTGCAGGACACCCACTTGTTCACCGGCACGGTCATGGAGAACATCCGTTATGGCCGCCTGACTGCCACCGATGAAGAGTGCATGGCAGCCGCCAAGCTGGCGAACGCCGATACCTTCATCAAACACCTGCCCGACGGCTACAACACGATGCTGACCGGCGACGGCACGAACCTGAGCCAGGGTCAGCGCCAGCTGCTGGCTATCGCCCGTGCAGCGGTCGCGGATCCGCCGGTGCTGATCCTCGACGAGGCAACTTCCTCCATCGACACCCGCACCGAAAAGCTCGTGCAGGACGGCATGGACGGCCTGATGTATGGCCGCACGACCTTCGTCATTGCCCACCGCCTGTCCACGGTGCGCAACTCGGACTGCATTATGGTGTTGGAGCAGGGCTGCATCATCGAGCGCGGCACCCACGACGAGCTGATTGCCCAGAAGGGCCGTTACTATCGCCTGTACACCGGCAATTTTGCCGAGAACGGCTAAACCGTCGAAAAAGGTCGCAAAACAGCCTGAAATCAATCAAAACTGCCGGGATAGCATCCGCTGTCCCGGCAGTTTTTGTGCAAAATGCCGCAACAGCGCCAAAAAGTTGACGGCAAGGGAAAAAATGGTTATAATAGTATGCGTAGACACGCAAAAAGCGCTGCCTGACCACGCGGCCAGAGGGAAAACAGGCCGCCTTACATACACTATTTTTAACAATACACAGGAGGGGATTCCATTATGGCACCCAAGAAGAAAATTGCACAGACCGTTATTACCGAAGGTAAGTTCTACACCATCAGTGCCGCCAACGGCAAAGTCGTCGAAGTCGCTGACTATAACATCGACAACGGCGCGAAGATCCAGCTGTGGGACAACGCCAACGCCGAGTGGCAGCAGTGGAACTTCGTCGCAGCAGGCGACGGAGTTTACCGCATCCAGAACCGTTTCACCGCAAAGATGCTTGACCTGGACATGGGCGGCGTCAGCGACGGCACCCGCGTCCACCAGTGGGAGGGCGCACAGGCTTCCAGCCAGCTGTGGGTCGTTGAGCCGACCAACGATGGCCGCGTGAAAATCAAGTCCAACCTGGCCGGCAAGCTGCTTGACCCGGGCATGGCTACCGAGAACGGCACCGTGCTGCAGATTTGGGCTGACGTCAACGGCGACAACCAGTTCTGGACCATCAACGAAGTTACCCGCAAGCCCAAGACCAGTGTGAAGGCTTCCGCCGTCAAGGCCAAGGCTGCCGCCGAGAAGGCCGCCACCGAGGCTGTCAAGGCTGCCGAGCCTGTTGTTGAGAAGGCTGTTAAGGCCGCTAAGCCGGTTGCCGAGAAGGCTGTCAAGGCTGCAAAGCCCGCCGTCGAGAAGGCCGTCAAGGCCGCCGAGCCTGTTGTTGAGAAGGCTGTCGAGACCGCAAAGCCGGTCGTCGAGGAGACTGTCAAGGCCGCGAAGCCCGTGGTCGAGAAGGCTGTCAAGGCTGCCGAGCCTGTTGTTGAGAAGGCTGTTGAGGCCGCAAAGCCCGTCGTCAAAAAGACCGTTGAAGCTGCCAAGACCGCTGCCGCCAAGACCAACACCCGCAAGACCACCAAGGGCAAGCGCCGCAAGTAATTCGCTTTGAACTTTTTTCCTGCAATTTTTGTGCTGTAACGAGAAAACCCCGCCCCGTCAGAATGCAGTTCCTGACGGGGCGGGGTTATTTTTTGTTTGTGGCTGAAAAGCCTTCCCCCTGCGGGGGAAGGTGGCCCGAAGGGCCGGATGAGGGGCGAGTGTGCCAGTATTGCCCGCGAACGAGCTGCGGCGGAAATGCTGCCCTCATCAGTCACCTGCGGTGACAGCTTCCCCCACGGGGGAAGCCTTCAGACTTACCCCAGCGCCGCAATGCTCTCCTTGATCTTGGCGGCTTTCTCCTGGGCGGCGGCCAGCTTGGCGCGGGTCTCCTCGACCAGCTTTGCGGGGGCCTTCTCGACGAACTTCGGGTTGCTCAACTGGTTTGTGAACATCCCCAGCTCCTTCTCGGCCTTCGTCAGCTCCTTGTTCAGGCGGGCAAGCTCCTTCTCGCGGTCGATCAGCTCCATCATCGGGATAAAGCCCTTCGCGTCGGGAGTCGCCACGTTGACCATGCCGTCGGTGCTGCCCTCGTACTTGGCAGTGACCGTTACGTCGGTGGCAAAGGCGAAACGGGCCAGATACGCGCCGCCCTTCTCGAATGCGGCGGGGCTGGCTGTCTCAATGACCATGCTCGTCTTTTTGGCGGGGTGGACGTTCATCTCGGCGCGCATGGCGCGGACCGCCTTGATGTAGTCCATCAGTTTCTCAAAGTCGGCGCAGTCCTCGGCCCAAACCTTCATGTTCTCGTCGCCGGGCCACTTCTCGTTCATGATGGTCTCGGCGCTGCCAGGCAGGGCCTGATAGATTTCCTCAGTAATGAACGGCATGAAGGGGTGCAGCAGCTTCAGCGCCTTGTCCAGCACATAGACGAGCACCTTGCGGGCGGCGTCGGCGGCGGCTGCGTCCTCGCCGTTCAGGCGGGTCTTGCAGATCTCGATATACCAGTCGCAGTAGACTTCCCAGATGAAGTTCTCGACCTTCTCGGCGGCCAGGCCCAGCTCGTACTTGTCGAGGTTTGCGGTGGCCTCGGCGGCGACCTTGGCAAGCTCACTCAAAATCCACTTGTCGCTCATGTCCAGCAGGTCTTCGGCAGGCAGGCCCGGCTCAAAGTCCTCGGGCAGGTTCATCTGCACAAAACGGGAAGCGTTCCACAGCTTGTTGGCAAAGTTGCGGCAGGCAAGCACTTTTTCGTCGCTGTAACGCATATCATTACCGGCGGTGGAGCCGATGATCAGCATCATGCGCAAAGCGTCCGCGCCGTACTGCTCAATGACTTCCAGCGGGTCAATGCCATTGCCCAGAGATTTAGACATCTTGCGGCCCTGGCTGTCACGGACAATGCCGTGGATGAGCACCGTGTCAAACGGCGCTTTGCCGGTGTAGGCAAGGCCGGAGAAAATCATGCGGGAAACCCAGAAGCCGATGATGTCGTAGCCGGTGACGAGGGTGTTGGTGGGGTAGAAGTAGTTGTAATCCTCGGCGTTCTCGTTGGGCCAGCCCAGGGTGGAGAACGGCCACAGGGCGGAGCTGAACCAGGTGTCCAGCGTGTCAGGGTCCTGGGTCAGTTTGGTGCTGCCGCACTTGGGGCAGGTGCAGGGAGCCTCTTTGGCAACAACGGTCTCGCCGCAGTCGTCGCAGTACCAGGCGGGGATCTGGTGGCCCCACCACAGCTGGCGGCTGATGCACCAGTCGCGGCCGCCCTTCATCCAGTTGATGTAGTTCTTGGTGAAGCGCTCGGGCACGAACTTGATCTCGCCCTTCTCGACGCTCTCAATGGCAGGCTTTGCCAGCGGCTCCATCTTGACGAACCACTGTTTGGAGACCATCGGCTCAATGACAGAGTGGCAGCGGTAGCAGGTGCCCACGTCGTGGGTCAGCGGCTCGGTCTCTTTCAGCGCACCGCAGGCTTCCAGGTCAGCCAGGATGGCCTTGCGGGCTTCCAGCGCGGTCATGCCGGCATATTTGCCGCAGTCCAGCACGTCCGGTTCATCGGCGGCAGCGCGGCCTGCAGCCTTCTCGGCATCGACGGCGGCCTTGTCGGCAGCACCGGTCATGTGGCCGTCATAGGTCAGTACGCGGATCATCGGCAGGTCGTGGCGCTTGCCGACCTCAAAGTCGTTGGGGTCGTGGGCGGGGGTAATCTTCACGACGCCGGTGCCCTTTTCCATGTCGGCGTGCTCGTCGCAGACGATGGGGATTTCACGGCCCAGCAGCGGCAGCACCACATGGCAGCCGTGCAGGTGCTTGTAGCGCGGGTCCTCGGCGTTGATGGCAACGGCAGTATCGCCCAGCATCGTCTCGGGGCGGGTGGTAGCCAGCTCCAGCATTTCGCCGGTCTCCTTGACGGGGTAGAGCAGATGCCAGAAGCTGCCCTCCTTGGCCTCGTACTCGACCTCGGCGTCAGAGATAGAGGTGTTGCAGTGAGGGCACCAGTTGACCATACGGTTTCCGCGGTAGATCAGGCCCTCATTGTACAGGCGAACGAACACTTCCTTGACGGCGTTGGAGCAGCCCTCGTCCATCGTGAAGCGCTCGCGCTGCCAGTCGCAGGAGCAGCCCAGCTTTTTCAACTGGCTGACGATGCGGTTGCCGTAGGTGTTCTTCCAGTCCCAGGCGCGCTCCAAAAAGCCATCGCGGCCGACCATCTCTTTGGTCAGGCCCTCCTCGCGCATCTTGGCAACGACCTTGGCCTCGGTTGCAATGGAGGCGTGATCGGTGCCGGGCACCCACAGGGCGGCGTAGCCCTGCATCCGCTTGTAGCGGGTCAGGATGTCCTGCCAGGTTTCGTCCATGGCGTGGCCCATGTGCAGCTGGCCGGTAACGTTCGGCGGCGGCATGACGATGGTAAACGGTTTTTTGCTGCGGTCGATCTGGGTATGGAAATACCCCTTGTCGCACCAGTTCTGGTAGATGCGGTCCTCGGTGCCCTGCGGGGCATATTGTTTGGCGAGTTCTTTCGGCATATTGTAACCTCCTGGAAAATGTGCGGGGCGTGTTTTTGCAAAACAAAAAGGCCGCCCCATGATGTATCATGGGACGGCCTGAAAAGTTCAAGTCGCGGTACCACCCAAGTTGCCTTGCAAAAGGCCGCTTTGCGGCAGGCCAGCAAGCCCGCCTGCCCTGATAACGGCGGCAACCCCGGGCGCAGCTGGCAGGGGAGCAGCCCCCTCTCACCGCACCTGCTTGAAAGTGACAGCACCCGCCGCGCTTTGCCGGGCTTGCATCAACCCCCGGCTTGCTGCAAAAGTACGATGCGGGTACACTCTTTCGCACTGCATTTGTACCTTATAATGTACAACACAGTGCGGGAAATGTCAAGAGGAAAGCGGATTTGATTT